>Ga0194124_10005736_pt1 | contig 11424 bp, 8 predicted proteins | sample TA2KigCas0mmetaG_FD_148605 | JGI IMG/M metagenome (GOLD analysis project Ga0194124, IMG submission 148605) | Freshwater microbial communities from Lake Tanganyika, Tanzania - TA2015031 Kigoma Deep Cast 0m | ecosystem: Environmental > Aquatic > Freshwater > Lake | place: Tanzania: Lake Tanganyika...
CAACGCCCTCGCACCAGGAATTCCGACGACTCTTAGACGATGGTCTTCAGAGCGATTCGGGCCGTGGACTGAGTAAGTCCACGAGGGATCGGCTGCTTGTCGCTAGGCGCAAAGCGCTTCATGCCATTCCTCGGCCCTCAAGCCAGCTTTCGGTGGCGAGCGCAGGAGAAGCACTGCGCATTGGCTCAGGTGGCGCTGCCATGACGATCGGCTACGCACAAAAAGCCGCTCGCAGACTTGAATCAAGCACAAAAAACCCGCTTCTTGGTCGCTTGGAGCGCTGGTTTGGCAACTCGAATTGGCTCGAGCGCTTGCTGGCTGCCGCGCTCGTCGCCCTTGTGCTAGCAAGCCTTCAATTCGCGATGGACGAAGCAGAAGTTCAGGTGTTCATGCGCGAAGGTGAAACCGACGCACGCTTGCTCACCGACGATTTGCCGCTCGACGCCTACGCTGACAGAGGTTTTGCGGTGTTTTTGCGCAACGTGACGGTCCACGGTTTAGACAGCGACGGGGCTGTTGACGATACTGCCTCAGACGAAGCCCCGGCGGAAGCAGAAGCATCAAAAGAGTCTTCAGGCTCATGAAGCATCGAGTGAAAAGCCTAAGCCTTGCGCTAGGTCTTGCATGCATCAGCAACCAGAACATGGCGCTCGCCCAGACGCAAAACGTCGAAGCCGTGCGAGACGTGCTGGGTCGGCAATCGGCTTTAAAGCAGGAAAGCGCGGCCCACGACCCCGCCACTTCGACGAGCTTTTTCCAGCAAGCGGGCGACGATAAACCCGCGGGGGACGCAAGCAGCGCTTCGAGCGTCGATGCAGATGCGGCTGCGCTTCAAGCGGCTATTCGCCAAGCCATACAAGATCTGCAAGCGCGACGCAAAGCGCAACAGCAGGCCTTGGCAGCTCAAACTGCCCAGGCACCTAACCGTCATGCCCCCGAGTGGCTTGCGCTTCATTCAACACAGAAAAAATGGCTCAAGCCACTTGCAAACGTGTGGCATGAGCTCCCCTCAGCTGACCGGTATGCCTGGATGCAACTTGCAAGTCAGTTACCCAAAATGCCACTGGCAGCTCAGGAGCAAGCCCAAGACAGGATGAAGCAGTGGTCAACCCTCACGCCTCATCAACGTCAGGCGGCCCGTGAAAATTTCAGGCTTGCGCAAAAGCTCAACGACTCAAAACTCAGCGAGGGTCAGCTGCAAGCACTCTGGGAACGTTATCGCGAATTGACTCCTGAGCAGCGTGCGGTTCTTCGCGCAGCAGGTCAGACGGCAAGCACTGCTGCTCGACACGCTGGAGCCGCCACCCCGCTTGCTAAGGAAGCGGCGCGCCCACTACCCGCACTGGATCGTCACGGCAAACCAACGCCATGAGTTCAGAGGCCGCAGCGCCCCCCGAGCTGCAGTCTGCCGGGATTTGGCGACGCTTCATGAGCATGGTTTATGAAGGCATCATGCTTTTTGGCGTGTTGTTTTTCTTTGGCTACGCTTTCTCGGCACTTTTGCGTTTTCAAGGCCACCCGGGCGTCTTACGCGATCTTTTCCAATGGTTTCTGATGCTCTTGCTCGGACTTTATTTCACCTGGTTTTGGAGTCTGGGACGACGCAGTCTGCCGATGAAAACCGTTGCACTGTTGATCGTCGATAAGCAAAACAAGCCGATCAGTTCGCTCAGGGCGATGGCCCGATTCATCATTGCAGGGATATTGGGGCTCCTACCACTGGCACTCGCTGCTAAGGTCCATCCTGCCTTTTTCCTGCTCGCCCTGCTGCCCATTGCCTGGTGTTTTGTCGATGCCGATCGGCAGTCACTTTATGACCGATTAAGCGGCACCCGTCTCGTAGTGAGCGACCCTAAGACCTCCCAAAACCTCAGCCATACCACGCAGATCGACGAAAAGACCGGCCACATCGGCGTCAAGACCGAGTAGGTCGGTCTTGATACTTCGGCAACCGCGTATCAAGGCTTCACGAAGCCAGCTTAGCACTTGACGCAGTCGACAAAATAATCGCTGCCCTGCCTTACCAAACCGTGCACATCGGTATCGAATCCAGGCAATTTTTCATTGAATGCTCTTGCAAATTGCAAGAATTCAACAATGGTTCGGTTAAACCGCTCACCCGGTATCAATAAGGGAATCCCTGGGGGGTAAGGGGTGAGCAACATCGTCGTCACGCGGCCTTCAAGTTCGTCAATTGGCACACGATCTACTTTGCGATGCGCTAAATGCTCAAACGCAACCGAAGGCTTCATGACGGGTTCCATGTCCGACAAATACATTTCGGTGGTTACTCGCGCAACATCGTGGCTGCGGTAGGCCTCATGGATTTGGGCCGCCAGATCACGCAAGCCCACGCGCTCATAGCGCGGATATTTGGCGACAAACTCTGGCATCACACGCCACAAGGGCTGATTCTGGTCGTAATCGGCTTTAAATTGCTGCAACTCGGTTACAAGGCTGTTCCAGCGCCCCTTGGTGATGCCAATCGTAAACATCACGAAGAAGGAATAAAGGCCGGTTTTTTCAACCACCACGCCATGTTCAGCCAAATACTTGGTGACCAATGCTGCCGGAATGCCCCATTGACCAAAACGCCCCGTGATATCAAGGCCAGGTGTGACAATGGTCGCCTTGATCGGATCGAGCATATTGAAGCCGCTCGATAAACTGCCAAAGCCATGCCAAGCCTCTTCAGAATGTAAAACCCACTGATCACGGCTTCCAACGCCGTTAGCCGCGAGGACATCGGGTCCCCAGACTTTGAACCACCACGAATCGCCAAACTCATCGTCGACTTTACGCATCGCCCGTCGAAACTCAAGCGACTCGAAAATAGACTCTTCAACCAATGCGGTACCCCCTGGCGGGGGCATCATCGCCGAGGCCACATCACAAGATGCGATGATGGCGTATTGGGGAGATGTCGACGTGTGCATCAAGAAGGCTTCATTGAAGCGAAACTCATCAAGTTTGCGCTGCTCTGAGTCCTGCACAAGAATTTGCGATGCCTGCGACAAGCCTGCAAGCAACTTATGCGTTGACTGGGTGGCATAAACCATTGCTTGTTGCGAGCGCGGCCGGTTAGGCCCGATTGCATGAAACTCGTGATAAAAAGGATGGAAAACAGCGTGCGGCAACCAAGCTTCATCGAAGTGAAGATTGTCGATGTAGTCGCCTAAGCTTTGTTTAATGGTTTCTACGTTATAAATAATACCATCATAAGTTGATTGAGTGATGGTCAATATTCTTGGTTTGGCTTCCTTATCCTTAACCAATGGGTTGTTTTTAATTTTCTGCTTTATCCGCTCTGGCGAGAATTCCTCCTGCGGAATCGGACCGATAATGCCGAGGTGATTGCGAGTAGGCTGCATAAAAATCGGTATGGTGCCCGTCATCATCAAAGCGTGTAGCACCGACTTATGGCAGTTTCTGTCGACCACGACAACATCATCACTTCCGACATTGGCGTGCCAGACAATTTTGTTCGAAGTCGACGTACCATTTGTTACAAAAAACAAATGATCCGTATTAAATATGCGTGCGGCATTAGCCTCGGCTGCGGCAACGGGACCTGTATGGTCGAGTAGCTGCCCAAGTTCGTCTACTGCATTACAAACATCTGCCCGCAACATGTTTTCACCAAAAAATTGATGAAACATCTGCCCTACGGGACTCTTCAAAAATGCTACGCCGCCCGAATGACCAGGGCAGTGCCACGAATAAGAACCATCGTTGGCATAGTTGACCAGCGCCTTAAAGAAAGGAGGTGCAAGTGAGTTTAAATAATTATTACATTCTCGAATAATATAACGCGCAACAAACTCCGGCGTGTCCTCAAACATATGAATAAAGCCATGAAGCTCTTTCAAAATGTCGTTGGGAATATGCCTGGAGGTGCGGGTTTCGCCAAACAGAAAGATCGGAATATCAGCGTTTCGGCGCCTTGTCTCAGCGATAAACTTTCGCAAATCAATGATGGCGGTGCTTTCATTGCCATCTTCGTTGATCTCTTCGTCGTCGATCGAAACAATAAAAGCCGAAGCGCGCGCCGCTTGGTTTGCCACCATACCGACGTCGACATAAGTAAAGCCACCGACGACTTCCATGTGCTGCTCTTCGAGTGCCTTGGCAAGCGCCCTGATACCAAGTCCACTGGCTGAATCCGAACGCCAGTCCTCATCAATAATCACCACAGGAAAGCGAAACTTCATGGACTGACCCTTTCAAAGCCAGATGCCAACAGAGGCACCGAAAACATGCTTGAGCAAGATGTTGAACAAGCACGGTGAGCGAGCCCGAAGTCTAGACCACTTCAGTGGACTATGTTGTGACTTTTATGTGTCAGCGCATCAATGGACGACCCTTTCGAAGACAAACTGACCGTTGCGAAAATCAATCGGAATGACATCCTTCGGTCCATAACGACCTTCAAGCACCAGACGTGCAACAGGGTTTTCAATATGTTGCTGGATTGCTCGCTTCAAGGGTCGTGCGCCGTAAAGTGGGTCGAAACCCACCCTGGCGATCTCGGCTAAGGCCTCATCGCTGACGGTCATTGCCATATCACGCGCCGCAAGACGTTGTTCAAGCAAGGCGAGTTGGACCGCAGCGATCGATTCAATATGCCTGGCATCAAGCGGGTGGAAGACCACCATCTCGTCGATCCGGTTGATGAATTCGGGCCTGAAGTGGCGGCGCACCTCATTGAGCACGGCATCGCGAATATCCTCTTGGTCCTTACCCTCTGCCGACAGCCTTTGCAAATCATGGGAACCGAGATTTGAAGTCATCACGATGACTGTATTGCGAAAATCGACTGTACGCCCCTGCCCATCGGTTAATCGGCCGTCGTCAAGCACTTGCAATAAAATGTTGAACACATCAGGATGGGCCTTCTCTATCTCATCAAAAAGAATAACGGCATAGGGTTTTCTTCGAACAGCTTCGGTGAGATAGCCGCCCTCGTCATAACCCACATAGCCTGGAGGCGCACCAATTAATCGGGCGACCGAGTGCTTCTCCATAAACTCGCTCATGTCGAGTCGAATCAGATGGTCCTCGCTATCAAACAAAAAGCCCGCTAATGCCTTGGTGAGTTCGGTCTTACCAACGCCTGTCGGGCCAAGGAATAAAAACGAACCATAGGGTTTTCGAGGGTCAGAGAGTCCGGCTCTTGAGCGACGGATCGCATCAGACACAAGACGCACAGCCTCGTCCTGTCCGACCACTCGACGATGGAGGACCGACTCCATTTGAAGCAGTTTCTCGCGCTCACCTTGCATCATTTTGGCAACCGGAATGCCGGTTGCGCGCGACACGACCTCAGCGATTTCTTCAGCACCCACGGCGGTTCTCAGCAGCCTTGGCCTGCCTTCGCCATCATGCGCAGCATGCTTTTCAGCATCGGCAGCAGCCTTGAGGCGCCCCTCGAGATCGGGCAGTCTGCCGTACTGAATCTCGGCAAGCTTATCGAACTGGCCTCGCCTTTGCAGTTCAGCCATCTCGAGCCTTAACTTGTCGATCTCAGCCTTTATTTGCGCTGAGCCCTGAACGGCTGCCTTCTCCGCCTTCAAGATCTCATCCAGGTCTGCATATTCGCGCTCAAGCTTGATGATCTCCTCTTCGATCAAATCGAGACGCTTGCGCGATGAGTCATCGCTTTCCTTGCGCACCGCTTCGCGCTCGATCTTGAGCTGAATAATTCGACGATCAAGCTTGTCCATCGACTCAGGTTTTGAATCGATCTCCATTTTGATCCGAGCCGCCGCCTCGTCAATCAGATCGATCGCCTTATCCGGCAAAAAGCGATCGGTGATATAGCGATTTGAAAGCTCAGCAGCAGCCACAATCGCTGGATCGGTGATTTCTACACCGTGATGCACTTCATATCGTTCTTGCAACCCACGAAGAATGGCAATTGTTGCCTCGACTGAAGGCTCGCCAACGAGAACCTTCTGAAAGCGTCGCTCAAGCGCTGCATCTTTTTCAATGTACTTGCGATACTCATCAAGCGTCGTGGCACCAATACAATGAAGTTCACCTCGAGCGAGCGCAGGCTTGAGCATATTGCCCGCATCCATGGCCCCTTCGGCTTTCCCGGCCCCAACCATGGTATGTATCTCATCGATAAACATAATGGTTCGACCGGCATCGGCTGCAACATCCTTAAGAACCGCCTTTAAGCGCTCTTCGAATTCGCCACGGTACTTGGCACCAGCTAGCAAGGCAGCCAAATCCAAGACAAGCACCCGCTTATCTTTCAAGGACTCCGGTACTTCGCCTGAATGAATGCGTTGAGCCAAACCTTCAACAATGGCTGTTTTCCCTACGCCTGGCTCACCAATCAACACGGGATTATTTTTTGTGCGACGTTGTAAAATTTGAATCGCGCGACGGATTTCATCATCTCTGCCAATCACTGGATCGAGTTTGCCCTGCCTTGCGCGCTCCGTGAGATCCACAGTGTATTTCTTGAGTGCCTCGCGCTGACCCTCGGCTTCGGGCGATTGCACAGCTTGTCCGCCCCGAAGCGCTTGTATGGCCGATTCCAGCGAAGCACGGCTCAGTCCCGATTCGCGCAAGGCCTTGCCGCATTCGCCAAGCCCATCTTTTTCCATGAAGGCAAGCAAGAGCATTTCCGAGGCGATGTAATGATCGCCGCGCTTGCCAGCCTCCTTTTCGGCAAGATTTAAGGCTTGTGCGAGTTCGCGGCCGACCTGAACTTGACCGTCGTTGCCCTGTACTTTCGCAATGCGTGACAAAATGCCCTCGAGCCCTGTTTTCAGCGTAGGTAGGCGCGCCCCGGCTCGCTCAAGCAGGGCCTTTCCCGAGCACTCAGGCTGCTGTAGCAGGGCAAGCACCACATGGGCCGGTTCGATGTAGGGATGGTCCTGGGCAATACAAAGGCTTTGGGCCTCCGCAAGGGCTTGCTGTAGCTGTGTCGTTAACTTGTCAATACGCATGGCTAGTTTTCCCAAATCAGTATCATTAGGCTTTGATATGGGGCCGCATTGCAACACTTCAAGCCATCGACCGACGTTCCAACGAGCATTTGCAGGCTCCCCAAGCAAACCAAGCCGACCAACTCAAACCCAAACCATAAAGACCCCATGAGTAAACTTTTTTCCCCAATTCAACTCCGTGAACTTAGCCTAAGCAATCGAGTGATGGTGTCGCCGATGTGCCAATACTCAGCGCTTGAAGGTGCCATGCAGGAGTGGCATCGTGTACACCTCGGACAAATGGCTCAAAGCGGCGCAGGCCTGGTGATGGTTGAAGCAACCTCGCCCACGCCTGAAGGTCGCATTACCCACGGTTGTGTTGGGCTGTGGGATGATCGTACCGAGGCAGCGATGGCATCGGTTATGCAAAGCATCCGTGCCACCTCGGCTGCAAAAATGGCCATTCAGATCGGTCATGCAGGCAGAAAAGCGTCAAGCGCTAGACCCTGGGAGGGTGGGCAAATCGTTGGGCTTGACCAGGGTGGATGGCCAACCTTGGGGCCATCGCCGATCGCCCATATGGAAGGCGAAACCGTTCCCCACGAGCTATCGCTTGCCCAACTCAGAAGCTTGACCGAAGCCTTTTTGGCAACCGTGGCAAGAGCCGAGCGGCTGGGCTTTGATGCGATCGAGCTTCATGCAGCCCATGGCTATTTGCTCCATGAATTTTTGTCGCCCATTGCCAACCAAAGGCAAGATGCCTATGGCGGTTCGCTTGAAAACAGAATGCGCTTCCCGCTGCAGCTCTTTACTGCTATGCGAGCCGCCTGGCCCGCCCACAAGCCGATGGGATTGCGCTTATCGGCCACCGATTGGGTGGAAGGTTCGGGTTGGGACATCGCAGATGCCTGCGAATTTGCCAGGAGACTGGAATATGTAGGTGCCGATTGGATCGACGTGTCCTCAGGCGGCGTTTCGAGGGCTCAACAAATCAAGTTGGGTCCTGGCTATCAGGTCGCGTTTGCTGAAGCTATCAAGGCCGTGGTCCAAATCCCGGTCATCGCAGTTGGCCTCATCACTGAGGCCAAGCAAGCCGAAGCGATTATTGAAAATAAACAGGCCGATATGGTCGCTCTTGGTCGCGGCTTTTTGTGGGACCCGCACTGGGCTTGGAAAGCAGCCGCCGAGCTTGGTGCAAGCATCGCGGCGCCTCGTCAATACTGGCGCTCAAACCCTGCGCAATATAAGGACGTCTTTGGCAGCGTGAGGTTTGGAGCGCGTTAAAGCCAGCGCTCGCGGGCCTCATCATCGGAGGCTCGCGCTTGTACCCAGCGTGTCTGGTCGGCCATTTGCTCTTTTTTCCAGAACGGAGCCTCAGTTTTCAAGAAATCCATCACAAACTGACAAGACTCAAAGGCGTCCTGGCGATGTGCACTTGCAGTTGCCACAGCTACGATTTGATCAAGAGGTTCAAGTAAGCCCACGCGATGGACAATCGAAACCGATTCGAGTTTCCAGCGCTCGATCGCCTTTTGGGCGATCGCCTCAAGACTTTTTTCGGTCATACCCGGGTAGTGTTCTAGAAACATTGAACTGACGGTATCGCTCTGGTTAAGGTCACGGACCGTACCAACAAAACAGGCAATCGCGCCGATTTGAGGCCGGCCATGGCGCATCTGTGCAAGGAGGTCATCGAGCTTGAAGTCCTCTTGCTGGACCACCACCCTGAGCGCTGGCGCACTCACCATCAACCGCCGGTCACTGGGGGGAAAAAGGCAACTTCGGCTTGATCTCTTAGCGATGCACTCGCTTTGACAAGCTCTTGATTGATTGCTGCACGCAAGGCCTTGTCCTCAGCGAAAGCTTCAGACCAGACCTCACCACGAGCAGCGAGAAAACGCCGCAACCCCTGCAAGTCGTTAACGCCTTGTGGTAGCGAAATCGTTTCGGCATCTATACCGATTGCCTCGCGAAGTGATGCGAAATAACGCATATGCACAAGCATCAAAGTTCACCGTACCAATGGTTAAAACTATAAAAGGGAATCATCTCACCTTGACGAACCACCGTATGGGGTTGAATCTCGGCCAGACCATCACCCCATACCGTCGAGCTTAAAACACCTGAACTCTGATTGGGGAATCGCTCAATCCCGCCCTGATCATTCACCCTCACGCGCAAAAACTCACGTCTTTTGTCGGGCTTAAGCCAGTCGAAATCTGCCCGCATCGGTATGGCCTTCATCACCCAGTCGCGCTGCCCTTGTAATTTCATGATAAAGGGCTGTACAAAGAGTAGAAATGTTACAAAGCTTGATACAGGATTTCCTGGCAGACCGATGAAATGCGCTTCATGTGCTGGCCGTTGAATCTTTCCCCAGGCAAGGGGCTTACCGGGCTTGATCGCAATCTGCCAAGCCCGCAAAACACCCTCAGCTTCGACTGCAGGCTTGACATGATCCTCTTCACCAACAGACATGCCTCCAGAGGTGATGATCAAATCACAGCGATCGGCGGCACGGCGCAAAGCGGCGCGGGTTTCCTCGAATTTATCCGCAATAATGCCTAGGTCTTCGACCACACAGCCAAGTCGCCGCAACATATTAACCAAAACAAAACGATTTGAATTATAGATCGATCCAGGTTTCAGCGGCTCTCCGGGCGTCGTCAGTTCATCGCCGGTAAAAAAGCAGCCCACGCTAACGCGTCGATAAACCTGTACTCTTGCCAGCCCCACCGAGGCTGCCAGCCCAAGTGATTGAGGCCTGAGGCGCTCGCCCTTCGCAAGAATGCAATCCCCAGCACGGATATCCTCGCCAGCGCGACGAATCCAATCGCCAGCTTTAGGCTGATTCAAAATCAGCACTTTCTCACCTTCCATGCGGGTTTGCTCTTGCATCACTACAGCGTCAGCACCCTCGGGGATGAAAGCGCCGGTAAAGACTCGGGCGATCGTTCCCTTCTTGAGTGAATCGGCAATATGGCCTGCAGGTATGCGTTGACTCACCTCAAATCCAAAGCCAGACTTGAGATCTTCGCTATTTAATGCATAGCCATCCATCTGCGTGTTGTCCATGGGTGGCACATTCATGCTCGAGATCTGATCACAAGCAAGCACACGACCGTCCGCCTCGATCGTGTCGACCTCTTCATTATCAGCAACTGGCTCGGCAAGAGCCAATAACTGAGATAAAGCCTCGTCTAAGCTAAGCATGGCGCCTGGCTCCTAGCGCGCAGGCGCGTGAGTGCGTATATAGGACTTAAGCATCGCTAAATCCTTGGGCATACGACAAAAACGCTGTGGAAGTTGGGATAGCTTTTGAAAGCCAGCGGGGACTGAGGGAGCATGACCCAAGGCCTCGACAATCGTGTCTGGAAACTTAGCAGGCTGCGCTGTCTCAAGGCAAATCATGGGAATGCCGGGTTCGGCATAAGCTTTCGCCACGGCCACCCCATCGGCTGTGTGGGGGTCGATCAATTCGCCATAACGATGATAAACCTCACGGATTATCTCTAATCTTAAGCTGTGTGAACTTGATCCAGAGACCATGCCAAAGCGCTCGACCTGCATTTGCCAGCGAGCATCACCAGAAACATCAAAATACCCTTGTTGATCGATTTTTGCCCAAAGATTTCTTGTTTGCTCAGGGTCTCGATCAAAGAGATCAAACATAAAACGTTCAAAATTCGATGCCCTCGATATGTCCATCGACGGGGAACTGGTCTGGCGGGTTTCCTGACTTAAACGAGGGCGATACCGTCCAGTCTTAAAAAATTCGTCAAGTACATTGTTTTCATTGGTTGCCAGCACCAATCGGCGAACCGGCAAACCCATTTGCCTTGCAATATGGCCCGCTAGAATATTGCCGAAGTTACCCGAGGGAACACTAAAAGACACTTCCTGCGGGTTCGATACATTGGCATGCAAATCGACGCGATCAGCAGGCACTGCTTTGGTCGCGGCAAAATAGCCTTTGAAATAGTAAACAACCTGGGCAAGCACACGAGCCCAATTAATCGAATTCACAGTTCCTATAGCGTAGCGATCCTTGAACACGAGGTCAGCAGATACTGCCTTAACAAGATCTTGCGCATCGTCAAACACACCATCAAGCGCTATATTAAAAATATTATTATCTAGTAATGAGAACATTTGGGCCGTCTGAAACCGACTCATCTTCCCATCGGGTGAAAGCATAAAGACGCGTACACCACGCTTTCCTCGCATGGCATATTCTGCAGCGCTACCCGTGTCACCTGATGTAGCGCCTAGAATGTTTAAATGCTCGCCGCGTTTTAGCAAGACATATTCAAACAAGTTGCCAAGCAGCTGCATCGCTATATCTTTAAACGCAAGACTTGGGCCATTCGAGAGGCGAAGCAAGCAGTACTGCTCGTCGAGTTTTTTTAGTGGTGTCACCTCGCGCGTTCCAAAAGCTATTAAGGTATAACTTTTATCGATCAATGCACGAAGACTGCTCTCA
>Ga0194124_10005744_pt1 | contig 11401 bp, 7 predicted proteins | sample TA2KigCas0mmetaG_FD_148605 | JGI IMG/M metagenome (GOLD analysis project Ga0194124, IMG submission 148605) | Freshwater microbial communities from Lake Tanganyika, Tanzania - TA2015031 Kigoma Deep Cast 0m | ecosystem: Environmental > Aquatic > Freshwater > Lake | place: Tanzania: Lake Tanganyika...
ATGTCACAAAAAGAGATGAAATTGACATTCTGGGAGTATCTCAAGTATAATCCAATCACTTATTTTGGGTGATTTCTTGGGGCGGTGGTGGAATCGGTAGACACACCAGACTTAAAATCTGTTGGGCGTATGCCCGTGGGAGTTCAAGTCTCCCTCGCCCTACCTAAATAATCAAAAATCGGTTGTCTATGAAATATCGCATAGATACTGCTTATTGTTGGTATAATAAGGGAACTCAAATTGTTCTGATGTATTTTATAAATGGAATCCCATTCACATTTGATGAACTCCCACACACAGCACTGCATATGGGAGAAATAGTGGAAGTAGCAAGTCAGTCACTCGCATATGAACCAGAAGACCTCTATAAGTCTTCGTGTTATTTGATAGATGAACTTTGTCATCCAATGCTTTTTGATGTAGAATTAGAGAATCCTGAATTATTACCAGTAGATTGATGCCACTTTAGCTCAGCTGGATAGAGCAACGGTTTTGTAAACCGTAGGTCGTCGGTTCAAGTCCGACATGTGGCTTGAGTTCGCAAAAACTCCAAATGTCATTACTATCACAACGGGATCGGCAACTTGCCATTACCGCTTTTAATCATTATATTGATTTTCTTTCCAGTGAAGTAGAATTCCTTGAGAAAGAAAATATGCTAGATGATGTCAATTATGAAGAGTATAAATCAGAACTAACTGAATCTTATGCTCTAATGAATTGGGTTAAACTAGAATATCAGAAAAATGAAAATTAATCTCTGGTATTGTAATGAGATGAAACAGTGGCGTTGGACTCTTACAGATGATCATCGTCCAATACTTAAACAAGAATCGGGACAACAACCAAACTTGAGAGATGCGATGAATGATGTCGCAAATACGGTAGAATGTATGATGAATGAAAAGTGAGTTTTATATTGATAAAGTCAGTAAAAAAAAAGCAGAAGAACTTTTACTCCAATATCACTATCTAAAAGACATCTCTAAGTCTTTTAAGAGTGGTTATAACTATGGTTTGTATAAGGGTAACGACTTTTGCCCACTGAATATTGGTGGCATTCAGGGAGTTTGTATTTTTACTGGACTTCCTGTACCAGAGATTGCACAAGGAGCATTTGGATTAAATCGTGATGAACAAAATGGACTCTTTGAACTTTCACGACTTTGCATACACCCCGAAATACAAGGAACCGAACATAATATCACTTCTTGGTTTGTTTCAAGAGCGATTAGACAGTTACGAAAGGATACTGAAGTTAAGGCAATCCTTTCTTATGCTGATAGTGATTTTCATAGTGGCACAATCTATCGTGCTTGTAACTTTAAGTATTACGGACTTTCAGACTCAAAAAAAGATTTCTATTATGCAGATGGAACTAAACACTCTAGAGGTAAAGTTAAAGGTACTGAAGGAGAGTGGAAAGACCGCAGTAGAAAGCATAGATATTTAATAATATATAATAAAGAGTTAAAAAAACGATTGACCTGGGAAGAACAATCGTGGTAAAATAGTAAAGTGTGAAGGGAGTGCGAAAAGGGCAACCGAAAGTGGTATGCCCTTTTTTCGTATGATAAATAATCCATAACGGAAACTATAAGCACTAATAAGATGGGTCTCTCCAGACTAGATAACTTCCTTAAAAATGTAAAAGGCGAAATTCTTTATGTTGATCCAAATAATCTGGATTCAACAGATAATGTAGAAAATCAAGGCAACTCACTTGCAAGACCTTTTAAGACAATACAAAGGGCATTGATTGAATCTGCAAGATTTTCATACCAGAGAGGGATTGATAATGATAGGTTTGCAAAAACAACTATCATGGTTTATCCAGGTGAACATCTTGTAGATAATCGTCCTGGTTGGATTCCCATTGCCGCAAACACATATCGTCTGAGAAGCGGTGTAACCTCAGGCAATTTATCTCCTTTCGATAAAACAACAAATTTTGATCTAAGAGACGACGATAATATTCTTTATAAACTTAACTCCATTTATGGTGGAGTCATCGTTCCACGCGGTACTTCGATTGTTGGTATGGATCTTCGTAAAACGAAGTTCATTCCAAGATATGTTCCCGATCCCGAAAATAATCAGATTGAAAGATCTGCAATTTTTAGAGTAACTGGCGGTTGTTATTTTTGGCAGTTTTCTATTTTTGACGGAGATTCAACAGGTATTGTATACAAAGATTATACAACAAATAAGTTTGTTCCCAACTTCTCTCATCACAAACTTACGTGCTTTGAGTATGCTGATGGTGTGAATAATATTGATATTGATGATGATTTTATTTCTGGTTCTGATGGTGAATTCACCAAGACAGACTTGGATATGTATTATGTTAAAATTGGTAGAGTCTACGGCACACTAAGTGGTCGCACTATTTTTCCTGAACAAGTGGGACAACCTCTTGAGATTGAAAAGAAAGTTGATGAATATCGTATTGTTGGATCACAAGGATCACAAGTTGGAATCAGCAGTATTTTTGCTGGAGATAGTGTAGTTTCATCAACAACTATCACTGTTGAGTTACAAAATCAACTTGCCGAGTTAGATGTTGACACTCCCATTCGTATTAATGGAGTGATTCCTACTGGATATGATGGACTACATACAGTTACTGAAGTTATAAGTCCAACTCGTATAAGATACGTTGTTCAAAATTCTCCAACAAATGCAAAACCAAGTTCCATTGATATCGCTGGTTCTACCTTAAACATTGTTGTTGATACAGTAACCTCTGCGTCTCCTTATATCTTTAATGTGTCTTTGCGTTCAGTTTTTGGCATGAATGGTCTTCATGCTGATGGCAATAAGGCAGAAGGATTCAAATCTATGGTGGTAGCACAGTTTACTGGCATTGGATTACAAAAAGATAACAATGCTTTTGTAAAATACAATGCAATAAGTGGTTTATGGGAGGATCAGTTTGTTGCCGGAAATGAAAATCTCTCGTCTGATTCTAGAGCAAGATTTAAACCATCTTATGAAAACTTTCACCTTAAAGCAAGTAATGATGCATATCTTCAATTAGTTTCTATTTTTTCGATTGGATTTGGAAAGCAATATATTTCAGAAAGTGGTGGTGATATATCTGTTAATAACTCTAACTCAAACTTTGGTGCAGTCGCATTTAACTCTATTGGATATCAAAAAGATGCTTTTGCAAAAGATGATCTAGGTTATATTTCACATATTATTCCCCCAAGAGTAATCGAGGGTGGGGCACTTACTGTTGAGTTTGAAGCTATTGATATTGGCGTAACAACTACGGCTGCTGCAGCAAGTAGTCCTGGTATTGGCACAACTAGTCGTCTTTATCTGTTTAACAGAAAAAATGTTAAAGATGCTCCAAATTCAATAATCGATGGTTACAGAATCGGTGCAAAAACAAATGATACTTTAAAAGTAAATCTATTAATTGCTGGAATCACCACAGATTATTCAGCAAAGATTGTGATGCCAGATACTCAAAGTGATACAATAAAACTGTCTGGAGAAAAGTTATATCGAGTTCAAACATCAAGCGCAGGTATTAGTAGCATTTCTGCGAATATTGTTACTCTCGAAACAGATCATCGTTTTATAAATGGAGAATCAATTCGTGTTATAAGTGATAACGGACACTTACCTGATGGATTAAAATCAAATTTGATTTATAATGTTATAACAACGAGTTCATCAACTCCTTTAAATACAAAACAAATCAAAATTGCACAAACATTGGAGGATGCAATCAACGATAACGCTCTTGTTATTAACTCAAAAGGTGGTCGTTTAAGTGTTATTAGTCGTGTAAGTGACAAAAAAGCAGGAGATACTGGACATCCAATACAGTATGATACCAGTAGAGGTCAATGGTATATTAACGTATCATCTGCATCTACAGAAAACTCTATCTATCCTAAGTTAGTTGGATTTGGCACAACTACATTTGGAGCAGCAACTTCAAGAACTTATATTGAAAGACAAGATGATCCAAGACCGTCTAGAGATACTGTGTATAGAGCTAGATACATTCTTCCAAAAGACTCTTCAACAATAGCAACACCTCCAGCTGAGGGATTCGTTATTCAAGAATCAAACTCAACTCTCCCTGCATCCACAACTGAAATACAAAAATATTTTAGTGGAGCATCTTCAGTTAAAACACTATCAAACTCCACAGAACTTAGAATACCAAGATTTATTGCATCAGCATCTTGGAATAGTGCTGTTGGTATTGTTACAACAGAACTTCCTCATGATTTAAGTGCAGGAAACGTCATTGAAATCAAAAATGTTGTTAGCACAGCAAATACAACAGGCACTGCTAAACGTGGTTTCAACGGAGAGTTTACTGTAACTTCTGTAAGAAGTAGAAAAGAGTTTACCATAACTATTCCAACAACACCAGGCACATTTACAAGTGATACCTCAACTAGAAATACTAGTTTGCCTTTCTTTAGAAGAAAAAAATATAATGGAACATATATCATATATGAATCTAGAGAGGTTCAAGAATATCTGCCACAAAAACAAGATGGCATCTATGATCTCTTGATTATTAGCACAGACAACACTCCTGTTGTAAGTCCGTTTACATCACAACGTTATTCTCAACCTGTTGTTAATCTTTATCCTCAAGTTAATAAAGATAATCCAAAATCAGATCCACAAGCATCAGATTGTTTTGCTTCTTCGGATATTATTGGTGAAGTCGTTATTAATGACCCACAAAACTCAATCAGCGCAGAAACTCTTGGTAAAGGTTTGGTTGATCAAGGCATTGGTATCGGTATTTCTAACATTGTTTCAAATGCAACTGGAGTGGCACACACCATCTCAACTAAAATTGAGCATGGATTCAACAGAGTAACTAAACTCATCGTTTCATCTGCTGGTTCAGGGTATGGGTCTGGAGGCTCAGGAAGAATCTATAACGCTAAACTACAGGGCGGTTCATCTGCAGGAAAAAATGCAACGGCAGTGATCACTGTGAATGCCTCTGGAGCAATCACATCCGCAGAGGTTATGGACGGTGGAAGTTCTTACACTGTTGGTGATTCTCTTAACGTTGTAGGTGTCGCAACCACCGCAGGATTTGTTGTGGGTATTGTAAGTGTGACGAAGATTTACGATAATGTAAATGAAGTTATTTCTCTGCAAGGAATCACTGGATTTAAAAATAAAGAGTACAATCAACTTTATAGGATAACCTCTATTATTGCTGGTGACCCCTATCGAATACTAGTTTCAAGTGCATCTACGATTTCTGCTCCAGATGTGGGATCAAGTGTTGGAGTGGGGACAACAGATGTAGCAACTTCTTTTGTTTATACAGTAGGAAAAGGTATTCTCGTAAATACATTTAGTTATAATCAGATAACAGGTGTTGGTGTTGTCACTTGTAGAGAAGCACATGGACTTTTTGTGGATAACAAAGTTCGTATTGCAGGAGCAACAAATGACTTTTATAACAAACAATATGTGATTAAAACAGTTGGAACCACAACTTCATTTACAATTGATATTGGTATTGGCACCATTTCGTATCCAACATCTGGAACAATATACGCATTACCCACAGGATTCACTGCTCAAGGAGGTAATATAACATATGATGTTGAAAATACCGCAGGAAGAATGGTGGCAGTGTATGCTGGTATTACCACAACATTATTCAGTTTAGGTGGAAGTGGCGCTACTGCATTAACAACAGATCAAATTGAAATCAAAACTGATTATCTTGATATTAATATTGGAGATTATCTACAAATTGATGAAGAGATTATGAGAGTTAAAGAAACTGTTACAAGTGATATTATTAAGGTATTCCGTGGTGTTATGGGAACTAAAAGAGCAAATCATGCTACTGGTGCTGTTGTTAAGAGGATTTCTCCAAAACAAATTGAAATTAGGAGAAACTCTTTTATACGTGCATCAGGACATAGTTTTGAGTATGTTGGATATGGACCAGGAAACTACTCAGTTGGACTTCCACGAAGACAAGACAGAACTCTTTCTACGCAAGAAAGATTTTTATCTCAGGCATCTAGAGAGGACGGAGGAGTTGTTGTTTACACGGGTGTGAATGATGTTGGTGAGTTCTACATTGGTAACAAAAGAGTCAGTTCGGCAACAGGAAAAGAGACAACTTTTGATGTTCCCATTGTTACTGTCACAGGTGAAGACGCAGGAGTGAATAAGAATATTGGAATTAATATTTTAACTCCATCCGAAGCAACAATTGCAAAAGGTATTCGTGTCGAAGGTGGTGCTGACCAGTCTGCAACTTCTAGATTTGATGGTCCGGTTGTGTTTAATAACAAGATTACATCAAACTCCGTAAAAGGTATTGAAGCACAATCAATCTTTATTCAAGGTGATGGTACAGTTTCTAAAAAACATACTGTTGGAATCTCAACTCCATCTACTGCTGGAAATCCTGGCGATATCGTATATAATGCAAATCCAGCAAATGGAGGAACAGTGGGTTGGATTTACACTATTAATAATGAATGGAAGACCTTCGGAAACATTAGTAGTTGATGTAGTCTTCAATCTAAATACTTATAAATAATCCAGAGCAAAGTCCCTTTTAAAAGGCAAAGTAGCAAAATGTCAGTATTACAAGTAGATACTATCAGAGATAGAAGTGGTAATGGATCACCAACTCTTGATAAAGGTGTAGTTGTTTCAGGTGCTTCTACATTAGGGTTTGTAAGAGTTATTCCTGGTGCTCATGGTTCCGGTGGTATTATCACTTCAACCTCAGGTATTGTGACTTTCTTTGGTGATGCTCAGTACATGTCCAATGTAGGACTTGCAGTTACTTTTATTGATAACAATGTCACAATTGCTGGAACCATTACGGTTTCCGAACTAGTTTTAACCGGAGGTGGAGGAGTTGGTGGTGGTGCTGCTGGAATCGGAGCATCAACAATTAACATCACTGGAGTTTCAACCGTAGGTGGAGTCAAAATCAACTCTGGTATTATAACTGCTGGACCTGGTGTTACGACGGTTAGATTCTTTGGTGATGGTGGTGGTTTAACAAGATTGATGGCAGAACATCTTTTAGTTCATCAAAGACCTGCAACAGGTCGATGGTCTCTTGGTTATAATATTACTCAGATTGCACTTACCAACAACCCAGACACTCAAACTGGTACATTTCCTGTCACCGCTAGATCTGGAATTGTAACAGTTTCATATGGATTGTCTGGACAACCACCTTTATCTATCTGATAATCATTAAATCCTAAATAAAGTTAATACTTAACGAGGGGATATTGAACCTCAGGAGTGCTAATGGCTGTCAACAAGAACTTTGTAGTTAAGCACGGTTTAGAAGTAAAGACCGATCTTATCTATGCTGACGCCCAGTTATCAAGAGTTGGTATTGGAACCACTCTTGCATTTCACAAACTTCATGTAAATGGTTCTACTAAGTTAGATGGCACTCTCCAAGTTGTTGGAGTTACCTCGTTAGGCACAAACACAAAGATTATTAACGGCACCTTAGAAGCAGGAAATACAGGTGTCGGAACTTATGCTCAGTTTTTAATCTCTACTGGTGCTGGTATTGCATGGACGACTGCACCAACTCTTAGAAAACAACAGTTATTTACTGCATTAGAGGGACAAAAACAGTTTAATTTTGCTCACACTCTTGGATTTCTTGATGTATTTTTGAATGGTGTCAAGTTAACCACCACAGAATACACAGAAACATCGGCATTTGTAACTTTACTCAATGGTGCAACCGCTGGAGATACTGTTGAACTTATTGGTTACTATCTGTATGATAATATTGGTGCTGCAAATACCACTGGTATCCAAGGCATTACGGTTCTTGAAGAAAATACAATCACAGGATCTCCTTCGAACGTTACATCCATTAACTTTGTTGGTGCTCATGTAACTGCTGCAGGAACTGGTGCTGGTGTCACTGTTTCGTTTTTAGGTGCTGGTGTAGGAATTGGATCATCTGGCACTCAGATTGGTTATGGATTTACCAATCTCAACTTTATAGGTGTTGGAAACACGTTCAAAGTTAACGGACAATCTATTGATATTTCAATCAATAGTGGTGCTGAAAACTTCTGGATGAAAAATCTAGATCACTCTTCGGGTATTGTTACAACAAGTAGAGTTGGTATTGGTTCAACTCTACCGATTACTGCGGAGGGTTTAGATACTAGAGGAGTTGTTAAGACAGATTCATTATTTGCAACCAAAAAAACATTAGATAAAAATGTTGAAACCTTTGCTGGTTACAACATGTTCGCAGCAGGATCACTTGCCATTGGTGCTGGTAAGTCAATCACTGTTGTTGATGACGCAACTTTAACTATTCTTGATGTTATTCAAACTCCTGTCAACGCAACTCTTGGTATTTTTAGAAATGGTACAAATATTGGTTATGGAATCACCAGAGTCAATTTCACTGGTTCAAATAACTTTGTAACTAGCGCATCTGCGACTGATGTAGACATTAAGATTGATAGTGGAGTTGGAATCTATTCTGGTGGTCAACCAGTTGCGTTTGGTATTACTGCACTTAACTTTGTGGGTGCTGCAAATACTTTTGGCGTTGATGGTGGTCAAATTAATATTTCTATCAACAGTGGATCCGGTGGTAAGTTTGCAGACAATCCAACTGGTATTCACACCATATCTAGAGTTGGCATCGGATCTACTCTTCCAAACACAGGTGCAGCTCTTGACGTTAATGGTGTTATTAAAACACATACATTTTTTGCTAATAAAGCAGTCGTTGACCAAGATGTAACCACGATTGCTGGTTATAATATGTTTGGTGCTGGACCAATCACAGTTGCAACTGGAAAGATTATTAGTGTCATTGATGATTCTACCTTATCAGTTCTCGATGCATATGCCATACCTGGTGGATCTCGTTGGGCAAGTAACTCCACTGGTATTCATACATCAAGAAACGTTGGTGTTGGAACTAGCACTGTTAATGGGGCAGCAGATCCCAATAATACATTTGTTTTAAATGCTGGCATTGTTACTGCCAACTATTACTATGGTGATGGCAGTTTCCTACGAAACACTAGCATCTTTGCAAGCAACTCTACTGGTATTCATACATCAAGAAACGTTGGTATTGGAACCAGTACTGTTGATGGAGCAGCAGATCCCAATAATACATTTGTTTTAAATGCTGGTATTGTTACTGCCAACTATTACTATGGTGATGGTAGATTTTTACGAAATGTTGGAGTCGCAGTATCCACTGCAGCCCCTTCAAGCCCTGCCAATGGCAACATGTGGTGGAATGAGGTATTGGGTCGTGGATTTATTTACTATGGTGCTGCAAATGCATGGGTTGATTTTTCACCAAGTGGAGGCGGTGGTGGAGGAACAATATCGGTAACTAGCATTGGTGGAACTGGTGATGGGTTCTTTAGTAATAAACAAACAAACACAGGCATTCACACAACGTCTCTTTATGTTGGTATCGGAACTACAAATCCAAGATTCCAACTAGAGGTTGGACCTGTTGGTGCGGCAGGAACTTCGCTATGGGTAAATGGAAACGCAAGAGTTACAGGTATTTTAACAGTTGGATCTTCATCTATTGTTTTAGATGGTGTATCTGATGAAATCAGACTAGGATCTGGAGTTGTCATTCGTTCGAGTGGTCTTAGTTCTGTTACGACATTAAATGTTTCTGGTATTACAACTCTTGGTATAGTTACTGCAGGAAATATCTATTCTACTGGCATCATTACCGCATCTTCATTTAGTGGTAATGCCACTAGTGCAACAACAGCAACTTATGCAGTAACTGCTGGCATTGCTACTTATGCCAGTACCACTGGTGTTGCAACGGTTGCTCAAGGACTGACAGGAACTCCAGACATAACAGTTGGTAAAATAACTGCAGGAGTTACTAGTAGTATTATACCTTTCTTGTGGAGCACTTACGCAAGTCTACCGTCGTATTCAACTTACCATGGTGCTGTAGCTCATGCACATGATACGGGAAAGTTATATTATGCTCACACTCGTTGGGTAGAGTTAGTTAATACTGAATCTGATGGAACTGTAGGTACAGGCACTGAAAATTATAATGTGGGTGTGATTACTGCCACATCTTTTGTTGGAAATCTTACTGGGACGGCAACGACAGCAGCGACTGTTAATATTACTAATACTAATGGTTTAACCACAGTTTATTATCCGACATTTGTTGAGGATAGAACTGACGGTCAAATTGTTAGAGCAGATGTTGATCTAACTTATAGAACAGATACTAATCTATTAACCGTACCTAAACTCAGTTCAGCACAAATAATTGTGTCTGGCATTATCACAGCATCTTCATTCTCTGGATCTGGTATAGGTCTCACAGGCATTCCTGCTGGGCAACTTACAGGAGCACTTCCTGCTCTTGATGGATCATTACTTACAGGAGTTGTTGCTGCTGGCAGTGGTGTCATTATTACAGATGATGACACTTTGGTTGGAACAGCTGGTACAATAAACTTTGGTGCGAACTTAAGTGTATCGCCCGTTTCTGCTGGAGTTGTAACAGTAACTGCATCTAGTAGCGGATCATCTCAGTTTACTACAACAAATGCCGGTATTCATACACTCTCAAGTGTTGGCATTGGAACAACAAATCCGACTAGTGCTCTGACTGTAGTTGGTAGTGGAACATCAACATCACAACTTTTTGTAACTGGTGTTTCCACTTTTGCTGGTATCACAACAGTTACTGGAACAACATTATTTGTAAATCAGTTAGGTGTTTCTGGAGTCTCCACTCTCTCCAGTGCGATTGTTGGGTCTGCGGTCACGATTACCTCTGCTGGTATCGTTGCTGGACTTTCAACTGTAAACTACATTAATGCAACTCACGTAAATACTTCTGGTGTCACCACAACGGCAACATTAAATGTTGGAACTGGTGGAACCACAATCATCACAACTTCTAGTGGTTCTGTGGGTGTGGGAACCACAAATCCAGTTACTAAACTTCAAATTGATAGATTTGGAGTTCAAACTGGATTTGGAACTTTTGCAGCAACTGCAGGTGTTACCACTTTTATTGATTCATTCACTATCTCTTCAACCGATTTCAAAACCGCTGAGTATACAGTTCATTTACAAAGCGCATCAAGTATTCAAACTCAAAAAGTTCTTGTGATGCAAAATGAAAGCACAGCATATTCACAAGAGTGGGCAGTGATGTCACATCCCGATCTTCTTGTTTCGATTGGAGCTACTGTTACCTCTGGTTCTGTTAGATTAAATGTAACTCCAGAAACAGGAGTTACTGGTATTATAACCTATAGATTTACCAGAAATACAATGCTTTAGTATGAAATCACAACCAACTCCTGATTCTAATTTTTCTAGACAGATTCATCCTTGTAGT
>Ga0194124_10005754_pt1 | contig 11391 bp, 9 predicted proteins | sample TA2KigCas0mmetaG_FD_148605 | JGI IMG/M metagenome (GOLD analysis project Ga0194124, IMG submission 148605) | Freshwater microbial communities from Lake Tanganyika, Tanzania - TA2015031 Kigoma Deep Cast 0m | ecosystem: Environmental > Aquatic > Freshwater > Lake | place: Tanzania: Lake Tanganyika...
CGCGCACGATTTTCGCGTATTCAAGGTCAGGGCGCACACTTTTAAATATGAATTTCGGTTTCTTTTTTCCGGGTGTAGGGGTCGGTTTGGCGTCGGCAGCGTCCTCGTCCTCGGCGTCGCTTGCGTCACCGTCACTCGCGTCCGAGTGTATCGTTTCCGACACACGACATCGAATCACCGGTCCATTCTTTCCTAATAGATACGAATGTCGGTCATCGATTTGGATTTCTTCCTTGATGACACCACGCTGTTTCAATTCCTGTAACTGCTCGACCACATCAAACCAACACTTATAACATAACTCGTGCCATATCATTCCATCGGTGGCGATTTCATCGAGTTGGGTTTCCATATTCTTCGTGAACTCGTATTCGAAGAGAGGCGCAAAATGTTCGAGGAGGAATTCAATGACGATGATTCCGAGAGGTTGAATGACGAGTTTTCTGGTCTCTCCGCCAATCTCTCGAACTTCTGTTTTTGTTTCTATCTTTTTGGACCCCTGCTTTGATGGGGGATTGAGCGAAGTGTCAATGTCTTCGTAAATTATATATTCGCGACATTCGAGAGATTTCCCGCGGACATCTTGGAGTTTCACATATCCACGTTCCTGGATTTTATCGACTAGACTGGAAAAGGTCGACGGACGTCCGATTCCCATCTTTTCCAACATTTGGACGAGTCCCGATTCAGTATAATGCGATTTCGTGTTTCGTAGCGAACATTTGGTGGTGATGCGCTTGAAGGGGGTCGCAGTGGACGCGGCGGCGGTGGCGGCGAGAGACGCAAAATAATTGTATTCCTTTGCTTCTGCGTCATACCCACCGGCTACCAATTTCCATCCGGGATGAATCACCTGCTCTGCGGTATAACGATATTCTGCGTCGGTGGTCGTCGTCGTCGTCGTCGTAGACTCGGATGAAGAATGGACTTGGACTTGGACTTGAACTGGTGAAGGAATCGCCATTGTGATGGTTTGACAAACTGCCGGCGCCATTAAACTCTCGAGTGTATTTCTGTGAATCAATGTGTATAACCGATGTTCTCTCGGATGACAAGATTGGGGAATGACTGTTCGAGAGATATCCGTCGGTCGAATTGCTTCATGGGCGGCATCGGAAGACGATGAAATTGTTGAGAGATTTCCGATAAGGTCTGTGCCAGCGCCGGCACCCGCACCCGCACCCCCCCAACGCTTCCGAATATACTCACACGCTTTCATTACGAATTCCGACGAATAAACTTTGCTATCCGTTCGCATATATGTGATATATCCTTGCTCGTATAACTTCTGCGCCACCATCATTGTATCCTTTGGCGAGATATGAAGGTCATTGCTTGCGGCCTGCTGTAGCGTGCTTGTCGTATACGGACGTGGCGGCGCCTTCGTCAACTTCTTTGGCGGTCCCACTTTCGCACGGAAGGACGCATCGGGCGCTGCCGCAGTCTCTCGAATGAATCTCTCGAGAGATTCCGTGGACTCCAATTCTCTCGAGAGATGAAATGTCAGATTGAGTTTCGTGAATATTCCCGACACCGAATATACCATCGTGGCGCCGCCATTGGACCGGTTGGCGGATTCAATCTCTTGGTAATTCTCGTAGATGAGTCGTAATGCTGGAGTCTGGCAACGCCCGGCCGAGAGATTGGTATGCGCTACATACGTCCATAATACTGGAGATATTTTATACCCAACGATGAGGTCGAGAATCTGACGCGCTTGTTGTGCGTATACAATCGACATATTGATAACACGGGGGGCGGCAATGGCGGCCTTCAGCGCGGGTTCGGTGATTTCATGGAAAATGATGCGTTTGGTTGTTTCTACCGAGAGATGGAACACTTGGCAGATGTGCCACGCAATAGCCTCGCCTTCACGGTCGTCATCGGTGGCGAGGATGACTTCGGTGGTTTCGGCAATCGCGGCGCGCAACTTCGCCACCTGGGCGTATTTCGACGGTGAAATTCTGAACTTGGGTTTGAACTCGTGTTCGACATCGATGGATTTTAATCCGTCTTCAAACTCTCGGATATGTCCGAAACTGGCGAGACACATGTATTTGTCTTTGCCGAGGTAGGTCTCGATTTTCTGGCACTTGGCCGGGGATTCGACGATGATGAGGGCGCGACCAGAGGAGCGAGCAGTTGCGCCTGGGCGAGGGGCAGCGGTGGCAGCGGATGCGGACACAGGACGAGGTTTGATTTTAAACTTGGGAGGCATGATGTATATCACGACGATGATATACAAAATAGATAATCAATTTTATACTTGTTTCATTTACGGTGATAATATAATAAAGATTTTCTATCTTATCTATCTATATAACATATGCGAGTAAAACTTTGCGAAAAATATAAAATAGAGCGCGAAGAAATATGTAAGAAAATTATTGATATTTTGAAATTAGATGCGAATAATTCATTTTTGTTATATGACATAGATGATGACAAAGATAAACAATCCGCTATATTGAATATGAAAGAGGATATTCAAAAGTGTTTCGCATGTTCTACGATATCTTCTTTCAAACCAAACTTTGAATGTAAACGACCATATTTAAATATTGTTAAAAGTATTTTGAGACAACAAAATTATTTATTCAATGGCACTTCAGTTGTTATAAAATTAGAAAACGGTGAATCTAAAACAACAAAAAAATATCATATTTTTAGGAATAATCCGTTAATTTAGTCAAAATATTCAAATTATAATCTTTAGTAATGAATTACTGTAACGAACGGGTGTAATTATCGTGGAGCAGAACCACCGTCCTGCGCGGCCTTGAAATCCGCCCAACTCATCTTCTTCTCCGGAATTGCGGGTCTCGATGTCTTCGTCGCTTTTGCCGCCATTTTCTTCTCCTTCTTCGCCTGCTCTGCGTCTAAATTTTCCGACCGCTTCAGCGCACTATCTACATATATACTCTTCAAAATTTTACCAACTTCGAATGAACCTTCATGTTGGTCCAATTTACCGTCTTCAATCTCTCGCAGGATTTGTATCATCCGGAAGAGAAGTTTTAAGTCAATCTCGCCTGTTTTCAATTTATTGAATAAATCGGTATAAAATTTGAAAAGAAAACCACAACGAGACACACATATCGCGTCGAACTGTTTCGGGTTGGATTTGGCTAAACGCCCGTATTCATGCTTGAGTTTTATCATCGTTGTTACATCGGTGTAAATCTGGGAACTATGTTTGACACGACGGATGACCTCGGTATGGTCTTCGGTTCCATTTGCGTCGATGAGTTTTTGAAGGTGGATGCGCTGTTCGTCGTCCATCGATACGTAGGTATGTAGGTATGTATATACTACGTGAATAGTATTTAGACCTGATTCGAACGCGAAACACAAACCCGCCGCGTTTATTTTATGGCGTATGTATATACCCATCATGTCATCTTCCGGTCTTCACATCCAACAAACACCCCAAGCGCCGAGTTATGCGGCAGAGAGTATCCAAGTTCCAGCCAATATCGCGACACCACAGGCAACAATGGAGAATGTGAAGGCGCAACAGGGGCAATTGAATGCTGTAAATAATCTCACGGGAGGGCGCGGGCGCCGCGGGAGCCGTGGGCGCAGTCATGGTCGCCGCAGCAACCACACCCGCGGTAAACGCCACACCGTCATTCGCACCTATAAAGGTCGTCGTTACATGGAATCACACACCATGACCGGTGGTTCAACCGGCGAACAAATTCCTATCCCGCAAGTCGGTTCCCCCTGTTCCCAGGGTCCTCAATGCGCCGGAGCACAAAATGCGAACTTTACGGCGATTCATAACCAAGCGCAATCCAACAGTATTAATGACGCTTACGTCCAATCTGGCGGTGGTCGTCGGAGAACATACAAAAAGGTTCGTTTTACATCTCGCGGGCGTTCCAAAGAGCGACACGACCAATCACTAACTTCAATCATTGCCTATAATATCAAGAAAGTAATGCGCAAGGTGTTTTCATAATGGGGAAGGGGGCGCGGCGGGTCGTGCGAGCATCATTAGATATTATATGCGTCTAATATAACTGAAGACGCAAGCATCGTCGTCGTTATCGCCATGAAATCAACTGATGTGCTATATACGATTCTTATTATTGTCATATTCCTGGGGTTATACATTTCCAATATTTTAGCAATTGGTATGAAGAAAGTAAAAGATAACTGGCCGCTTTATCGTTGTAGTCCAGCCGTTATGCCGTTTGCCAGTTTATTCGGGCATGACGTCGGTGACAATTTCATGCAGTGTATCCAAACCACCCAAAGCAGCTATATGGATTATTTAATGATGCCATTGAATCACGTGATTTCGCTTGTCGGATCTGTTGCGAGTAAAATTGTCAAAGATACAGAAAGCATTCGTGGATTCATTGGCGGTCTTCGCGACAAGATTATGGGAATTGTCAAGAATATCTTCGGCATCTTCTCGAATATTCTCATCGGGTTTCAGCGGATTATCATCGCGATGAGAGATTTAGTCAATAAGTTAGCCGGTATATTTGCGACATTGATGTTTGTTCTGTCAAGCGCATTAATGGTGATGAAGAGTCTATGGGGTGGTATATTCGGACAAATGGTGAGGTCACTTGGACGAAAATAATCTAACGAATGAGTATAATCGCGACCACGACCATAACCATAACCATAACCATAATACAAAATCATGTCTTACGAACGAGGCGCAGTTATGCTCGCACACTCCGCGATGATTGGTATCGCAATCTATATGATGATGCGATATGTTTTCAATCAACCGGCCTTTGTCGCAGAAGACCGGTCTATCGTGATTGCGGCATTCATCCTGATTTACATGGTGATGTTCGGCCATGGACTTCCCGGTCAAATGAATAAGAATCTCTCGTTTATGTAATGCGAACGCAGACGAGTTTGAGTGTATTTGAATATATATGTAATATTCAAATATGAGTTATCTGTATATGGTATGCCGGAAAGCATCATCGCAAAAATCCAAGACTATTTTGTATATTTAGGGATACTGTTAAAGCAAATATTTGAAAGATATATCGTAATATTCAAATCATGGTTCACGACACCATTGGAAGCAAATATACCACCGGTGCCACCGGTTCTCGATGAAAAACTAGAAAAAATAAGAAAACAACCGATTGTTGAGAGATTGAATTATATCTACGGGGATAAAACCTTTACCGGACAATACGGCATTGATATTATTAAGGTATGTCTCGTCATTTTCATTTTTATTTGCGCTCTTACTTATTTCGAAATCCAGAATAAATTACTCGATGTAAAACGCGACTGGCCGCAATATCGATGCCGACCCGATGTTATGCCATTCGCCGGTTGGATTAATGCGCCGGAAGGGGTGAGTCCGCTGGAATATACGAAACAGAATTTCATGGATTGTAACGCAAATATGACGAAAGGCGTGTTCGACCAGCCGATGAGTATGGTGTATGTTGTGTTTAATGTGGTTATGAAAATATTCAAGAATGTGCTGGAGGTGATTGAGAGATTTCGATTATTGTTAAACCGTATACGCGATACGTTGAAAAATATATTTTTAACCATCTTTAACCGCATACAGAATGTGATTATTCCACTTCAAAAGATGCTGATTAAGATGGTGGATTTCTTTCAGAAAATAAAAGGTATATTAGCAACATTTTTACTCACTTTTATCGGGGTATTATGGTCGTTTTATTCACTGATTGGGTCCATTTACGAACTGGTTATTATTATTTTGGTTATCATGATTATTGTGATTATTGCTCTTTGGTATATTCCGCTGGTTGGATGGTTACTCGCGATTGCGGCGATTGCGGTTTTTTTGACGATTGCGATTCCGCTTATTTTGTTGGGAATTGTATCGCGTCAAATTACTCGCCAACGAACGAGTCGGATGCCATCACCGGATGATTGATAGCGTCGATGTATCGATGTATCGATGTATCGATGTATCGGTATCGATGTATTTAGGAATACGCCGACCGAGGCCGACCGAGGCCGACCGACGCCGACGGGTTGTCCGTGGATATTATCTATTCATTTATTATATTCACAGTAAATAAACCAAAAGGAATGAATTACAAACTTATTCTTCTTGTCTTGGTAGTGTTGTTTATCGGCGCTAACTTGATGTGTAGTTGCTGCCGCTACCCTGTATTTGATTACATTATGGGTTTGGGTCGTTCATCCGGCGTCAAGGAGGGTCTGGTGGACAATAAGGATGTCGGCACTCCCGGGTCCACCGCGTCCGCTACCAAAGCCGCGGATGATGCGTCCAAAGTCAAAGCCGCTCAACAGCAAATCCCAGATATCGTCGCTGCGACTGCGGCAACGGTAAAGAAGGCCGACGCAAGCAAGAAGGACGGTATGACAGGACTTCCGAATCTCTTCCAAACCGGAATGAATGCGGTTAGCGGTGTTTTTGGAGGACCCGCGCCTCGTGATGAGAAGATTCCCGCGACTGCTGGGCGTGAAGGAATGACAACCATGGGTTCTGATGTCAATGAGGTTCAGAATGGCGACGTCGCTGGAATGTGGGTCACCAAGGCCAATACATACGCATCCGAGTTCGGATACGGCGTCATGAATAACGCCGGTTCATCCTACAGCGCGGACGAACCTCTCAAGAATGGAGAGATGGTTATCTTTTCCAAGAACAAATTCAAGCCCGAATGCTGCCCCTCGCCTTACTCTTCAAGCACCGGTTGTGTGTGTATGACTCCCGAGCAGATTCATTATTTGAATACTCGCGGTGGAAACCGAACGACCGACTCTGGCGTTTAGAATCCAAAAGATAGATGAATCACGAAAAAGAGTATGGAATCTAAAAAAATTGATATACTTTTCCGGACGACGGTGGAATACGCTACACTACACTACGTTACTCTACGCTACGACAATGAACTCTACTACGATGAACTCTATCAACGGACCCAAGGAACTGAAGACCTTTATCCAGCAATGGACGATAACGATGAATGCCATCAAAGAACGTTTCCATGATGACATTTACCAAGGGCGACTTGCGCGTTTTGAACCTGAACCCATCTGTATCGAGATATTCAACTTTCGAGTCCAGTATCGCGCACTTCAACACCGCGAATTCATTCAATTGACATGCGCGGATGTCGTCGATGAATCTGGCGAACTGACGCTGAACCAACACCTCAAACAACTTGACAAATTACGAAAAATGCTTGTAAACAACAAACAACAAAGAAAAACGGCCCACAAACAAAATCGTCGGGTTGCGCTTACCATCCAATCTGTGATACAAAATGACGTCGACCATTGCGAATTCGAACTCACAAATGAACTTCTCGCACAATCGGTTCTCCGTCTCAAAGAAATGGATGTATCATCCAAACAACATCACGCCACCGTCGCACACAACATTATGGCCGATATCAAACGTATTTGCCGCGAAATTCCGAAAGCAATCTACGCATACCAGGTCGCGCATGAGAATGCTGTTGGAAAAATCATTCATCACGCCGAAAAATGTCGCGCGTATCATCAAAAAATGCTGCGTTTGGCAGTGATTCAGTATTGCGCCACGCGGTGGTTCATTACATACAAAGACCCGACGGACACCAATCAGTATGTTATCATGGCGGGTTACAAAAATGAAAACAATGTGGATGTAGATAACACGACATTTGAACTTCCTGACATCACTGAAATACAGATTTACACAACGAATGGCGGTTTGGTCTACACATTTAATTATGATGATACGGATTCGAATGAAATGGTAACAGAAGAATCCATTGAGGCGTTCGAATGGGAACAGCAGTCTCTTTGGTTCGACACGGCGGCTGCGGCTGCGGCTGTGGCGGCGCAATAAATACAGTCAGTCACGCGACATCGACCGACATGGACCGACCGACCGACCCTTCAGGTATGTTTTTTTTACACAAAACCGAATAAAAAATTTTTATTTTTGGTTTATTTTTGGTTTTATTTTTTTATTTTACGACACTGTGTATCGTTGCCGACACACATTTCCACATGTCTTTTACAAATACAAGTTCAGATTCACTCGCGTGCGTTCATTTACCTGCTTTACCAATTTATCCACCACTTCATTCGTGACCGCAAATGGGAATGCGACCTTCAACGACATCTCCTTCTCAAACAGCGGCGTGTCGGGCTTGATGAGACGATACAAGTTCAACTTGCGATATACGACCTCCAAGCAACGTTTCAAATTACGAACACCTTCCTCCTTCTCGGTGTAATTCTCTACAATGTGCTCGATAACCGAGTCCGGAATATCAATATCACCTTCACGGAATCCGACTTGCGCGCAAATCTTGGGAATCAGGTATTTCTGCGCGATTTGCGTCTTGTCTTTCTTGTTGTATCCAGTTGTATGTATGCGATACATCCTATCCAGCAGAATCGGATTGACCTTGCTTTCATCATTGTAACTGAAGATGAAGAGACACTTACTTAAGTCGAAGTCAATCTCTGCGAAGTAGCGGTCGTGAAACTGGGAGTTCTGACTGGTATCCGTAAGATGCGTCAGAATGCCGACGATTTCCTCGCCCTTGGCTGTCTCGCTGATTTTATCGAGTTCGTCGAAATAGATGACGGGATTCATTGAACCACACTGGATTATGATTTCGACGATTTTGCCCCATGTGCTGCCTTCGTAGGTGTAGGAGTGCCCTTCCAAGAAACTGCTGTCCGTCGCGCCACCGAGTGCGATGAACGCAAAGTCGCGACCGAGAATTTTACTAATTCCTTCCTTTACAAGCGACGTCTTGCCCGTTCCCATCGGACCTTGGATTGCGATTGCGCTTCCCATCGCAGCCGGATTTGAAATCCATTGACCGACCATTTGCATAATCTGGAGTTTCGCATCATTGAGTCCATACACCGCCTGGTCGAGCGTCGTCTTGGACGCTTCCATGAATTCGCTACAGCGCTGAAGTCCGTCTTCAATCGTGAGTGGAAGATTCTTGGTTTTGTTGAAGGGAATTTTCATGAACGTATCGACCCAATTTTTGACCTTGTAATATTCGCCACACCCGGGTTCCATGTGACGAAGCGAATTGATTTTACGCATCGCGATTGCTTTGAATGCGATGGGAATATCGGTTTCAAGAAGAGACAGGCGATACGGTTTCTGAATAATACTCACCGCGTGGATTTGTTTCAAGTCGGAAATCACCTTTTGTTGCTCTTCTGTTGTCATGTGACGGCGGAAGTATCGGAGGTCATTTGTTGAGTTCTTCTTTCGCAATAGCGTCTTGAATTCTTTGACATTCAACTTATCGCGCTTCTTTTCGTCTGCGCGGAGACGGTGCTCGATATCACGCTGTTTTTGTTTCATTTCTTCGATTTGCTTTTTCATGAACTTGTTATTTGCGAGGGCGGTATCGTTTGTCATCGTATTCGTGAGTGACTGAATCGTGGCTTTGATTTCCGCGAGATTCTTCTTGTTTTTCTCACAACGTATCTCCATCTTCTTTTGTTGTTTTTTGTGACGTTTCTGGGCGCGTTCATCATCGCCTTCACTGCTGTCATCATCGCTGTAATACTCGTCGTCGTCGTCATCGTCGTCGTCGTCATCGTCGTCACTGTCATCGCTGTCGCTGTCGCTGTCGCCTTCCATATAGTCGCTATCACTGTCGTCATCGTCTTCGTCTTCGTCTTCTTCGTCGATGTCGCTGTCGCGGTCGTCTTCGTCTTCTTCGTCGCTGTCGCGGTCGTCTTCTTCGTCGTTGTCGTCATTGTCATTGTCATTGTCATTGTCTTCGTCTTCGTCGTCATTCTCGTATTCTGGTTCTTCTTCATCACGGTCTTCGTGATGACGACGGCTGCGTTTACGTTTTTTACCGTCACTACTACCACCACCCGCAATCGCGGCAGCAATCACAGATGTAGCCAACGCCTCCGCGATTTTTCCAACAACCAGATCGGCCGCCTTTTTCTTCTTTTTCTTTTCGGCAGAAGACGAAGTGTCGGATGTCGTCGTCGTTGACGTCGATGTCATGGATGTCGACAACGGTTCTTCTTGAATCAGGATGAGACTGTTTTTCTTGATTTTCTTGTTGTTTTTTCTCGCAGCCGTGATTTGTTTGATGATGTCGCGAAGTCCGCTGCCGTTGTTTTTGGATGAAGTCGATGAAGATACCGAGGAAGTATCCGAATCACTTTTGTTACCTCCGTTATTGTTGTCGTCGTCATCGCGATGCTTCTTATAGGTTGGAATCACGGATAACTTGCTGGATTTTCCACCAGTGCGCTTCTTGTTCTTGATAATGAATGGAGACATCGTTCGTTCGTTCGTTCGTGTTCGTGTTACGATTCCATATCATTTGGAAATGTTATTTCAATTTTTTACGACATCACCGTGTCGCCATGGGTAAGTATTTGAATGTTATTATTCATACAAAATTGAAAACAATCTAAATATTATATTAGGTATATAAGAAGACCGAACTCAAGGTTTCAACTATCGAAAATGACAATTCCAGTATCAAAAATCGTTGGCATACAGTTTAGTATTATGTCACCTGAAGAAATATTGAAAGGTTCGGTTGCTGAAATCACCAATCGTGAAACCTATGTGAATAATAAACCTGTCATTGGAGGATTGTTTGACCCCAGAATGGGTCCAATTGACCCGGGCGTGATTTGCCCTACAGATGGAATGGATTATATGAAGTGCCCCGGATACTTCGGACATATCAAACTGGCGCGTCCTGTGTTTTACTACCAATATCTAGGAACGATTATCAAGATTCTTCGATGTGTTTGTATCAAGTGTAGTGCTCTACGCATTAGCAAATCAGCCAACAAACAACTCATGTCGTTGCCGGCCGACGAGAGATGGACGCAGGTGTTCCGCATTGCGAGCAAGATTAAGCGTTGCGGTGAAGATACGGAGACGGGTTGCGGTTGCCTTCAACCCAAACGCATCACAATGAAAGCGGGACTAGGCAAAATCTACGCGGAATGGGACAATGTGAAAGGTATTTTAGAAGAGACGACGGCAACCAGTATCGCAGGAAGTGCGGCGGAGGCAGACAAGGATGGGTCGCTTTCCATGAAACTCACACCCGAAATTGTGATTAAAATCTTTCGCAGAATCAGCGATGAGGATGTTGAGTTTATGGGATTTAGTCCTGTATTTTCGCGACCAGACTGGATGGTTTGCCAGGTTCTCGCAATTCCACCACCAGCAGTTCGTCCTTCCGTCAAGATGGACGGTTCACAGCGAAGTGAGGACGACATCACACACATCATCGTGAATATCATCAAGGCGAATACCACACTCCGCGACAAGATGAATGAAGGCGCACCGGCCAACGTGATTGACGGATGGCATATGATGCTTCAGTATTATGTCGCAACACAGGTCAACAACAACATTCCGGGATGCGCGCCGGTCGC
>Ga0194124_10005756_pt1 | contig 11383 bp, 15 predicted proteins | sample TA2KigCas0mmetaG_FD_148605 | JGI IMG/M metagenome (GOLD analysis project Ga0194124, IMG submission 148605) | Freshwater microbial communities from Lake Tanganyika, Tanzania - TA2015031 Kigoma Deep Cast 0m | ecosystem: Environmental > Aquatic > Freshwater > Lake | place: Tanzania: Lake...
CCCCAGCCCACTACGCACACCGCTGTATGCAATTGCCTGCTGTGAAGGCGCAGAAAGCACTAAATTACCCTGCGCGTCTTTTCGTCCGAACACAATTCTGTAAGCTGTTTGGCTGTTCGCCTTTAGTGGCCCCGATGCGCCGTTTTGTGCGACCTGCACGTCAAGTCCTGGTGGTAGTCCAGCTTCCAGTGCTGGCAAATCTTCGCGTTCAAGTTTGTAAACGCCGTTGTCAGTCGTAAAATAGCTGTTTCCCTGTGCTGCAAACTGACGCGACACGCCAATGCCGTTCGGTGTGATGCTAATATTTGGCGATGTGACCACCGTATAGTGCAAATATGTGGCTGCGTTGCTTGCCGACGTGGCGTCTGCGTTGGCCGGATTTGTTGCTGTTATGCGGAACTGGTCAAGTGACACAAAGGTCAGCGCGCCTGTGGACGTGGAAGCGGTTGCAATCGTGAATGTGTCGCTGTCTACAACGGTCACAGCGTAGGTTCCCGCTGCAATGCCACGGCTGTTTGTGTTAATTTGAATATTATTGCCGTTTACGAGGCCATGTTCAATTAGGTCAATCGTCGTCGTCGTCACGCCTGAACTGGTTACAAGGCTGCTGAAACTGTTCTGGATTTGCCGCACACCGTACAAATCGGCTGACAAATGGTCAAAAGCCTGCGCCACGACGTCTGTGGTCGGCAAGGTAAACTGCGCAACAAAGTCGGCATTCCGCAAGCCGTGGCCTGTGCGACGCACTGACACGTTGGTTGAATTGTTAAAGCACTGCACGGTGGCTGCGACTGGTGCCGTGACAAGCCTGTAAAGCGTGTTTTGGCTGATTCCGAACAGACTCGTACCGTATTCCCAGATGCGGTTCAGGCTTTGTGTGGTTGGAAACTGTGCCAGCAGGTTCTCACCACGGCACTTTGTGATCAGGAAGTCCTGATTAATTACTGCGTTTTCGGCACGTTCAAGCCTGCCCGCCGGTACGGTCAAGCTGTTTGGCTGAATCGCAAGGCCGGTGAACTTTTCAATCGTGTTTTGCTTCATTATGGCACCGACACTGATGGGAAGCGGCGAACCGTTGTGCGACCGCGCAACAATCCGTCACGCTGAATAACTTTTGGAACGCTGCCTTCAACGCGCGGTGACAGAATTTCCCTGCAAGCACGCATTTTTTGTTGCAGCTTTTCTTCCGCGATTTTCATTTGGTCTGGAATAGACAAGGCTTCCAACACGCGAACAGCGGTTGCGTGAATCAGCACGATTGCCGCTTCGTCTGGCAATTGCACGATGCTCGTTTCCAATGCTGTGGATACGACGTCGTCAACGTCAACACCAGACAATGCTGTGCCTGTAAAACCAGACACCGTCAGCACAAGGCCGGTAATGTTTGTGATGGTCAGATCTTTGTGAACAAGCGGATACGACGGCTTGTTATCAGTGACGTCGATTTTGCTGCCAATGGTCAGGTTACTTGGCACCTTTGTCAGCGTAATTGTGTTTGTCCCCACGGCTGTCACCTTTGCCGTGCGGCTGTCTTGTACAAGATTCGATGGCTTGCGCAGCGTGTACAACACAGCTTCGCCATTGCTTGATGGCGTGGGAAGCAGGCGAATGGTGTCGCCTTCAACCATGAAGCCGTTCGGCGTGCCTTGGCCGAGGTTTGTAAATCTGAAGCTGTCTTCGATACTGATGCGTGGCAGGTCATATACCAAGTTGCCGCCAGCAAGGTTGCGGTATTGGATTTCCCGCAGCGTTCGGCCAATCGCACGTTCTGGGATACGAAAACCTGGATCGCCTGCGTTAATTGTGAGGGTTTCACGAAACACGAAAAACTCTTCGCGCAACGCGACAATCATCGGCACAATCATTGACTGTTGTTCTTCGTTTGCCAACGCCAACAGGTCGTTATTTGAAAAACGCGGCTGGTAGTTGGGCACCGTGATTGCCCGGTCTACCGCCGCCAAAAAGGACGTCGTATCCATGCCGACACCTCAGTATTTGGATTTTTTCGCCTTTGGAAGCATTGCAATTTCAGTGACGCCGACCTTCATACCTTTTTTACCGGGCAACAATGGTTTGCCGCCGCCGAAGAACGCTTTTATTTCTTCTTTCAAACCGCTTTTGCCTTCGGTTTCTGCCATCGCTTCGTCCTCTGCGACTTCTGCCTTGTCTTCACCTTCGACGATTTCGCCAAGTTCGTCGGCCATCTTTGCGCCTTCAACGCTGAACGGCTTGCCTTCGACCATGCCAGCTTCTTCCTCTTCGCCTTCCATGGCCATAAGCTGACGCATCTTGTCGAGAATTTCCTTGTATATTTGCATTTCTGAACTGTGTTGCATGGTTAACTCCACGGTGTAACTGGTTGTAGTTGATTAGTCATCGCACGAATTTCAATAACTTTTGACAAGCCTGTGCGATTCTTGAATGTGACGCCCGCGCTTGCTGCGCTTTTTGTTACAAACAAGCCTGTGCCTGCATCTGCTTCCAGCAAAAGATTAGCACGGTCTGACAATGCTGTTATTACGTTCGATGCAAAATCCGTGACAAGGTAAAGCTGTTCGTTTCCGACCGCCACGATAATATGAATCGCCTTGCTGCCAATAAAATTCGCAGAACATGACAAGCCATCGGACACGTTTACGAATGCCGTTGATTCTGGAACGACTGCACCGCGAACAAAGGAAGCGTTCGTGCCGTCAGTAGACACGCGCGGCAAGTTTGCTGCGATGTCCTTGATTTCGGCAATTACCTGCCAATCTGCACCGCTGTCAGCATATTGCAGCAATACGCCACCACGATTTGTTTTGATCGTGTATGACGCAGCGCTTGCAATCGTGTCACCAAGTGCCGAATTAATCGTCAAAGGCGATGCCTGTGCAGTGCCTAGTTTGTCATAAACTGCGTAAAACTGGCCTTTAATGCCTGTCGGCAAGTTGATGACCGATGAACCAGAACCACACAACAGAACGCAGTCTGTGGCTTGTGCGGTTGATGGCGTCACGGTCACAGTGCGAACAGACGTTTTGAGGCTTGTCGCAACCGCAGCATTAGACAACGCAACCAAATAGTCGGTCAGCGCCGACCATCCGACTTCGCCGTCTTCAGGAATCGAATACGCAACGCCGTTAAAAGTGACGCTGACTGACATAGTCTTATTCCTTTAGCAAAAGTGCGACGCGAATCATCCGTGTAATAGATGCGGAATACTTTGCAGTGATACTGATAATGCCGGTAGCCGTGTCGATTTCAGCCGCAACGCCGATCACTTTGTATGGAATGCCGTCTGCGTCACCGCCAAGTGCGGATTCGATGACGACTGCGCCTACACATTGTGGAATCGAAGGAATGCCGCCAAGAATCGAAGCGGTGGACAAGGAAACAGCGGTGTTATGCGCTGCCTCAATGTCCACATGCACGACTTTCAGGCCGAGTTGCTGTGGTAAAAGCATGAAAGCCTCCTAAAAGAAGGACGCGGCTTAGTAAGCCACGCCTTCATCGTTTCCGTTCGTCCAAACAATCTGACGCGCGGGTGCACGGCACATGACGAATTGGTCAGAAAATGAACGCACGACCCACCCGGCAGAATTCTCAAGTGGGAAAATTACTTCCTTGTCAAGTCCTGGAATTTTGAAGGAAATTTCGGCAGAACCCGATCTGATCCAGTCGCCAAGGTCCAGTCCGTAAGCGTCGCCTTCCATAATCATGCGGTGAGGCACAATCTTGTTAAGGCCGTTTGCGGCGTAGTATTCAATCGTTTCAAAGCCGTTTTGGGCGGCGGATTTGTAAGAAGCGTCGTACTTGCGCATCGCAGCTTCATCTTGTGTCAGTGCAGCAAATGTGCGCGGGTTCACGCAGACCATCAAAGGCTTGTCCAATCCGCCTTTGTTAACAGCCTGCGCAACGCCTTCCTGCAATGCCTTCAAGCTAAAACGCTTCTTCTGAAGGTCAACGCGGTTCGCTTTCCACAGCGCATATTGCTGTGCGCTGATTCCGAACAAGGTTGCAGCGTTTTCAAGAATCTTGTGAACGCCGACCATTTCCTTGTCAGATTCCATGCCCTCAAACGCAAGTTTGTGGCTTGTGGTCGAAGTTGCTGCAACTGGCACGAAGTCAACGTACAGGATGCCGTTGTCTGCATCAACGCTAACAAGTTTACCGGAAGCAACAGCAGCGTTGGCACTGTCAAGCTGTTGAATAACGCAGCCTTCAAGACCGACCCAAAGGCCAGCCGCGAAGTAACCGGGTGCAAGCAGGATTGCTTTGCTTGTGGTGTTCACGCCGTCAGTAAAGGTTACGCCACCAACTACGATGTCGCCTGCGCCAGAATAGGTCGCGCCACGGTAAACGGTTCCCGCGGGTGCGTAGGAAACGTATCCAAGTTTCGCTGCGCGCTGTCCGTGAATGCGCAGTGCTTCAAGCAAGCGGCTGTGCGAACGGATGTGGTTCTGCATGACGTGCTTTGTGCCGTCATAGAAAGCCTTTTCGCCTCCGCCAGCCGAACGGCTAATAAATGCGAAAGGGATGATGGAAGTCAACACGACTTGGCTTGGAATAATGGACGATTGCTTCACAACGCCAGCGATTGCAGGGTTGATGTCAAATGCGTCCTGTCCTGTTCCTGCCAGCGTCCAGCCTGTTTCGTTCGCAAGCACGAATGCTTCAACAAAGCTGTCACCGACCTTACGGCCTTCGCTGAATGGGATTTCGCGTGCCAAAGGAAAGTCCTGTGGCAAAAGGTTGTGCAGGTCGCCATAAACGCGCTTAAAAAGGTCAACGACTTGCTGATTACTTACTTGTGACATGTGTTAGTTCCTTTCGATTATTTAAGTTCGCAGTGGATGCGGATAACAGCGAGGCCAGTGGTCGCAGCGTCGAGGCCAGTGATCACGCACTGTACAGCCACGTTTCCAAGGGACGACACTTCAACGCGTGGCACTGCTGCCAAGGTGTTTGCGATTGCTGCCGCGCCGCCAAGCTGGCTTTGTGCAGTGCTGTCAGACAAAGAAAGCACTTCAACAGCGGCAACAGATTTGATCTGTCCATTGCAGTTAAGAACCAACGCCAATGCGTCGAGTCCCATGCCTGTCGAACCAAATGCAGCCGACAAGAATTCGTTTGTGCTTCCAAGCAGTGCGTCAATAGCTGCCTGCGTAAAAGGTGTGGCAGATGCGCCGATGATTGCCTGTGCCTGTGCACCGACAAACTTCAAGCCTTTGCTGTCCACTACAAGGTCAATTGATGCCTTCTGGTGACGCGCCAGTGCGTCATTCTTAAAAATGTAACTAGGCTGTGCCATTGTTATTTACTCCTAGAAAATTGTTTGTCTTTCATTGCGAAAAAGTCATCTGTTGACATGGGCTTTTTGACTTGCGGTATAGACGCCGACTGCGCGGTTGGTCTTTTGCCTGCATTGTACTGCCGCATATCTGTTTGACGTAGTTTCTGAAGCGACTCTTTTGGCAGCGCTTTGATGTCGTCGTCGGATAGGTTGGCGATTAAATCCAATCGCGCCTTTTGCTGTTCGGCTTGGACACGCTTAAATGCGTCTGCCACGGAAAGGCTTCTGCCTGCTGCTGCTGCACCATATTTAAGTTCAGCGATTCGCGCCAAGATCTCTTTGGTTGGTGTCACGCCTGCTTCGGTGAAGAAGTCAACAAATTCACTTTCTACGCTTTCACGCACTTTTGCAAGATACTGCTGTTCAGCCTGTTGACGCTGCGCTTCAATCTGCCGTTGTTCTATTTCCTTGTATCTGCGTAATTCGCGGTCATTATCGTAGGCACGCCGTTGATCGTCATCCATATACTCGTACTTCAACCGTTCAGCGGCACGACGCATGGCAATATCGTCAACGTCGAGGCCAAGCTGTTCGGCCAAGGCAAACAACGCTTCTGGATTGCTTTTGACGTTATCAATCCACTTTTCAAAGCCTTCTGCGATCTGAATCTGTCGCTGATACGATTTGCGCATTTCGGCAGCTTCTTCCATGCGCTTGGCTGCGGCCTTGGCATGGGCATAACTGCGCTTCAATTCGTTTTCGTCAACTTCGAGTTCCTGACCGTCAACTTTGACCTTAAACTTGGCCAGCGCCTTGGCTTGTTCCTTTTTCGCCTCAGCTTGGCCTTGGTCTAGGCTTTCGTCCTGTCCAAGTTCGACGTTTTCGACTTCCGCCGCTGCGCCTTGCAAACTACCACTTGTGTCTACTGATCCCGTGTCCATGCTTTCCATATGACCTCCCTGTTAGGAATAAAACACACACAATTTGACGTTAAACGCTTCTGTCGCTGTTGATGTAATGGTGCCGGTAACCTGCGTCGCATCGCCTGAAGGCGTCCACACAAACGACGTCACAGGCTGATCTGACTGCAAGATGATAATGCCAAGCGGTCGGCGCGTTACCGCAAACTGCAACGCCTGACTTGGCGTAAACTTTTGGTCAATGATAGTGCACGCTACGTTGTCGCCAAGCGTTATGCCGTTGCGTAGGATGCGGATTGTATTGTCTGCAAGTCCGTTAACGTAATCTATAAACGGTTGAAGTTCCGTGTAAGCCTTGCTTGTTGCGATTAGGCTGACTTCAAAAATGCGAGAAATGGTTATTTTGGCCACTAATTGTCCTCCGATTCGGCATCAACGCCGTGACTGATGTAAAAATGACCTTCTGGCGTTATGCTGACCATGACAAAGCCTGCGCTTGATGCGGCAATGGCATCGTACAGTGTTTGTGCAAGGGTGACGTCGTCCATAGCGTCTGTTTCCTGATTCCATTGTTCCGTTGACACCTGTGCAAATTTGGCACCACCTACCGTGTCCGTCTGCCAGACCAATTTGTTAGCGTTTCTGCGAGAATAGCCTGTTGCTGCGCGTCTTTGCCTTTTTGCATCCATGCTGGCGCGACCCTTTCAGCTAAAGAAGTTGGTAAAGGAACTGGATTTGTAGTCCTGTCCACCATTCTATTCGCGTAAACCAAGGCCGCCAGGGCATCCATGTGGCCAAGCGCCACACTTCTGGCAAAATCTGTCCGTTGTTTGTTAAAAGTCGCACCGCGCAGCGTTTGAATTAGAAAGCAGCAGCGTTCGTGCACCACGATTTTGCCGTTGGCGACTGCCAGCCGTACCGCGTTGATGCCAGCCTCAAAGTCATCTTTGTGCGGCAGCAAAGACTCAAAGTTATGTTTGTACCGCAGGTCAACCAACACTTGCCCGGGCGCATCCATGTAGGACTGGCGCACCTTGTACGGTTTGCCCATTTCACGCATAGCCTTAACAATGGTGTCGGTTTCGGTGTTTGGTTCGTGGTGACGTTCGTCGTGCACTTCCAGACGTGCTGATTCGAAGTTCCAACAGCAAAGCAAGCTGACAGTCTTGTCACGAATGCCACCAAAGTCTGCAAAGTATCCCCATACAGCGTGTTCTGGTGGTTCATCGCTGAAAACATGCCTGCTTTCGTCGAATTCAGGCACGCAGACAGATGTTCCGTCACGCACTATCTGCACAAGGTATTCACGTCGCCACGCGGCTGAATCTTCACCGCCTGATAGCACTTGTGCCTTGCGTATCTGTTCGTACGTTAATTGCGGATTTGTGTATACGTCAAACTCGAACTTAGTGCCTGCAATAGCGCAGCGTGGATAGATTTCTGTGTGGACATAGTGATCTGGTTCTTCGCTTGGCGTGGTCACATGGATAAGCTGGCCACCAGACCTAAGAAGCTGTGGACCTATGACAGACCGCAGCGCATATTGGTAGTCGTCACTGCTTACAAAGCCACCCTCTTCGCAGATTACAAGTTTCGCGTTGCCACCGCGCAGGCTGTCCACGTTCGCGCGTTCAAGCACGCCTAGACGCAATTCGGACTGACCTACCTGCCAGCGATAGGACGACTTAATAGGCTTGATGAGGCCAGCCGGTGCATCGTTACAAATAGGTGCAATGTTATCAGATACAATGTCGTTTGCCTGCTTCAATGTAGGCGCTGCGATGCGCACAATGCTGCCCGGATGCCGCAGGCAATAGGACAGTGCATAGCAAGCCGACAAGTACGATTTTCCCCATTGGCGGCTGATAAACAGCAACGCTTCCTGTGCTGTGGCGTCGTGCAAAGCACGCCAGATCGTCTTTTGTCCGGCATGCAGCTTGTACGTCAGGTTGCCGTTTTGCCAGGCGATTGCTGTCTTGCGTTCGATGTCGGCAATCAACAACTTTTCATATTCGGCAAGTTCCTGCGGCGTCATATTACGCACACCTGCTAGGCAAAAAGGTCTGATATTCTGACCAAGGGCTTTTATGAAAACTGCGCTTGTGATGCCTGATGTTCATGTGCCGTATGAAGACACCGACGCCATGCGCTGCATGCTGCGCGTCTGTAAGCTGATTCAGCCTGATTATTTCATCTGCCTTGGTGATTTCTTCGACTTTTACCAATTGTCGCGGTTTGACAAGAATCCGCTGCGCAAAACGACCGTGTCTGATGACTGCGACGTTGCAAGACGTTGGTTGTACAAGATTGACGCCGCACTGCCTTTGAAGACGCACAAAGTGTTCATTGAGGGCAACCATGAAATGCGGCTGATAAAGTGGATTCACGCCAACGCTTGTGACCTTGGCAAGATGATTCCCAGTCTGAAGGACTACGTTCATTTCAGCAAACTTGGTTGGGACTATTTGCCATATGGCAAGCTGTACAGGCTTGGTGATGTTCTGTTTATGCACGGTGACCGCTGCGGAATGAATGTGTCCATCAACATGATTCGGAAGTATGGTTGTTCCGTTGTCCACGGCCATGACCACGGTGCGGCTGTCAGATGGTTTGCAAACGCTGTAGGCCGTGTGTTTGCGCTGAATTGCGGTCACTTGTCTGATATGACCCAACAGGAATACCTGTACGGTGGCGTCGCCGACTGGACGCAAGGCTTCGGCTTGGTTGAGTACACACATGACCTTAAACATGCACAAGGTTCCTTTGTGCCAATAGTAAACGGCAAGGCTTTAGTGCGAGGACAGCTTGTATGATGCTAAGTAAGACTGAAATTGACCGCCTAAAGTCTGCGCCGTGGTACACGTTTGAAGTCGTATACTGCTTGGAAAAAAAGACGCTGACACGCAAGGTACGAGGCAAGCGGTCATTTACTTGGGAACTTGAAAACTGCGTTCGCTTCACCATTGTGGGTGAAGAAGGCGAAAGTCTGTTTGAATTGGACGGTGAATTGTTCATATCGTGTCGGGTTCTTTCGCAGACGCAGCGTCTACAACAGCAGCCGTTAAAGCCTGTCGCTTCTGTTCAAGTTCTTTCAAGCGTTCTTCCGAAGTAGCCGTTTCACGCACTGCTGAATGATTAAGCTGAATATGTTCTTGCAGGCCAAGAATAGTCTTGCTTGCAAAAATGACCGCTGCTGGATTGCGCTGCATGATCAAATCATCCAAGGCCTCGAGCACACGTTCTGATCGAGTTTTCCTTATAAATTCAAGAAACGCTTCCCTGCCTTTTTTGTATGCCTCGGCAATGTCGGGGTTTTCTTTGATTCTTTCGTAATAAGTATCATTCGATACGCCTAATTCTGTGGCAATAGAATTCTGCAAATGACCTTTGCGTGCTAGTTCTTCCACACGCACCGGATCAACGTGTTTTTTGTTGCCACGTCCACCTGCCATCACCAAAGTTCCTTTGTCGGCTGCGCAAAACAATCATACGCACCGCTGTCATATAGCTTTTGAATTTCCTCACGGACAGGCGCACGATTAAACCTGCGCCAGACAATTTCTGTGCGCTTTCGGTTCTGTTCGCTTTCGTCCATCTTTTTTGAACGGTCATAGCCAACACGCCTACGGCTTGAGGCCGTCGCTTCAAACTCAAAGCGTTCCCAATCCTCTGGGATTCTCGCCTGCGGTTGATCGTAATTGGACAAAATGAAACTGCCTTGCGCGTCCTTGAGTGTGTCGATTAACGATTGAAAGTCCTGAATTGTATAGCCGCCGTAATGGCCGCAATCGGTTTCTGGATACGGCGGATCGCAATAGAAAAACGTCTGTGGTGAGTCCCACTGTTTGATGATTTTAAGTGCGTCATCACAGGCAATGTGAACGCTTGCCATACGTTCGATGTAGTCTGGCAGTCGGTTGACTTTGTTTGCCCACGATGCGGCTTGGTTTTGACTAAACACACCTCGTCCCCATCCGCTATCCTGTTTGTTTGAAAAACTTTGCTGCACGTTGACGTAATATCGCCGCGCTGCTTCGAGTTTATCGTCGCAGTCGAGGTCTTTTGCTGTTTTGTGTTCACGTTCGCTGTACAAAGTAAGTGCCAGTTTGTCGCACAACGCTTGTTTATTATCGCGTAATTGTTGGTAGAAGTTGATTATGCGTTTGTCTTTGTCATTCAAGATTTCGCGGTAGTGGTTTGTATTGTTCACTTTTGGCCACGGCTTGGCAAAAAAGACCGCCGCACCGCCAGCAAACGGTTCGACGTACACGGTGTGTTTCGGAATCAGCGGAACAATCTTCGGACTCATGCGTTGCTTGCCGCCGTAATAAGAGATTGGTGGTTTCATCGTTTGATCTGAAGTGCGGCAACACGGCTGCCGATGTCATCAACACGCATTTCAATCTTCTGGATGCGCTTGTCGTAGTCTGACGTGAACACGTTCATATTTGCTTGCTGTTGATCCCGTAGGACGCCTATTTGCTTACGGACGATGTCTGACAAGGCGTCAACGCTTGCCACCGCTTCTGCGGCTTCTTTGATTGCCTTTAGCGCCTTTCTGTGTGCTTGAAAGGCTAAGGTCATCAAAACACCCATTGCCATCGCGAGTAGGATAAAAAGACTTTCGTAGTTCATTGTGTCCCCATATTGCAATTAGGATTGCGTCCACGATGCCGTCACGGTGTCCACCACGCGGTCCCACGCTTTGTTCTGCAAGTTGTGAATTAAGGCTTTTGAGGCGTTCCAAAACTGCGGCCTTGGTGGCCTGCTTCTTCTGTGCGCTGGATAGTCCTTTGTCGTGCTTCAGGCTGATGCCGTGGTCTTTTTGCCAGACCTGTGGCCTCACGCGGCAAAGTTGACTGCAACGCTGTTGCGCCCAGGCCAGCAAGCGTCCGTAGTTGATTCCCATCGTAAAAACGCCATAACGGCCATCGCTACCGAAGGTGTTTTGTTCCTCAATGACAATGCAATCCAGCGGAAGCATAAAGGTAATTTTGTTAAGTTGGTGGATGTCTACTTCGCCGTGGCTGTGCGGCAGTGGAAAGAACTTTGTGTAAGTTCCATCAAAAAAGGCAAGTGCGCCGGTTTTACCCGGATCGATTCCTAAGACGCCCATAGGTTGGCCTCATTCCGTGAAGTTGAGGCTATTATGCGTGAATTATTAGCGTTTGTCAAAGTGCAGCAGGGG
>Ga0194124_10005758_pt1 | contig 11378 bp, 10 predicted proteins | sample TA2KigCas0mmetaG_FD_148605 | JGI IMG/M metagenome (GOLD analysis project Ga0194124, IMG submission 148605) | Freshwater microbial communities from Lake Tanganyika, Tanzania - TA2015031 Kigoma Deep Cast 0m | ecosystem: Environmental > Aquatic > Freshwater > Lake | place: Tanzania: Lake...
TTTTGTAAGTAATACCTCAAAAGTACTGAATTTCCTGAACCACTTACCTCATCAAATATTTCTAGACAACCATCATTCACTATCCACTGGCGCTTGTGAATTGGCTTTGATGCTATTCGAGTGTACCCGTCATGAACAGCAGCAAACACTATTCGATTATCATCTTCACAAATTTCTACTTCAAATATTTTCGCTCGTTGAGCAACCCTGAAACCTGACCAAACTTCTGAAGAGCTTTTGCCATCTAATTCAATAGTAGATTTAGCAGCTGTGCTTCTTTGTCTTAAGCGCTCTTGAGATAACCCATATTCACCTGTTCCAGAGTTAACAATTACTCTTTTTCCTTTTATGGCTAATTCAAAAGAAAGGGAATCTGCATGGGCATGGCCGGGTAAATAGTCTGATCCTATATCGCCTATATCTGCTATTAAATGGACCATTTCATTTTTGAACACCACAAAACCACTATCCCTAAAATAATTGAATTTGATGTCCGAAATTAATGTCCAATTCAATCCAACTTTTTGACCCAACACTGTTAGCTCATTAAATGTTGGAGCTATGTCATTTGCACAATCATTAAAATGAGCAAGTTCGCCAATATTATAACTCATGTAATGAAGCCAACTCATCCCACGATGGAATTTTTCCTGAATTTCCTGACTAGGAAAACTTATAGGTAGATAACTAGTGAGTTGATACAAATCCAGTAAATCCTCCATTGCTAATGCATGGTACATGGGGCTTAATTCAAAATGAGCGCCATCGTTAAGAAATTGTTCGCTTAACTCCTTCTTTAATATTTTTAATGCTCTTCTTTAAAAGGCTGAGTTTTCATCTAGTCCAAAAATTACACAGGCGAACAGAAGTGCTTTGGCGTTAATAAATAAATGATTGCCGAGTAAGTGATATTCTGGTCGTCCTACTAACCAGTTAACCTGGTTCCATAAACTCAGCTGAGCCTCAGCGCTTAGACTATTTGTTTTGAAGTGCCATTTTATCCAATTGATAATTCGCAAAGAAGTTGGATACGGTTCCCATCCCGTTCCTTTACCGTATGGATTTTCTCTTATCCATTTACTAATGAGATTATTTTGAAGCTGTAGTTCTTCATTCTCTAACTCAAGTTGATTTATACAATCAAAATAATGCAAATTATATCGCCACAACTTTGATTGTGAAGGATTATCCCATCCAACTAAGGATAATTGATTTACTTCATTGAGAAATGTGAATTGATCGTAATCCTTTGTAATTCCGCGTTTTGTGATATGTATGAACGGTATTGAACTTGTTTTTGGAGTACTCGTTTGGGGAGTACGAAACCGTGGTAATAAATAAATCAACCTCCAAACAACTTGCTTGAGCTTTAGATATCTTACGGTGTGATATAATCGAATTGCCTTAGCTAGCAATCTGCATTTTCTTTAAAATTGAAACAATTCTTTTTGCAGTATTACCATCCCATAACTCGGGGATAGAACCTTTCTTCCACTCTCCTGCAAACAACTTTTCTAGGGCCGGTTTAATTGATTTTGGATTTGTTCCAATTAGTTCATTGGTGCCCAAGTCAACAGTTTCTGGACGTTCTGTGTTATCTCTGAGCGTCATACATGGCACACCCATTACAGTAGTTTCTTCAGTAATTCCACCTGAATCTGTTATAACCACTAATGCGTTCTCAACAAGATAGTTAAACTCCAAGTAGCCGAGAGGTTCAATCGTATGTAATTGTTGATGCCCAACGTTCAGCGTTGCTAAAATTCTAGCTGTTCTTGGGTGTACAGGGAAAATCAAAGGTAAGCCATTAGAATTACTTTTTATTTCATCTAATAGTTCTTTTAATTTTTCTTCATCATCAACATTTGCTGGTCTATGCAGCGTCATCACAATGTATTGACCCTTTTCAAGCGCTAACTCATCCCAGAAATTTGGCTTTCTAAATCTAGATCTTTTTTTTTGTAAGGTATCAATCATCGTATTACCTACCCAAAAAACACGATCCTCAGAAACACCTGAATTCAAAATTGTTTTTGTAGCCTCAGGTGTAGTTGTGAAGAAATAGTTCGTTATTGAATCCGTTACTAAGCGATTAATCTCTTCTGGCATGGTCCAATCTCCAGAACGTATACCCGCCTCAACATGGGCTACCGGAATGTGCAACTTTTGAGCAACTATAGCACATGCCATAGTTGATGTCACATCACCAACGACCAAGCAAAGGTCAGATCTTTCGGACAACAACAATTTTTCATAACCGATCATAATTGCCGCGGTTTGCTCAGCTTGCGTACCTCCACCTGCGCCTAGATTTACATTTGGCTGCGGAATGCCCAACTGTACAAAAAAACTATCACTCATGTTCTTATCATAGTGCTGTCCAGTATGAATGAGTCTAACCTGAATATCGGTTTTCTTTTTTTGCTCCTCCAAAATAGCATCTATGATCGGAGCAATTTTCATAAAGTTTGGCCGTGCTCCGGCTATTAAATCTATTTTCAAAATATTGAAATTAAAACTTTATTTGATATTAATCCAAGTGCCATTCCTTAAACTCTCAATGGCAGCAAAGCTGGTCTTAGTGGTATTGATGATTTGGTCAAATGGGATGATTTGCTTACCGCCTTTTGTCACGGACTCTATTAATAAATTAAATTGACTTTGGTGGCCTTTGTCTTGTCCAGAAGACGCTGAACTAAAGTTTTTGAAGCCGTAACCACTTAGCTTACGCCAATTGTCCATCACTAAAGTTTTTTCCTGATGATAAACCTCTATCCTTTCCTTCGAATAAGCTTTAGATCCATTAGCAAAATAATTGATTACTGCATTCGTTCCATTTTCATATTTCAGCAATATTGTTGCATTATCCGAATTATCCATAGGATGCTGACCCAGAGCATTCATACAAACTGAAACAACTTGTGAATTGGTTATAAATGAAATCAAATCAATAAAATGGCAAGCCTCCCCAATGATTCTACCTCCGCCTACCTCCATGTCATGAACCCACACACTACCAGGTATAAACCCTGCATTCATGGTTGCAATGATATTCATAGGAGAGCTACTATTTCCCAAGAGCGTTTTCATCTTGACCGCTAAAGGTGCGAAACGTCTATTGAAACCTACTGTTACAGTTTTTTTTGATTTCACTGTTGCATCGATAATCTGATCGAGCTCAGCCATATTTAAGGCTAATGGTTTTTCGACAAATACATGCTTACCATGATCTAATGCTTGAACAACTAACGATGCGTGAGAATTGTGGCGAGTTGTCACCATTACTAGATCTACATCTTTATCATTCAAGATAGAATTATTATCAGTTGTAGAATTTGCAATATTAAATTTTTTCGCAAGTACAGTACCTGTCAATCCCCCTGCACTCGAAATGTACTTTAGCTTAGCTTGAGTCTTTTTTAAACAAGGTAAGATCATGGCTGAAGTAAAGTTACCTGCGCCAACAATGCCAACTACACCTTGCCCGCTTGTGAACTCAGCATTGTTTAATCTGATTGACCTATTCGGTTCATTTGATTCTTTATCAGGATACTCTAAAATGGAAGCTATTGATCTTCCGTTATTCATATCAGAATAAATCTCATTATAGTTTTCCAGTGCAATCCTTTCAGTTATTAAACTCTTGACATCTATTGAACCTGACGCAATAGCATTTAAGATTGTTTCGAAATTTCGCTTTTCAGTCCAACGAACAAATGGAAGTGGATAATCTTGTCCCTTTTGCTCATACTGTTCGTCATATCGGCCTGGCCCATAAGAACAAGAAACTTGAAAAGTCAATTCTTTTTCATAGAAGTCAGCCCTTGAAATATCTAAACCAACTACGCCTACTAATATAATTCTTCCTCTTTTTCGAGACATCTTAGCAGATTGAGAAATAATCTCATTGCTTTTATTCGAGGCAGTTATAATTACAGCATCCGCACCAATATTACCTGTTGCATTCTGCACATAGCCAACTTGGTCAACCCCTTCTCCAGGGTTTACAGCATCTATTCCAAATTTTCGGGCTAATTCAACCTTAACATTATCATAGTCAAAACCAATCACCCTGCAACCATTCGCTTTAAGTAATTGAGCAGTAACTAATCCAATTAAACCTAAACCAACTACAACAACTGTTTCACCTAGTGTTGGATTGGCCAAACGAATTCCTTGTAGACCTATGGCTCCAATTACTGTAAATGATGCTTCCTCATCAGATACCCCCTCGGGAATTTGAACCACTAAATTCTTTGGAACGCAAACATATTCTGCATGAGGGCCATTAGACGCAGCTCGATCACCAATCGAAAAACCTTCAACACCCTTTCCAACGGCAATTACCCTGCCAACGTTGCAATAACCTAATGGAAGTGGCTGACCTAATTTATTTAGGACCGCATTTATTGTTGGCTGTAATCCATCTGTCTTAACCTTATTAATAACCTCTTTAACTTTATCTGGTTGTTGTTTTGCTTTATGAAATAAATTCGATTTTCCAAACTCCACCAACATCCGCTCAGTTCCAAGAGAAACTAAAGATCTAGTAGTTTCAATTAATAAATGACCAGGTTTTACGTTTGGTGCGGGGACTTTCTCGAGTACTGTATTCCCGTTTTTCAGGTCTTGTATGATTTGTTTCATAATTAAAATAATGTAAACTTTTCTTCGCGATTTGGATAGTTTATTAGCACGGCATTATATTTTCCTTTGAAAACAAATAAACTTCCAGCTGCAACTCCAATTATCTTATACCTAGATATTACTTCTTTAATATGTTCAAGAGTACCTGCGCCACCGAGAACGGTTATTGGCAAAGCGGTATGATTTCGAATCAAATCAATAAGTTGAAAATCATAACCATTCATCATTCCATCGTTATCGATAGAGTTTATTACTATCTCTCCAATTCCAATACTATTTAGCTCTGCTATAAAATCCAAGATTTTTACATTAGCCTTGTGTTTACCATTTTTGGCATATAAATCATACCCACCACCTTTTAATATACCTCGTTTTTTTATGTCTAAAATAACAACCACGCTTTGATTACCTACCTCTTTAGCAATAGAGCGTAACAAATTAGTATTTGAAATAGCACTATGACTTAATGCTACTTTTTCAGCACCGAGGGAGATAATTTTTTTTGCTTGTTCAACTGTAGTTACACCACCACCATAACAAAAAGGCATTCGGGGGATTCTGCGGTAGCGTCAATATCTAAAACAATTAATTCATCAACTTCTTTTTCATTAAATATTTTCACAGCATTGATAGGGTCTCCAACATATTTTGGCTCTGAAAATTTTTTTGTCTTAACCAAACCCCTTTTGTGTACCAATAGACAAGGAATAATTCTTGCTCTTAACATTATATTTCTGCAAAATTTGTAAGTAACTCAATACCATTTACATGACTCTTTTCAGGATGAAATTGAACGCCAAAAATATGACGATCATTGATAGCCGAAGTAAAGAATTCACCATAATGCGTCTGAGCTAATATCGATTCTTGTTTTTCTGTTTCAAAGTAAAAACTATGAACAAAATAAAAACCTAAACCATTATCTATATTTTGAAACAATGCTGAATTTGAGATCGGATTTATTGTATTCCATCCCATGTGCGGAAGAAATGGCTTTTGCTGTAGCTTAGAAATATCAAACTTTCTTACTTTTCCTTTTATCCATCCTAAACCAGCTTCGCATCCTTCCTCACTTACATTACTCATAATTTGCATTCCAACACAAATCCCAAGAACGGGTTTTAGTTTTTCCAACACCTGGTAATCTAGAGCATCACGTAGTCCTGAATTATTCAACACCTTCATCGTTGCGTCAAAAGCGCCAACACCAGGAAGTATCAACTTTTCTACTTCGTCAAAATCATTTTTGGTGTTCACTATTTTATGTGTAATGCCAACTCTTTTATAAATATTTTTTACTGCTTGTATGTTACCTGATCCATAATTGATGATTCCTATCATCTTTTCCCTCCTTTTTCTAATTTGAAATATCTCATGACTTTAGCTCCTAAAGAATATAAGTTTTCCTGTGATTTATAATCCTTGTAAGATTTTTTAGGAGCATAAAAATATGACCATAACTCATCAACAGTTATTCCTAGTTTATTTGACACAAACTCGAAATCTTCATCAATTTGTTCTTTGGTATATACTTTTTTCTTTAGTTTCAACAGAGCTTCATTTCGAGTCATTTGATCGGTTAATATCAAACTCGAAAATTGAACTTTTCTAGTATCAAAACCGAATCTTTCAGGTAACCAAAAACCTTCATAAAACCTCGTAAATCGAGATTCAAAATGTTTTTGAGGATATTTTTGATATCCAAATTTATCGACCAATTCTTGCAAAGCCTGTTCCTTATTGTAAGGAATAAAATCTAATGGGCGGTATAACTTAATTCCCTTGAAATGAGGTAACCAGATTTTGTGCCATAGTATGTTAGTTATTTTATAATCTTTTAACTTACCTGTACCAAATTTTCTGAAAATATCCTTTAATTGGATTGAATCTGATTGGTAATACATCCACTCTAATGGGTTTCTTACGCACTCCGTTGAGTAATTTCCACCAGTTAAAATAGTTTTAATTTTATATTTCAATGCAAACTTGTACATTGTAGCGAAAAATGCATGATCTTGAGGAACATCAATATGCGGCACGCCAGATTTGAAAAATGCCAGTTGAAGATCTTTCATTTCCTCCCAGTTTATTACCTCAGTATATAAATCAAGTCCTAATCCGTCGACAAGTCTTTCGATATTATTAACTGCAATTTGTGAGTTCCAACCGGCATCAACATGAAATACCAATGGTCGTAACCCGTATTCAGAAACCAATTTATACAATAAATATGAGCTATCAATACCTCCACTCATACCCATCATACAATCAAAATCTTTACCTTTTGCTTCTTTCTTAATCTTATATACTAACCGCTCAAGTTGCTTATGACCTCTCTCATCTGTATGCCAAAAAGGCCGAATTTTATTTTTATAAGTATTACAGTGATCACAAACACCAAATTCGTTAAATGTAATGTTTGAATCAGTAGAGTCCATAACACAATTACAACATACTTTATAAATATTACTCATAGTTAAATTAGATTTAAAATTCTAGTTGTTGCTCTAACCAGATTTGTTGACATAAAATTGAAAATATTAGATACGAATTATCGGATTTATTTTCGAATTGCAATTTTAAAATTTCATTTAATTTATTGTGATCAAAGATTCCTTGTTTCTTGATTCTTGATTCATTGAAGTATTTTTCTATCATAGGACTGCTTTGTCTAAACCAAGATCGGATTGGTAAAGCAAAACCAGCTTTTTCCCTGTAAATTACTTCATGTGGTAGATAAGGTTCCATTGCTTTTTTAAGAATGTATTTTTCAACCCCTCCCTTAATTTTAAGTTTAATAGGTATGGCATTCATTAATTTAACCATTTCAAAGTCTAAAAATGGCACCCTTGCTTCTACGCCAACAGCCATCCCTAATTTATCAGTATAAGAGAGATTTAGGGACAACAGATCAAATTTCTGATCTGCCATTAACAAGGCAGAAATTGTATCAGATGTCATGTGAATATTAAAAAAATCTTTTAAACGAGCGCCTGGGTCATTTCTGGGTGGAGTCAAGAAAAGGTTATTGATCATTTCATTTTTTCCCCACATGAAATAACTAGGAAGCCTATCTTCAGTTGCTAGATTAAGGGAATCCACAAGTTTATTCAATCTTCTAATATGCGAATTTAATTTTCCCGGGATAGAACTTGGCAAAGCATATTTGGATAATGCCAAAACCGATTTAATTGCTTTTGGCATTTTTGTATTCATAAACTCAGCCCTATACCTTCTATATCCGCAAAGGTATTCATCAGCACCCTGTCCATTCAACATAACTTTTACGCCATCTTCCCTTGCAGCTTTGGCAATAAGATAGGTATTAATAGCTGCTGGATCTGAAATCCCGTCTTCCATATATGGAATTAGTTCTGGGAGCATAGATAGGAAATTGGGGTTGGCTTTAATAACCCTAAGCTCCAAATTAAGAATCTCAGCCATTTTACTCGCATACAAAATGTCTGGACTTTGCGAATCGTATTTACTATCCTCTTTTGAAAAGGAAATGGTATATGCAGTCTTGATCTTTGCACCTTCGGTTACGGCAGCATGGGCAATGGAGGAAGAGTCTAGTCCACCGCTAAGAAATAATGAAATTGGAACATCAGCAATTACCTGTCTTTTGACTGACTGGGTTAATTTCTGGTAAAGGTCTTTAGTTATTTCAAGTTCACTTGAATCATTCAGTTTGGATTGCAAAAAGCCAAAGATGGATTCAGATTTTTGCAATTTGCCTTCCTTGTAGGAATAGTAAACACCGGGTTTAACCTTGGTAAACTCCTCAAACATTGTGAAGGGTTCAGGAACATACATAAATGCAAGCTGCTCGGAAAGCGACTCCATTCTGATTGACTTTTTTAATGATGGGATTGACAATAAACCTTTTAATTCAGAACAGAAAAAAACTGCTCCATTTTGTTCTGTAAAGTACAAGGGCTTTATACCAATTGGATCCCGAACAACATGAAGTGTTTTTTCATTCTGATCATAAATTGCTATGGCAAAAATCCCATTTAGCTTTGACAGAAAATGATACCCCTCTCTAGCAAATCCTTCAAGAATCACCTCACTGTCAGAGGTTGATTTCCAATTAATGGTTCCAAATTTACTTTCTAATTCAATCTTAAGAAGTTGAAAATTATAAACTTCTCCGTTATAAGACATGACATACCTACCGCTACCATCACGCATGGGCTGGTGACCTGCTTCGGATAGATCTATAATAGAAAGCCGGGTTTGTCCCAAATAAACATCAGCATTTTCGGAAATAAATTCACCTCTATCATCTGGCCCCCTATGGGCAATTGATGACAATACCTGATCATTTAAATATTCCTTTACGTTAATTCCACCTATTGCAACAATTCCACACATAAGCTTAATTTCTATAATATTTTTTGGCAACAAGTGTCATTGACCTTATTTGGTCAAACATATTCAATGCATCTTCAGTAGGAATGAATTGATCATTAACCAAATTAGTTGCAAACTGGTATGCCTTTGAAAACCACTGTTTTTCCTTTAAATCTGCAATATAAACCCTTGATTTCATACATTTTGGCAAACTATTTATCCAAGGGTTATCCGCTACCACTACACAACAACCACAAAAAATAGATTCATAAACGCTTCTAGGAGAAGAGTCACTTTCCGGAATGGAAATGGCCATTATGGAATTGGCCAGGGTTCTATATACTTCCACTTTGGTTGGCATTCTTCCTAAATGAACATCATTGTTATGGCTCATTTCCAAGATCTTTGATTTGTATCCGGCTTCCCAAAAGGGGTAAAAAAAGCTAAGTCCCAAATTTGGCATGGAACTATTCCTAGCTTCAATAATCTCATGTATTCTATATAATGGGTATAAAGCTCGTATTGATACTACTATGTCCCTAGTGCTAATGTCTGCAATTGATTTCTGAATTTGGTCAACGTCAATACCATATTGAATTACATCAGCCTTCTTCCCGCAAAGGCTTTCAATCCCATTTCTTAAATTCTGAGAATCCACAATTAAATGCTCCGAGGCACTTAAGGATTTTACTGCAAAAAATCTATAAAGCTTAGACCTATAAGGCCTTATAAGAATTTCGTCACCTTGAGGGGACCCTATGTATTTTATACCGGCAAGCCAAGATATAAACAAATAATACATGGTATGCGCATGGAAAATGGCATTGGGAAACTCTTTTGCAATTTTCTTTAGCCTAAGAACCTGTATTGGAAAAAATAGAACTTTTAATGCATTCCTCCATTTATTTCCAAAACTTGATTGTCTCTTCAATAAATATTTATCAACGATTGCCAGTTTTAAAACTTTGTCAGTTTCATTCAATATCCTAGGTTGCCCCTCCGCTTCTAACAAATCGGTTGCATAATAGATTTCTCTTCCAGGGCAAACTCGTTTTATATTCCTATACCAATCAACTGCATGAAAATCTCTGCCATCAGCTATAAAAATTATCTCATTCGCCATTAGTATGTACAAATTTTAATCATCAATTAAAATCGCCTGTTTAAATCAACTTTTTTAGGCCATCCATCATATTGATTTTTGGAGACCAGCCAAGTATTCTCTTTGCTTTTGATATATCTGCAATGGTGTCCAGAACTTCTCCTTTCCTGATTTCATGGGTGAATTCAATTTTGGCTTTTGAATTTGAAGCTTGAACAATCATTTCAACCGTTTCTTTTACAGATACAGATACTCCAGATCCTATGTTATAGATTTCAACACCAAAAAAATCCATGACTATGCCAGAGACTATTGCACTAACAAGATCATCTACATAAATGAAATCCCGCTTGGGCCTAGGGTCTTTTAAAGTAATAACCTCCTTATTTAATTGAGATATGATAGTAGGAATAAAAAAATTGGCATTCTGGTTCTTCCCATATACATTAAATGGCCTAAATATGATTACTGGAACTCCAAAATCCCTGCTATAGGCCTTACATATGTCTTCACAAACCAACTTTGATTGTGTATAAGGATTTAATGCATTAACCGGATGTTCTTCGTCAATTGGCTGATATTTAGGTGTTCCATATACATATGTGCTCAAGAAAATGAATTTGGAACCGTCTATTCTTGCTTTATCCAGCAAATTGATTGTGGCATCTATGTTGTTTTTATAAAATAGACTTGGGTTTATGAAGGAGTCAGGAACAAAACTTTTTGCTGCCAAATGTACAACTAGGTCACAGCTAGGTAGATTGTTTACAACGGATGCATCACATAGGTTCGTTGATTTGCTATCTCCAGTTTCAAAAATTTCAAAGCCCCCCATTTCATGAAGTTTCTTGCACAAGTTTTGACCTACAAATCCATTACTGCCAGAAATTAGAATTTTTTTCATGTAGTTAGTGTGATTTTTTAACTTACTTTAAACCAACTTTTATCAACCAGTTAAAAGAAAGCCACTTGCGTTTCAATTATATTAGATTCAAATTGTTGGTTTCATTAATTGAATTGTCTTCTATCAACAAAACTCTATCTGTTATCTTTACATTGTCAGAATCAACAAGTGATGCAATAATGCTTGGTGCAAACATTAAGCCAAATAATGCACTGTCCCAAATGGTGTTTCGTTGAAAAATAAAGGGAAATAATACAATCAATGATGAATAAATAATCTTTTCATCAACACTTGAATTAATGCTTATGATTTTTTTGATTGCTATTCTCATAGATACAAACAGAACTAAGATTAATCCCACAAATGAAA
>Ga0194124_10005761_pt1 | contig 11374 bp, 10 predicted proteins | sample TA2KigCas0mmetaG_FD_148605 | JGI IMG/M metagenome (GOLD analysis project Ga0194124, IMG submission 148605) | Freshwater microbial communities from Lake Tanganyika, Tanzania - TA2015031 Kigoma Deep Cast 0m | ecosystem: Environmental > Aquatic > Freshwater > Lake | place: Tanzania: Lake...
CCGCGAGACGGTGGTGGACGGCATCCTGCAGCGCTCCTGGTGCATCATTCCGGGCGACCCCGACGGCACCTACACCTACGAGGTATCGATCGACGGCGAGCCGCGCGGCGAGTTCGTGTTCTGCGCCATTCCCGTGCCGGACCAGAATCCCGACATCGACCCACGCGATCTCAATTGCCCCAACAAGTTCCATTCGACGGAGCGGCCGCGCGGGAAGCACCCCGCATGAGCGTCCCGCGTCCCGTCGTCCTCTGCATTCTCGATGGTTGGGGGCACCGCCCCGATGCGCGCCACAACGCGGTGCTGGCGGCCAACACGCCGGTCTATGATCGTCTGGTCGCGAGCTGTCCGCAGGCGCTGATCGACGCCTCGGAAACCTTCGTCGGTCTGCCCAAAGGTCAGATGGGCAATTCCGAGGTCGGCCACATGAATTTGGGCGCTGGCCGCATTGCCGTACCCGACTTGCCGCGCATCGACACCGCCATCGCCGACGGCTCGCTGGCGAAGAACCCGCGGCTTGCCGCGTTCGTCGCCGCCCTGAAGGCAAGCGGCGGCACCTGTCACCTGCTGGGGCTCGCCTCACCGGGTGGCGTGCACAGCCACCAGGACCACATCGTGGCGCTCGCCAATCATGTGGCGCGGGCCGGTGTGCGCGTCGCGATCCACGCGTTTCTCGACGGTCGGGACATGCCGCCGCGCAGCGCGCTGGAGTGTCTGGCGGCGATTCGCGCCGGCCTTGGCGCGGACCTGCCGATCCACTTCGCCTCAGTCGCCGGCCGCTTCTATCCGATGGATCGCGACAAGCGCTGGGAGCGCGTAGCCCGCGCCTGGACCGCGATGGTCGACGGCGCGGGACCCCGCGTTGCCACGCCCGAAGCCGCCGTGGAGGCGGGCTACGCGGCCAAACTGGATGACGAGTTCATCGAGCCCGCCTGCATCGGCGACCATGCCGGCATGCGCGATGGCGATGGGCTCCTGATGGCCAATTTCCGGGCCGACCGCGCGCGCCAGCTCCTGACGGCCCTGCTCGATCCCCTGTTCGACGGCTTCCCCCGGCCGCGTCTGCCGAGATTCGCGGCGGCGCTGGGCATGGTCGAGTATTCGGCGGCGTTGGCCGAACTGCTGCCCGCGCTGTTTCCACCGGAAACGCTCGCGATGGGACTTGGCGAGACGGTAGCCCGCGCCGGCAAGCGGCAATTGCGAATAGCGGAGACCGAGAAGTACGCCCACGTCACGTTCTTCTTCAACGGCGGCGAGGAGCGGGTGTTTCCCGGCGAGGAGCGGATCATGATCCCCTCGCCCAAGGTTGCCACCTACGATCTCAAGCCCGAGATGAGCGCGCCCGAGGTCACCGATCGGCTGGTCGACGCGATCGCGGGCGGCGGCTTCGACCTGATCGTCGCCAACTACGCCAACACCGACCAGGTCGGCCACTCCGGCGTCTTCGAGGCGGCGATCCGGGCGGTCGAGACCGTCGATAGCTGCCTCGGGCGGCTGGTCACGGCGGTGACTCGGGCCGGCGGCTGCCTGCTGGTCACCGCCGATCACGGCAATGTCGAACAAATGTTCGACGAGGCCACGGGACAGAAGCACACCCAGCACACGCTGAACCGGGTGCCGGCCCTTCTGGTCAACGCGCCAGCCGAGGTCCGCTCGCTGACCGATGGCAAGCTCGCCGATGTGGCACCGACGCTGCTCGCCCTGATGGGGCTGCCGCAGCCCACCGAGATGACGGGCCGTTCGCTGCTTTCGGGCGTCCCGCGCGCCGCCGTGCTGGCCGTCCCGGCCGCCAGCGGACCGGCCCGCCGGGCGGTCTGAGTTGGACGCCCCGCAACCCCGCCTGTATTCTTCCATCCAACCCGGAAAAGCCCGCGTGGCCGGCGTTCCCAGCCCGCTTCCGCCAAACAGCAAGGCCCCTTGATGACCCCGTTCCGCCTTCTCTCCGCAACCGCGATTCTCGCCCTGTTGGCGCTCCCGGCACCGGCCCAGGACAAGGCGCCGGCGACCGACAAGAGCGAGCTCTACCAGCAGCTCAATCTTTTCGGCGACGTTCTGGAGCGCATCCGCCGCGACTATGTCGAGCCGCCCGATGAGAAGCAGCTGATCGAGAATGCGATTAACGGGATGCTGACCGCGCTCGATCCGCACTCGAGCTACATGAATCCCAAGACCTTCCGTGACATGCAGACGCAAACCCGCGGCGAGTTCGGCGGGCTCGGCATCGAGGTCACGATGGAGAACGGCATCATCAAGGTGGTGTCGCCGATCGACGATACGCCGGCCGCCAAGGCCGGGCTGCAGGCGGGCGACCTGATCTTCGCGCTCGACGGCGAGCCGGTTCAGGGCCTCACCCTGCAGGAGGCGGTCGAGCGGATGCGCGGCAAGGTCGGCACGCCGCTCAAGGTCTCGATCCGCCGCGGCACGCGCGATCCGTTCGATGTCACGATCGTGCGCGACATCATCAAGGTGCGCTCGGTCCGCCACCGGCTCGAGGGCGATGTCGGCTATGTCCGCGTCACCTCCTTCACCGACCAGAGCACGCCCGGCGTCATCGACGCCGTCGAGAAGATCAAGAAGGAGGCCGGCACCAAGCTGAAGGGTTACGTGCTCGACCTGCGCAACAATCCGGGCGGCCTGCTCGACCAGGCGATCTCGATCAGCGACGCCTTCCTCGACAAGGGCGAGATCGTGTCGGTGAAGGCGCGCAAGGCCGAGGATGTCCAGCGCTGGAACGCCAAGCCCGGCGACATCACCGGCGGCCTGCCGGTCGTGGTGCTGGTGAATGGCGGCTCGGCCTCGGCCTCGGAGATCGTGGCCGGCGCGTTGCAGGACCACCGCCGCGCGGTCGTGCTGGGCACCCGCACCTTCGGCAAGGGCTCGGTGCAGACCATCATGCAGGTGGCGGGCGGCGGTGCCATCCGCCTCACGACGGCGCTCTACTTCACGCCGTCGGGCCGTTCGATCCAGAAGGAAGGAATCAAGCCGGACATCGAGGTCGAGCAGGCGAAGATCGAGACGCTGCAGCAGCGCTCCGGCGTCCGCGAGGAAAACCTGCGGCGCTCGATCGCCAATCCGTCGGGCCGGCCCGAGGAACGCAAGGAAGAGGGCAAGCCGGCCGATCCGCCGCGCGCCCAGCCCGGCCAGCCCACAGATCCAGACGATCCACCACGCGAGCAGGCCGCCGACTATCAGCTGCTGCGCGCGCTCGACCTGATCCGCGGCATCGCGCTCTACAACGCGAGGGCCAACTGAGCCTCGACCGCCCTTTGGCGACGCGCGCCGAAGTCCGCGAGTACATGCGGCAGCTGCCCTCGCTACGCGAGGAGCCGCCCAAAACCGGCAGCGTGATGATCGCCTATGGCGTGACCTTGACGCTGGTCGTCGGCGCCGCCGCTTTGGCGTTCGGACTGCTGGGAGATTCCGGGCGCCTGGTCGCGGCCAAGCCCGGCCCCGGCGATCCTAAAGCGGGACCCGCCGCGCCGCCGCTGGCGCTCAGCATCCCCGCGCCCGCGCCCGCGGCCGCGGCCGTGCCGGCCATGCCAGCGGCCAGTCAGAGCGATGCCCAGCCGCCGGTGGTGACCTCACTCAAGCTGCCGCCACGACCGGCGTCCGCGGGACTGCCTCAGCCGCCCAAGCCCGGCCTGCCCTTGGGCACGCCGGGCGTCCAGGGCCTGCCGGACCCGGTGCCGGCCGAGCGGCTCGCCGCCGCTGGCTGGCAGCCGCGCGCGGCCAACGGTCTGCCCGCCCCGCCGCCCGAGCGGCCACCGGTGCCGCAGTCCTTTCGTGCCCTGCCACCCGCCGACACGACCGATCTGATCGAGGTCACCGCCGACGGCCTGCGCCTGCCGCGTGTTTCGCCGTCGGGCTGGATGCCGTGGCTCGCCTATGCCCGACCGCACAGCCCCGACGGCCCGGCCTCGCGGGTCGGCGTGATGATGATCAATCTCGGCGGCAACGAGCAGATCACCCGCCGGGCGATCGAGCAATTGCCGGGCGAGGTCAGCCTCGCCTTCCTGCCGTCCACGCCCGACCTGCCGCGCTGGGTGAAGCACGCCCGCGATTTCGGCCACGAGGTCTATCTCATGCTGCCGGTCGAGGATCCCGGCGGCCCCGTAGAACGCGGACTGAAGCCGATCGAGACCAAGGTCGATCCAGGCGAGAACCTAAAGCGCCTGCGCGCCGTCATGGCCCGGGCCGAGGGCTATGTCGGGCTGGTGCTGCCCTTCGCCGGGCCGGTGTCGCAGTCCGAGCCGACCCTGCGGCCGGTGCTGCGCGAGATTTCCGAGCGCGGACTCGCCGTCGTCGAGATCAACGCCCAGCGCTCGAGCGCGCCGGTCCATCGCCTCAGCGTCGAGTACGGGATGGGCTACGCCCAGAACGCCAGCATGCTGGACTTCAAGGTCACGCGTGAGGCGATCGGCGAGAATCTCGATCGCATGGTCAACTGGGCCACCGAGGCCGGGCCCCAGCAGGCGCCGCGCCATGCCTTCGGCGTCGTGCAGGCCAACGCCGCGGCGATGGACGCCATCCTCGCCTGGTCGCGCAAGCTGGCCGAGGCGCCGCCGCGCGTCTCGTTCCTGCCGATCATCGGCCATTTCGAGTGCCGCGAGGCCTGTATGCGCCGCGTGCACGCGTTGCGCGCGAACCTACGGCGGTGAAGGCGAGACCGCCCGACGGGTACCGTCCCTGTGTTGGGCTGATGCTCATCGGACCCGGCCGCCGCATCTTCGTGGGCCAGCGCGCCGACGGCGCCGGCGCGGAATGGCAAATGCCCCAGGGCGGAATCGACTCCGGCGAGAGCGTGTTGGAGGCGGCCGCCCGCGAGCTCGTCGAGGAAACCGGCACATCGCGCGCGCTGTTGCTCGACGTCACCGACGAGTGGATCACCTACGATGTGCCGCGCGCCCTCGCGCGGCGCGTCTGGGGTGGGCGCTATCGCGGGCAGGCGCAGCGCTGGGCCGCCCTCGCTTTCACCGGAACCGACGCCGACATCGTGCTCGATGGCCCACACCGCGAGTTCCGTGCCTGGCGCTGGCTCGACCCTGCCGCGTTGCCGGACGCCGTGGTCCCCTTCAAGCGCGGCCTCTACTGCCAGGTCCTCAGCCGCTTCGCCCGCTGGCTGGCCTAGGGCGTTTTCGGCTTAGAAAGAGTCGGCTACGCGCCAGCGGCCGCGAGCTGGCGGGCGCGGCGCTGGAGGAACCAGAGGCCCGCCCGCGTGAGCCAGGCGTTGAGCCGGCCCTGCGGCGCGAGGCCGACCGCCTTCAGCACCATGGCGATGCCGCGCTGGACATGGCCCTCGCGGTAGAGCCCGTAGGCACGGCGGGCATAGGCATCGCGATAGCGCGGCCGGTCATAGACGGCGTCGAGCGGCTCGTTGGCCGCGAAGTAGGCGAAGGCGAGCTCGTCGTCCTCGCTCTCCTGAAGACGGCCCCAGCCGATGCGCAGCCGCGCCCAGCGGCTCAGCCGATCGCGCTCAAGATAGCGGCGCATCTGGCCGTAGAAGAGTTTGTAGTGTCGGAACTCGTCGGCGGCGATCTTGGCCGCGACCTGACGCAGCACCGGCTCGACCGCGGCGTCCTTGATGGCGCTGTAGTGCGAGCTGGTACCGGTCTCGACGATGCAGCGCGCCATCAACTCGCCCGCGCGGCTGCCGCGGACCGAATGCGTGGCATCGAGCGGCAGGCTGTAGCCAGCCCGGAAGCGCGCGAAGGCCGCGTCGAAGTCCCACGAGGGATCGGCCAGCATCGCCCAGCGCCCGAGCGCCATGCCATGGACGATCTCCTCCCGCGCCCAGTCCTCGATCAACGCCACGAACTCGGGATCATCGGCGAAGACGCGTGAGAGATAGCGCCCGTAGTCAGCGCCGTTGCGCTCGACCAACGACGCCGCCTTCACGGTGCGCAACAGCTCCGGATCGACCTTCGAAGCATCGAAGCGATCCCACGCGATCGTTTCGGGGGTCCAGCCCATCTCCCGTCCCATCGTTCCGTTGGGGCCCGCCCTGCCGGCGGTGCTGTTCCACCCCCGGAAGTAAGCGCGGTCTTCCGCCCATTTCAATGGTCGGAAGTGAAATCTTATTGCTCGACGGCGACTAGGCCCGGGAGAGGGCGAAGGCCTGCGCGCGGCGCAGTTCGCGCGCGATGCTGAGACCGCGTTCGCCCCGCGCACGCGCCGCATCGTCACCGGCCTCGGCCAGGTCGCGCTCGGCGGTCTTCTCGCGCTCGGCGAGCTGGTCGGCACTGACATCGGCCAGCGCCATCGCTTCCTCGGCGAGCACGGTGCAGCGTGTGCCGGTGACCTCGGCGAAGCCGCCGACCACCAGGAAGCGCGCCTCGGCCTTGCCGCCCTGGAAGACCTCCAGCACGCCCGGCCGCACCGTCGAGATCAGCGGCGCGTGGCCCGGCAGGACGCCGAAATCGCCCTCGCTGCCGGGCACGACCACCATGTCGGCGTCGACCGCGAGCAGCTCGCGCTCCGGCATGACCAGTCGGAAATCGACCTTGGCCATGGGATCAGGCCGCCTCGGCCGCGAGCTTCTTGGCCTTGGCGACCGCCTCGTCGATGGTGCCGACCATGTAGAAGGCCGATTCCGGCAGATCGTCGTACTCGCCGGCCACGATGCCCTTGAAGGCCTTGATCGTGTCCTCGAGCTTCACGAACACGCCCGGTGTGCCGGTGAAGACCTCGGCGACGTGGAAGGGCTGGCTCAGGAACCGCTGCATCTTGCGGGCGCGGCTCACGACCAGTTTGTCCTCTTCGGAGAGCTCGTCCATGCCCAGGATGGCGATGATGTCCTGCAGCGACTTGTACTGCTGCAGCACGCGCTGGACGGCGCGGGCGACGTTGTAGTGCTCCTCGCCGACGATGCGCGGATCGAGCATGCGCGAGGTCGAGTCGAGCGGGTCGACCGCCGGGAAGATCGCCTGCTCGGCGATCGAGCGGCTGAGCACCGTCGTCGCATCCAGATGGGCGAACGAGGTGGCGGGCGCCGGGTCGGTGAGGTCGTCGGCGGGCACGTAGATCGCCTGCACCGAGGTGATCGAGCCCTTCTTGGTCGAGGTGATGCGCTCCTGCAGACCGCCCATGTCGGTGGCGAGCGTCGGCTGATAGCCCACCGCCGAGGGAATGCGGCCGAGCAGCGCCGACACCTCGGAGCCCGCCTGGGTGAAGCGGAAGATGTTGTCCACGAAGAAGAGCACGTCCTGGCCCTCCTCGTCGCGGAAGTACTCGGCGACCGTGAGGCCCGACAGACCGACGCGGGCACGCGCGCCCGGCGGCTCGTTCATCTGGCCGTACACCAGCGCCACCTTCGAGCCCGGCCCATCGAGCTTGATGACGCCCGACTCGATCATCTCGTGATAGAGGTCGTTGCCCTCGCGGGTGCGCTCGCCAACGCCGGCGAACACCGACACGCCGCCATGCGCCTTGGCGACGTTGTTGATCAGCTCCATGATGGTCACGGTCTTACCGACGCCGGCGCCGCCGAACAGGCCGATCTTGCCGCCCTTGGCGTAGGGCGCCAGCAGGTCGATGACCTTGATGCCGGTGACCAGGATCTGCGCCTCGGTCGACTGCTCGACGAACTCCGGCGCGCTGCGATGGATCGGCAGGGTGCGCTTGTGGCCGACCGCGCCACGCTCGTCGACCGGCTCACCGATGACGTTGAGGATGCGCCCGAGCGTCTCGGGACCGACCGGCATGGCGATCGGCCCGCCGGTGTCGACCGCCTTCTCGCCGCGGACCAGGCCGTCGGTGGTGTCCATCGCCACCGTGCGCACTTCGGACTCGCCCAGATGCTGGGCGACCTCGAGCACCAGCCGGCGCCCGCCGCTCTCGACGTGCAGCGCGTTCAGGATGTTCGGCAGCTCGCCCGCGAAGCGCACGTCGACGACGGCGCCCGTGATCTGGGTGATCGTGCCGGTATTGTTGGAGGCCATGATGACGTATCCTTCTCGTTCGGGGGCGGACAGGCGGCCGGCCTAGATGGCCTCGGCGCCCGAGATGATCTCGATCAGTTCCTTGGTGATGGACGCCTGGCGCGAGCGGTTCATCTGCAGCGTCAGCTTCTTGATGACGTCGCCGGCGTTGCGCGAGGCGTTGTCCATCGCCGTCATCTGCGAGCCGTAGAAGCTCGCGGCATTCTCCAGCAGCGCGCGGAACACCTGGACGGTGAGGTTGCGCGGCAGCAGGTCGGCCAGGATCTCGCCCTCGTCGGGCTCGAACTCGTGCACCGCGCCGCCGGCCGGCGCCTGCGCCTCGCCCTCGGGCGGCGGCGGCGGGATCAGCTGCTGGCGCGTCACGATCTGCGTCATCGCCGACTTGAAGCGGTTGAAGATCAGCGAGCAGATGTCGAACTCACCGGCCTCGAACATCGCGAGCACGCGGGCCGACACCTTCTGGGCATCGCCGAACGACAGCCGCGGCCGGCCGAGATCGGAGATCGTGTCGACGATGAGGCTCGCGAAGTCGCGACGCAGCTGGTCGCGGCCCTTGCGGCCGACGCAGAGGATCTTGACCGTCTTGCCTTCGGCCAACAGCGCTCGCACGACGCGGCGCGCCTCGCGGACGATCGAGCTGTTGAAGGCACCGCACAGACCGCGGTCGGCGGTGGCGACGACCAGCAGGTGGACCTTGTCGGCGCCCGTGCCGGCCAGCAGACGCGGGCCGGTGCCGCCGGCCGCGCCCTGACCCAACGACGCCAGGATCCCCTCCATCGCCTCGGCGTAGGGACGCGCCGCCGTCGCCTGCTCCTGCGCGCGGCGCAGCTTGGCGGCGGCCACCATCTTCATCGCCTTGGTGATCTTCTGCGTCGACTGGACGCTTCGGATCCGCAGGCGGTAGCTCTTCAGGCTGGGCATCGCGGGATGCCTTCGCTCAGCCGAACTTCTTGACGAAGTCGGCGAGGAACGCCTTCAGCTTGTCCTCGGTATCCTTCACGATCTCGCGCTTGTCGCGGATCGAGGCGAGGATCGAGCCCTCGGCGCGCAGCGCGTCGAGCAGGCGCCGCTCGAACTCGCCGATCCGGCCCACGGCCAGCCCGTCGAGATAGCCGCGGGTGCCGGAGTAGATCGACACCACCTGCTCCTCGACCGGCATCGGCGTGTACTGGCCCTGCTTCAGGAGCTCGGTCAGACGTTGGCCGCGTGCCAGGAGGCGCTGGGTCGAAGGATCGAGGTCGGAGGCGAACTGCGCGAAGGCCGCCATCTCGCGGTACTGCGCCAGCTCAAGCTTCATGGTGCCGGCGACCTGCTTCATCGCCTTGATCTGGGCGGCCGAGCCGACGCGGCTCACCGACAGACCGACGTTAATCGCCGGCCGAATGCCCTGATAGAAGAGTTCGGTCTCGAGGAAGATCTGACCGTCGGTGATCGAGATCACGTTGGTCGGGATGTAGGCCGAGACGTCGCCGGCCTGCGTCTCGATGACCGGCAGCGCGGTGAGCGAGCCCGAGCCGTTCTTGTCGTTCAGCTTGGCGGCACGCTCGAGCAGCCGCGAGTGGAGATAGAACACGTCGCCGGGATACGCTTCGCGGCCCGGCGGGCGGCGCAGCAGCAGCGACATCTGACGGTAGGCGACGGCCTGCTTGGAGAGATCGTCGTACACGATCACGGCGTGCATTCCGTTGTCGCGGAAATACTCGCCCATGGCGCAGCCGGCATAGGGCGCCAGGAACTGCATCGGCGCGGGGTCGGACGCGGTGGCGGCGACCACGATGGAGTAGGCCATCGCGCCGTTGTCCTCGAGCGTCTTCACGATCTGCGCGACCGTCGAGCGCTTCTGGCCGACCGCGACATAGACGCAGTAGAGCTTCTTGCTCTCGTCGGTGCCGGCGTTGATCGGCTTCTGGTTGATGAAGGTGTCGACCGCGACGGCGGTCTTGCCGGTCTGGCGATCGCCGATGATCAGCTCGCGCTGGCCGCGGCCCACCGGCACCAGCGAATCGATCGCCTTCAGGCCGGTCTGCATCGGCTCGTTCACCGACTTGCGCGGGATGATTCCGGGCGCCTTCAGCTCGACTAGGCGACGCTCGGTCGACTGGATCGGGCCCTTGCCGTCGATCGGGTTGCCGAGACCGTCAACCACGCGGCCGAGCAGGCCCTTGCCCACCGGCACGTCGACGATGGCGCCGGTACGCTTGACGGTGTCGCCTTCCTTGATGGCGCGGTCGTCGCCGAAGATCACGACGCCGACATTGTCGCTCTCGAGGTTCAGCGCCATGCCCTTGATGCCGCCGGGGAACTCGACCATCTCGCCGGCCTTGACGCTGTCGAGGCCATAGACGCGGGCGATGCCGTCGCCGACCGACAGGACCTGACCGACCTCAGCGACTTCGGCCTCGCTGCCGAAATTGGCGATCTGCTGCTTCAGGATGGCCGAAATCTCGGCGGCGCGGATATCCATCACCCAACTCCCTTCATGGCGAGCTGCAGGCGCTGCAGCTTGCTGCGTACGGACGAATCAAACAGACGCGAGCCGACCCGGACCACCAGGCCGCCCAGCAACTCGGGATCGACGGAGGCGTCGATCGCAACCTTGGAACCCAGAACCCCGCGCAGGACCTCGGCCAGCTTGGCGAGCTGCGCCTCGGTGAGCGGCTGAGCCGACGCGACGGCGGCGGTAACCTCGCCGCGGCGACGCGCCAGCTCGGCAAGAAAGGCCCGCGCCATCGCGCCGAGATCGCGCGACCGGCCATTGGCCGCCACGGCGCCCGCGAACTTGCGCGTGATGCCCGAAATGCCGGCGGCATCGAGCACGGCCAGCAGCGCCTTGCCCTGCTGAGCGCGACCGATCACCGGGCTCGCAAGCAGGCGACGCAGATCTGGGCTGTCGCCCAGAAGCTTGATGAAGGTCGCAAGATCTTGCGCCACCTGGTCGAGAGCTTTCGCCTCATCGGCGAGCTCGAACAGGGCGCTCGCGTAGCGGCCGGCGACGCCGGTTTGGGATGCACTGGATGTCGACACGATTGACGCCTCTGCGATGCCGCGGTGCCCGGACTGCAACCCATTGAATTAACGGGGCTTTTCCGAATTCCGCACCGTCGCTTTGGCGCCTCTCCCCGGGAAAGCGCGGGGTAGCTAACATACGGTTTCCGGGGGCGCAAGAACGCGGCCGGTAAAGCCGGCGCGGCATATGGACGAACCGGCGGCCGCGGCACCCACGCCGCCGCCGCGGGGTCACGTGGCGGAACGCGCTCTCGCCCGCGCATTTCGTCCGATCGCTTGCCTCGGCGGCAGCCCCCCACAGCCCGCGAGCACGAGCGAAGCGGCCGGAACGCATCTTCCGACTGATCGGCCCCCATCGAGTGGTCCAGATGGAATGCTAGTTCAGAGTTGGCCGTTGCGCTAGTTGGAGCGTGGCCGGCGAAGCCGATTTC
>Ga0194124_10005762_pt1 | contig 11372 bp, 9 predicted proteins | sample TA2KigCas0mmetaG_FD_148605 | JGI IMG/M metagenome (GOLD analysis project Ga0194124, IMG submission 148605) | Freshwater microbial communities from Lake Tanganyika, Tanzania - TA2015031 Kigoma Deep Cast 0m | ecosystem: Environmental > Aquatic > Freshwater > Lake | place: Tanzania: Lake Tanganyika...
TTGTATACGCACAGTTATATCTCCCTCTAGCTGATAAAAAAGTTCCTCACTTTCATTATAGTGGTAGTCTTTTCTTGCATTTGGACCCCCAACTACCATCACTATAAAATCACCAGCTTCTTTGTAGAGATTTTTATTCCCTACAGGTGGTTTCAATAAATCCCTGTTTTCATCAATCCATTTTTGCAAATTGAAAGGAGCTAAAATCATAATTAATTTTTCATAAAATTACGCAAAGAAAAAATGCAAAAACAAAAAAGGATGGTTTAAGCCATCCTTTTTAATCTTTTTCTCAAAAACCTTAAGCATTTTCTACAAGTTCATCATATTTCTCTTGTGACGCTACAATCATCTTTTGAAAATTACGAACCCCAGTTCCGGCAGGGATTAGATGCCCCACAATGACATTCTCTTTCAATCCTAAAAGATGATCCTCTTTTCCTGAGATTGCCGCTTCATTTAGGACTTTCGTTGTTTCTTGGAAAGAAGCTGCAGAAATAAACGATTGGGTCTGAAGAGACGCACGCGTTATTCCTTGAAGAAGCGGAGTAGAAGTAGCTGGAATTGCTTCCCTTGCTTCCACGAGATTCTTATCTTCTCTCTTCAATTTTGAATTTTCATCACGCAATCTTCTGACGGATACCAATTGTCCTTTCTTCAGTTCATCTGAGTCTCCGGAATCTTTGATAAACATCATGCCAAACAGAGCATCGTTTGCCTCCATAATATCCGCTTTATGAACAGATTGCCCCTCAAGAAACATCGTATCTCCTGCTTCAATTATCTCGGCCTTCAGCATCATTTGCCTTACAATAACCTCGAAGTGCTTGTCATTTATCTTAACACCTTGTAATCGGTATACCTCCTGAATTTCATTAACAATATATTCCTGAACTTTCGTCGGTCCCTCAATATTTAAAATATCATTGGGAGTTATGGCTCCATCCGACAAAGGTTGACCGGCGCGGACGAAGTCGCTTTGTTGTACCAATATGTGCTTCGAGAGCGGAACCAAATAAGTTTTTACTTCCCCTAACTTTGAGGTAATTTTGATTTCTCTATTCCCTCGTTTGATAGACCCAAAGGTAGCGGTTCCGTCAATCTCTGAAACTACTGCAGGATTTGAAGGATTACGCGCCTCGAAAAGCTCTGTAACACGTGGTAAACCACCAGTAATGTCTCCGGTCTTTCCTGCCATTCTTGGTATTTTAACCAACGTATCACCCGCCTCGATTTTATCATTTTCGTTAACAGAAATATGTGCATTTACTGGTAAAGAGTATTCTCGCAAAATTTCTTTGGTTTTCACGTCAACAATATGGATTGCAGGGGATTTTTTCTTATCTCTTGATTCTATCGTTACCTTTTCTGTAAATCCAGTCTGTTCGTCAATTTCCTCACGGTATGTTACATTTTCTTGTAAACTCTCAAACACTACCTTTCCCGAAACTTCTGAAACTATAAGGGCATTGTAAGGGTCCCATTTACAAATTACGTCACCCTTTTTTATTTTTGAGTTTGGAGAAATTAATAACTCTGATCCGTAAGGTACATTCGCACTCATAACAATGACACCTGTTTTGTCATCTGTTATTTTTAATTCTGCGGAGCGACCAACAACTATTGTTTTAACTGTTCCGTCTGTATTTTTACGATCAATAGTGCGCAATTCATCAATTTCTAACTTACCATTTACTTTTGCTTTCAAATCGGAAATATCGGCAATATTTGATGCTGTTCCTCCAACGTGGAAAGTACGTAATGTGAGCTGGGTTCCAGGCTCACCAATTGATTGAGCAGCAATAAAACTCCTACCGAGTCGCCCGTTTGTGCCAGTCTATGGTTTGATAAATTTCGTCCATAACATTTCGCACACACCCCTCTTCTCATTTCACAAGTGAGGACAGACCGTATTTCTACCTCTTCAATACCTGCACTCTCTATTTCTTGCGCCACGTCTTCAGATATTAATTCACCCGAGGCAACAATGAGATTATCGGATTCTGGATAATATACATCATGGACCGATGTTCTACCGAGTATTCTGTCGTATAGTGGTTCTACAATTTCATCACTTTTCTTAAGTGCAGTAGCGACGATACCTCGCAAGGTACCGCAGTCGTTGGAATTAATTACTACATCTTGTGCTACGTCAACCAATCTACGAGTTAAATAACCTGCATCTGCCGTTTTTAGCGCTGTATCGGCAAGACCTTTACGTGCACCGTGTGTTGATATGAAGTACTCAAGAATTGATAGACCCTCTTTAAAGTTTGATAAAATTGGATTTTCTATAATTTCTTGCACAGTAGCTCCCGATTTCTGGGGTTTAGCCATTAGGCCTCTCATCCCGGAAAGTTGCCGAATTTGTTCTTTCGAACCCCGGGCTCCCGAATCAAACATCATGTAAATGGAATTAAATCCTTGCTTATCACTTTTTAATTGATCCATCAATGTTTGGGTCAAACGAGAATTTGTATGCGTCCAAATATCAATAATTTGATTGTAGCGCTCGTTGTTTGTTATCAAGCCCATATTGTAGTTAATCATAACTTCCTTGACATCGTTTTCGGCCTTGGAAACCAGTACTTCTTTTTCTTTTGGAATAATAATGTCGTCCAAATTAAAAGAGAGACCCCCTCTGAACGCCATTTCATAGCCAAGAGTCTTTATATCATCAAGGAACTTTGCAGTTTTTGAGGTCCCGCATACTTTAAGCACCTCCCCAATAATGTCACGCAATGCTTTTTTAGTCATAACATCGTTTATGAAGCCAACTTGTTGCGGTACTTTTTCATTGAATAAAATACGACCGCATGTTGTTTCAACTAATTTAAGCTCGAGCTCACCGTTGAGGTTAAAATCATAAGTTTTTACTCTGATGTGTGCATGAAGATCTAATTTCCCTTCGTTGTATGCAATGATAACCTCAGAGGGTGAATAAAAAGTACTTCCTTCTCCCTTCACAACCTCCGTATCTGTCGATTTTTTTCCTTTTGTAATGTAATACAACCCCAGAACCATATCTTGGGAAGGAACGGCAATTGGAGCTCCGTTTGCAGGGTTCAAAATATTATGTGACGCCAACATCAACATCTGAGCTTCCAAAATTGCTGCATTACCAAGAGGTAAGTGAACCGCCATTTGGTCACCGTCAAAGTCGGCGTTGAATGCCGTTGTTACTAATGGGTGAAGACGAATTGCTTTTCCTTCAATAAGCTTTGGTTGAAAAGCCTGAATACCCAGTCTGTGTAAAGTTGGTGCTCTATTTAATAAAACAGGATGACCTTTCAATACATTTTCTAAAATATCCCAAACCACAGGTTCTTTTCTGTCAACTATTTTTTTTGCAGATTTTACAGTTTTCACAATACCTCGCTCTATCATCTTTCGAATGATGAATGGTTTGTACAACTCTGCAGCCATGTCTTTAGGAAGCCCGCACTCATGTAATTTTAAATCAGGGCCTACAACAATAACGGAACGCGCAGAATAATCAACCCTTTTTCCTAGAAGATTTTGACGAAAACGACCTTGTTTCCCTTTCAAAGAGTCAGACAAAGATTTTAATGCTCTATTTGATTCAGTTTTAACAGCGCTCGATTTTCTCGAGTTATCAAACAGTGAGTCAACGGCTTCTTGTAACATCCTTTTCTCATTGCGAAGAATAACCTCCGGCGCCTTAATTTCAATGAGTCTTTTTAGACGATTATTACGAATTATTACTCTTCTGTAAAGGTCATTTAAATCAGAAGTAGCAAATCTACCTCCGTCTAATGGAACTAGAGGGCGTAACTCAGGTGGTATAACAGGGACAACTTTGATAATCATCCACTCCGGACGGTTCTCAATTCTGGTTTGAGATTCTCGCATGGCTTCAACCACCTGCAATCGCTTCAAAGCTTCGTTTTTACGTTGTACCGAAGTTTCATTTTCTGCTTGACCTCTTAATTCGTAAGACAGATTATCCAAATTTAAATCCTTCAATAAGTCATGAAGCGCCTCAGCACCCATTTTAGCTAAGAATTTATTTGGATCACTATCCTCTAAATAGTGGTTATCCTTGAGCAAAGGATTATCAATAATATCGAGATATTCTTCCTCTGTTAGGAAATCCATTTTCTTAAGGTTAATTCCTTCGATTTGTCCGGACGAACCCGGGTTAATTACAACGTATCGCTCGTAGTAAATAATCTGGTCTAACTTCTTAGTTGGCTAAAGTAGCCTATTTTGTTTGGTAAAGATCTAAAATACCAAATGTGCGCAACCGGCACAACCAATGAAATGTGACCCATTCGTTCCCTACGAACTTTTTTCTCTGTTACCTCTACTCCACAACGATCACATACTATACCTTTGTACCGAATGCGTTTGTACTTACCGCAATGACATTCGTAATCCTTTACTGGTCCAAAGATACGCTCACAAAACAAACCGTCTCTTTCCGGTTTGTATGTTCGGTAATTTATGGTTTCTGGCTTCAAAACCTCTCCACTTGATTGCTCAAGAATGACCTCAGGGGAGGCCAAGGAAATAGTTATTTTATTGAAGCTGCTTTGTTTTTTAGGTGTTTCTTTTTTGAAAGCCATTTTAAAATGAATGTTTTATTTTCTACTAATTATTAATCCATGGATACATTGAGACACAGGCCTCTTAATTCGTGTAAAAGAACATTGAAGGACTCGGGTATTCCAGGTTCGGGAATATTATCTCCTTTTACTATAGACTCGTATGCTTTCGCTCTTCCCATTACATCGTCCGACTTAACCGTCAGTATTTCCTGCAAAATGTTTGAGGCTCCGAATGCTTCCAATGCCCAAACCTCCATCTCTCCGAATCTTTGGCCACCGAATTGTGCTTTACCACCGAGAGGTTGCTGGGTGATAAGAGAATAGGGGCCAATCGAACGCGCGTGCATTTTGTCATCTACCATGTGGGATAATTTAAGCATATAAATAACACCAACAGTAGCCGTTTGATGGAAACGTTCTCCTGTGCCACCATCGTATAAGTAAGTCTTACCTGATCTTGGAACTCCTGCTTTGTCCGTCCAATCGTTTATCTCATCTGGAGAGGCACCATCAAAAATGGGGGTTGCAAACTTAACTCCCAACTTTTCTCCAGCCCATCCAAGAACAGTTTCATAAATCTGACCGAGATTCATGCGCGATGGCACACCCAAGGGGTTTAAAACTATATCAACTGGTGTTCCGTCTTCCAAGAAAGGCATATCTTCTTGTCGCACAATATTCGCAACAATACCTTTATTGCCGTGGCGACCTGCCATTTTATCACCAACTTTAAGTTTACGTTTTTTAGCTAAATAAACCTTGGCAAGCTTCACAATTCCAGCAGGAAGTTCGTCTCCGACAGATATATGAAATTTACGGCGCTTATAATTTCCCAGTAAGTCATTTGCTTTTATACTAAAATTATGGATAACACGACTAATCAATTGATTTACTTTTTCTTCTGCTGTCCAATTCAGCGGGTTAACAATTGTGTAGTCAAGTGCTAAAAGGGATTTACTATTGAATTTTGTACCCTTTTTTATGAGCTCTTCTTTAAAATTATTAAAGACTCCGGAGGACTTATGGTCTCCCAGTATAATCATTAATTTATCCACCAACTTTTCTTTTAGAACAGCAAAGTCTCTGTTATATTCGACATCTAAAGTTTCCAAGATAGGTTTATCTTGTGTTTTTGATTTTCTGTCTTTAATCGCTCGTGAAAACAACTTCTTATCGATAACAACACCTCGCAATGAAGGGCCAGCTTTTAGTGAAGCGTCTTTTACATCTCCAGCTTTGTCACCAAAAATAGCTCGTAGCAGTTTTTCTTCGGGGGAAGGATCTGTTTCACCTTTTGGTGTTATTTTGCCGATAAGAATATCTCCTTCTTTTATTTCCGCTCCAATTCTGATTAAGCCGTTTTCGTCAAGATCCTTTGTGGCTTCCTCACTGACATTCGGAATATCTGATGTTAATTCTTCCATTCCTCTTTTGGTATCGCGTACCTCAAGGGAGTATTCGTCTATGTGAATTGAGGTAAAAATATCATCTCTTACCACTTTTTCAGAAATAACGATTGCATCCTCAAAATTATATCCCTTCCACGGCATAAACGCCACTTTTAGGTTTTGACCCAGAGCCAATTCACCGTTCTGAGTTGCATAGCCCTCACACAATACTTGTCCGAGTGTTACTCTGTCCCCTTTTTGAACTATAGGTTTGAGGTTAATGCATGTGCTTTGATTGGTTTTAGTAAATTTCGTCAAGGGATAGGTCTTAACCTCGAAATCAAAGCTCACGAGTTTATCATCTTCATTCCAATCATAACGAATAATAATTTGGTTAGCATCTACGTACTCAACCACGCCTGAACCTTCTGAATTTATCAGCACTCGTGAATCACGAGCTAAGAGTTGTTCGATGCCAGTTCCGACAATTGGTGAATTGGGCTTAAGTAGCGGGACTGCTTGACGTTGCATATTAGAACCCATTAGAGCCCGATTGGCATCATCATGCTCCAAGAAAGGAATTGAAGAAGCGGCAATCGAGGCAATTTGATTTGCTCCCACATCCATTAAATGAATTTCTTTTGGACCCACCACTGGAAAATCTCCTTCATACCGCGCTTTCACTAAATCTGATAAAAAATTCCCTTTTTCGTCAACTCTGGCATTGGCCTGAGCAATCATTTTTGCATCTTCCTCTTCCGCTGCTAGGTAGATAGGTTGGTCCGAAAAAACAACTTTTCCGTTATCAACTTTTCTGTAAGGCGTTTCAATAAACCCGAGTTTATTAACCTTTGCATAAACACACAATGAGGAAATCAGTCCAATATTAGGCCCTTCAGGGGTTTCTATCGTACAAAGACGTCCATAATGCGTGTAGTGAACATCACGCACTTCAAATCCAGCTCTTTCTCGCGATAGACCACCCGGTCCTAGCGCCGATAAACGTCTCTTGTGTGTAACTTCGGATAATGGATTCGTCTGATCCATGAATTGGGATAATTGGTTCGTCCCAAAGAATGAGTTGATAACAGAGGACAATGTTTTAGCGTTAATCAAATCAATAGGTGTGAATACCTCATTGTCGCGGACATTCATTCTTTCTCGGATTGTTCTGGCCATTCGCGCAAGTCCAACACCAAATTGGGCATACAATTGTTCACCAACTGTTCGAACACGTCTATTTGAAAGGTGATCGATATCATCGATATCCGCTTTTGAATTGATTAATTCGATAAGGTATTTTATAATATTAATTATATCCTCTTTCGTTAAAACACGTGACTCCTCATTACCGCTAAGACCCAATTTCTTATTCAGCCTGTAACGTCCCACCTCGCCAAGGTCATAAAACCTCGCCAAGGTCATAGCGCGTATCGGAGAAGAAAAGCTTTTCAAACACGCCCTTTGCCGTCTCATAATCTGGCGGATCTGCATTTCTAAGCTGACGATAAATATGTTCAACAGCCTCTTTTTCTGAGTTTGAAATATCTTTCTGCAGCGTGTTGTATATGATTGTGTAGTCGGTCGAATTCCCATCATCTTTGTGAAGTATGACAGACTTAGCCCCCGAATCCAAAATAGAATCAAGGTGGTCATCTCCAATGAGCAATTCTCTTTCCAAAATAATCTCGTTTCGTTCTATGGAAACAACCTCTCCGGTATCTTCGTCCACAAAATCTTCAATCCACGTTTTTAAAACCCTTGCCGCTAATCTTCTACCGACAAGTTTTTTCATATTTGCTTTATTTATTTTCACCTCGTCAGCCAACCCAAATATCTCGAGAATGTCGCGATCAGTTTCGTATCCGATCGCTCTGAAGAGAGTTGTAACAGGTAATTTCTTTTTTCGATCTATGTATGCATACATCACATTATTGATATCCGTTGCGAACTCGATCCAAGAACCCTTGAATGGGATAATGCGCGCTGAATAAAGTTTTGTGCCGTTCGCATGTCTGCTTTGGCCAAAAAACACACCCGGTGAACGATGTAATTGGGAGACAATTACACGCTCCGCACCGTTCACTACGAAAGAACCTTTCGGAGTCATATATGGGATGGTACCTAAGTAGACATCCTGAACGATTGTTTCAAAATCTTCGTGCTCTGGATCGGTACAATACAATTTTAGCTTTGCTTTTAAAGGAACAGAATATGTTAATCCTCTTTCAATACATTCATCAATGGTGTAGCGTGGAGGGTCAATAAAATAATCCAAAAACTCTAGAACAAATTGATTTCGTGTATCTGTAATTGGAAAATTCTCGGCGAATACTTTAAATAATCCTTCACTGTTTCTATTTTCTGGAGTCGTTTCGAGTTGAAAAAACTCTTGGAAGGATTTTAACTGGATTTCCAGAAAATCTGGATAATCACAAGGGTTTTTGCTTGAAGCAAAATTAATTCTGGTTGAATTATTCGATGTTACCAAGGTTTTTATTTTTTTAGTTACTTCAATACGGTATTTTCAAATGCTAAAAAACAAGACAAGGCACCCGTATTGAATAGGTGCCTTTCCTGTATCAATGAAGATTATTATTTAATCTCAACTTCAGCTCCAGCCTCTTCCAAGGACTTTTTCAGTCCTTCAGCTTCATCCTTGGATACACCTTCTTTCAACGTGGAAGGAGCAGCATCTACAAGGTCTTTAGATTCTTTCAATCCGTTTCCAGTAAGTTCTTTCACTAACTTTACTACAGCTAGTTTGTTGGGTCCACCAAATTTAAGAACAACATCGAACTCAGATTTCTCGGCAGCAGCTTCTTCACCACCACTTGAAGCACCACCGCCTCCTGCAACCATTACTGGAGCAGCAGCAGCAGGTTCAATTCCGTACTCATCTTTTAAAATTGTTGCTAACTCATTAACTTCTTTAACAGTAAGGTTAACCAACGTTTCTGCAATTTGCTTTAATTCAGCCATTTTATTTAAAATTTAAATAGGTTTAAAAATATTAATTTACTTTCCTCTTTCCTCGAGGGTTTTTAAGATACCGGCGATTTTACTTCCCGCACCTTTAAGACCAGACAATACATTTTTCGCAGGACTTTGCAATAGGCCAATGATTTCTCCTATCAGTTCTTCCTTGCTTTTCAGTGCTTCAAGAACCATTAGTTGATTATCACCAACAAAAATTGCTTCATCAATGTATGCACCCTTCAATAAAGGCTTATCGCTTTTTTTACGAAAGTCCTGTATTAATTTAGCGGGCGCATTTGCCACTTCTGAAAACATGATAGAGGTTGAACCTTTTAGCACGCCCGAAAGCCCACTGTAGTTCTTTCCTTCTACCTTATCCATTGCTTTTTGAAGCAGTGCATTTTTTACAACACGCATTTTGATATTTGCTTGAAAACATCTTCTGCGCAGTGTGTTCACTGTTTCAACCGTTAAATTTGCAGTGTCTGTTAAATAAACAATTGTCGACGCTTGTAGTTCAGCAGCCAAATTGTCTATGTATTTTGCTTTTTCTTCTCTTCTCATTTCACTAAGTTTTAAGCATTAACAGACTTGGTGTCAATTTGAATACCTGGACTCATTGTTGAGCTTAAATAAATGCTCTTAATGTATGTTCCTTTGGCAGCAGACGGTTTGAGTTTTATTAGCGTTTGAATTAATTCATTCGCATTGTCCAGAATTTTTACTCCATCAAAACTTACTTTTCCGACCGAGGAATGAATGATGCCGTATTTGTCAACTTTAAAGTCTATTTTTCCGGCTTTCACCTCCTCTACTGCTTTGCCAATTTCCATGGTCACAGTTCCTGTTTTTGGGTTCGGCATAAGTCCTCTGGGACCTAAAACTCTTCCTAGAGCTCCAACTTTACCCATAACAGATGGCATAGTGATTATCACATCTATGTCCGTCCAGCCTCCTTTAATTTTTTCAATAAAGTTATCTAGACCAACATAATCTGCTCCAGCTTGTTTCGCCTCTTCTTCTTTGTCAGGGGTACAAAGTACTAAAACTTTTATATCCTTTCCAGTTCCGTGAGGCAAAGCTACCCCCTGTCCCGCGCACCATTTGATTCGCTTTTCTCGGATCCACTCCAAGACGCACAGCGATATCCACAGAGGCATCAAATTTGGTAGTTGAAATTCCCTTCACCAAATCACATGCATCTGACAGAGTGTAGGATTTGGACAAATCATGTTTCGCCAAAATCTCTTTTCTTCTTTTTGAAACTCTTTTCATACTACTTACTTTTTGGATTTTGGCGCTTCACCACCTTTTACATTAACACCCATGCTTCTCGCTGTACCTGCAACCATTTTCATTGCTGAGTCTACCGTAAAACAATTAAGATCTGGAAGCTTATCTTCAGCAATCACCCTGACCTGGTCCCAACTGATGGTTCCAACCTTGGCACGATTTGGCTCAGACGATCCTTTTTTAATTTTGGTATGCTCAATAATTTGAACTGCTGCGGGTGGCCCCTTCAAAACGAAATCAAAAGATTTGTCGCCATACACGGTAATAACAACTGGAACAACTTTTCCCATTTTGTCTTGTGTTCTGGCATTAAACTGCTTACAGAACTCCATGATATTAACTCCTTTCGCTCCCAAAGCTGGGCCGATTGGCGGGGATGGGTTGGCAGCTCCTCCTTTGATTTGTAATTTAATTAGTGCTGCTACTTCTTTAGCCATATATATTCAATTTATGTAGTCAAGCATGGACATTTAGACGGGAAGCTTTTGTCGTCAGATCCACTCCTACGGTTAATACAATTTAAACCTCTTTTTCCACTTGCATATAGCTAAGTTCCAAAAGATTCTTTCGTCCGAAGATTTTTACCATTACTTTTAGCTTTTTCTTTTCTTCATTAATGTCGTCAATGACACCGCTAAAATTGTTAAAAGGGCCATCAATTACTTTAACCGATTCCCCTACAACAAATGGTATTTTTATTTCTTCTTCCATTTCAGAAAGTTCGTCAACTTTTCCTAAAATTCTATTCACTTCAACCAAGCGCATTGGTACTGGTTTACCTCCCTTCTCCGTTCCCAAAAAACCAATCACGTTTGGTATACTTTTTATCACATGTGAAACTTCACCAACAAGCGCTGCCTCAATAATTACATATCCCGGTAAGTAAACTTTTTCCTTGTTAACTTTCTTACCATTTTGTATTTTAAAAACTTTTTCTGTTGGTATCAAAACTTGGCTTACGTAACTACTCAATTTAGCACGTGCAATTTCAAGTTCAAGGTACTCTTTTACCTTTTTCTCTTTCCCACTTACAGCGCGAACAACATACCATTTTTTAACTAACTCTGCCATAAGAACCGATTATAAATTCTCATATATCCACCCTATAACTCCTTTCCAAAAACCTTCCTTATTAATTCCT
>Ga0194124_10005764_pt1 | contig 11370 bp, 12 predicted proteins | sample TA2KigCas0mmetaG_FD_148605 | JGI IMG/M metagenome (GOLD analysis project Ga0194124, IMG submission 148605) | Freshwater microbial communities from Lake Tanganyika, Tanzania - TA2015031 Kigoma Deep Cast 0m | ecosystem: Environmental > Aquatic > Freshwater > Lake | place: Tanzania: Lake...
GAGTCCCTGATAGACTTCATAGCCTTAACGCCCAGTAAAAATGACCCACCATCGCCCATCTTTTTTGACCCACCCTTTGCGCACTAATATTCTGTTTTTTCCCCCTTTTTCTTTCTATCTCCTCCTCCTTTTCTTCTTTTTTTGCCGACTTTTTTTCTTCTTTACGTGTCGCATGGGGGGGGTAACTCGAACTGGGGGGGGGTAATAGCTGCTGCATTTGCCGTTTTTACTGGTATAGTTTTGTACGCAATTTTACAAGCTGTACTCTTAAAACAATAAAGGCATTAAAAAGCTTATGACTGGTTATGGTCCTTGATTCTCGGGAGACCTCTGGAAGGACATTTCCTCCTACAGTGGGTTAAGTTGCCTCTTAGAGAGTATAATGGTCTGGAACCCCCTCTAAAAGGGGAGCCCTCCTTAAAAATCTAAGTCCTCAGAGTCTTCTTGGTGTTGGGCCTTCAGATACTCTTCTCGCGCAGCCTTTGCTCGTTCTTTATAATGACGCTCGATTTCTTTGCTATAGTGACTCTCTATCCCCTCAGCCAACCTCATAAAAACCTCAGCCAGTAAAGCTGCTTCGTCGTCCGTAACATGGTCTGGTAAAATATCATAAAGAATCATTGGATTCCCCCTTTTTCTTCTCAACCCTTAAACTCGGTCCATCAATACGAATAACCGTACATCCATGCTTCAGCCTATCCAGCATCGCATCCACAAGCTCCTTCTGATGAAACACCCCATACCATGCCTCAAACTCAAGGTTTGTCGTAATAATCGTTGATTTCTTTTGATACCGCATATCCACCAGCTTAAAAAAGATATTCACTTGCTCCTTCGTCAACGTCAGATACCCCAATTCATCAATCACCAGAATGTCATAGTTACATAACGTGTGTAAGAGCTTAGAGGTCGCCCTATCAGCAAGAGAGGCATAAAGCTCATTCAACATATCCTGCGCATTATAAAATCGCCCACGATACCCCTTAAGAACCGCTTCCCTTAAAAGACTCAATGCTATCCCTGATTTCCCTGTCCCTGTCTTCCCTATAAAAATGACATTGTCCTTCCGTTCAATAAAAGACAACTTAGAAAGTCCCATAATCTGCGTCTTATTGACCCCAGGTTGGTCTTTAAAGGGGAAGGTATCAATCGTCCAAGGCCAGGGAAGTTTTGCCCGATTAAGACGCCCTTCCAAACATCGCTCTTGTTGATAAGCATGTTCCCTTTCTAATAGCTCTATTAATATATCATCAACAGCGCTTCCCTTCTGTTCCGATTCAGCTAAGACCTCCTCTAAACAATCCGCCATTCCTTTTAAACGCAATTGATCCAATAAACCGTTTATCCTATCCCTCATCATTCCTCCTCCTTTAAGTTAAAGTAATCCCCCGCCACAGACTTTATAATCAAATCCTCAAGACGATTTAAATCATAAAGCCCATAGTGAGCCGCCTTCTCAAGAGCAGAGACAAACGCTTGAGCAGGATATGTCCTTTTAAGGGTTAACAATCGATTTAAATATCGATACCCCTGCTTCCGTTGCTTAAGAACCCTCACATACTGATCTAAAAGATCACTATGCCCCTTTAAAGCAATCTCTGTTGTATTCGCTTCTGCTGCTTTTTTAACATTATGCTGTCTATGATGATGACCAGAGAGCGTACTCCTCTCATACCGTTTCCCTAATAGTCTTGGATGAACGGCCATCTCTCGATGGTGATAAAATATCTTGACCATTGCTTCATACTTATAAACGTCCACTTTCTTTCTAATAAGTTTTTCTGGCGCAGAATACCGATTCGTATCCAAGTTCACATACCCTTGGCAATCCACTAACCGTTGATAGTGCTCATAAATGGGAGGTTCTACTTCCGGGAGGGGAACAAGATACCTCTTTTCTTGGATAAAGGCCGTGTTGGGTGACATCTTTAACAAACGCTTTTCTTTTTGATTGACCTTCAACCCCCATTCTTTTGCTTGTTGATTCAAGTCTTCAATGTCTTTAAAGCTTCTCCCTGCTAAAAAGTTCGTTTCAATATACCGAAAGGGACGTTCAATCTTTGCCTTCCGATTCGGATCATTAACACGATGAGCCTCAAACTCAAATCCATACAAACCACTAAAGATCTGCATCTCCTTAGACACAACCGCATTGGATCCACTACCCCCAGAAAGAATCACACTGGTATTGTCAATAATACACCTTGAACAACTTCCTCCCATAAATTCTATAGCTGCCTTAAGGAATGTCTTCGCTTCAAACCGTGTAAAACAGGGATAGTACCTTGTAAAAAGCTTTCGGCTATACCCATAGACCAATGAGGCACACTGCAGCTTTATTCTTTTCCCCCCAACATACACCCAATGAGGGGACGTATCATGTTGCATCTCATGTCCAGGGTTAAACACATACTCCCCAACTCGATGAAGAGGGTCGCGCAGCCCTGCGTCTCGAATATACCGCTTGAGGGTCGTATACCCAATCTGAATCCCGTATTCCTCTTCCAATACTTCTTTTATCCGTACCGCATTCTTAAGACAGCGGGGAAACAACTCTCGTAAAAGAGGATACATATCCGTTTCTTCCTCTTTCCTAGTTTTTAAGGTGACCCCTTCCTTTAGAACAGACTTAACCGTATTCCTTGAGACTTTGAGAATCTTCACAATCTCACGGTGGCTCTTTTGCTTGTTATGCAGAAAGGTTATTGTTTGACGCGTTTCTTGATCGATCATGGGCCTATCACCTTTGTTAATTCGTTAAAGGGAAGCACAGCTTGGTTAAAGAGGGGTAAAGAGTCTTTCTCTATACTTGCGGCAAGGGTCTTTAGCTCCCTTAAAAGATTGACCAATAGATGACACTTCTCCCTCCATTCCCCAACTAGTCCCTCTTTTAAAGCGTTGGTTTTCTTTTCTTCGTCATAAACCCGTCTCGCTTTAAAAAATAACTCTGGATGCTCCACCATCTTATCACGGGCTTCATGGGAGGATCTCTGATAGTGATCATAAAAAACCTGCATCTCTCTCGTACTATGACCATGAGCTAAAAGATAGGGTAATAGAAGATCTGCATGCTCTGGTATGGCGCGCGCCATAGGCGCTAAAATACGAGACCCTACCCACAAAGAAAGACTTCCCTCTAATAACCCCTTAAGAACAGAGTCTGGAAGATGTTCTACCAAAGACAGTCTCCGACTAATCCAGCTTTGATCATGTCCAATACGATTCGCCAGATCCTGTTGCGTCATCCCACACTGTTGATGCAGTTCTTGTAATAATAGAGCTTCTTCAAGGCTCTTTCTTGCAGGGCAAAACCCATTCTTTAACACCATAACCAAAGCCTCTTCTATGGAACATTCCCATACCTCAGCCTCTGCTGTATCCTTCGCTAATCGTTTTAAAGCTTTGATCCTCAAATACCCATCTACCAATGTCCATTGATGCTCAGCTTTTGGAACGACAATAATTGGAACCAGTTGTCCATACTGGTCTATAGAGGTTGTGAGTCTTTCTAAGTCCTTAACCTGATGAACCCGTAAATGACCGTATCCCAGGTCTAGGCAGTGATGTTCAATAGTGCAAAAGCTTTTATTCATTTATCTGAGTCTTCTTATCATCTCCCTCAGTATCAAACTTGATTGTCTTTGGCGATAAGGTGGTCTGTTTACAATTTTACAATTTTAAGCTATTTGCTTTAAACCCCCCGTAATTACTGAGAGTTCCACAAGGAACGCGTCGCTGTTTGCAACGTCCTTATGATAGGGGGTCATCTGGTAGATCCCTGTTCTAATGGGGGGTTGAGCCGATAACGCGTCGCTGTTTACAATCTTCAAACGCTGGTTTCTTAATCGCTGTTTGCGTCGATTCTGCTCTACATAAGCAGGATGAGTCTTTCGATAGTTCTTCAAATGCAGAGGATTCTTCTTCCGCCACCTCTTTGATGCTTCATTTTGATTAGCGCGGTAATCAGCGTCATTCTTACGCTTCTTATTTCGCCATTTGTTTTTACGTGCATTCTGACAAGAGCGATTGCTACAAAACTCTTGATTTGGATTCCGAACAATAGTAAATGTTTCTTTACAGTGTGAGCACGTTCTTTTGGTTGCCATGATAAACCTCATTTGTTGTTATTTAGGAATTATGGTAACCTTTATTCAAAAAAAGAGCGTGCTTTTTTTATGCCCTCATTTTAAAAATAGGGTGGGTCAAAAAACTGGGCGATGATGGGTCATTTTTACTGGGCGTTAAGGAAAATACCGCTGTTAGAACAATGCCAGACACTAAAAGCGCCATGACGCAATAACCCATAATATCACGCAGCTTAAGGCCAGCAATTGCCAAAAGAGGCAAGGCCCAGAAAGGCTGAATCATGTTGGTCCATGCATCTCCCCAAGCAACAGCCATAGATGCCATCGGAAGACTGGTTCCAAGTTCTTTGGCTGCTTCAATAACGACAGGGGCTTGGACTGCCCACTGGCCGCCGCCTGAGGGGATAAATAGGTTCAAAAAGCCAGCCGTGTAGAACGTTAAAAGGTTAAAGGTTTCTGGGGTCGCGATCTGAACATAAGCACTCGCGATAATTTTATCGAGGCCGGATCCTTGAAGCATTCCCATGATACCTGCATAAAAAGGAAATTGGATTAGAATAGGCCCCACACGGGATGCGCCACCTTCAACAGCCTTAATGAATTGTTTTGCATTACGATGGAGAAAAAATGCCACAAACAAAAACAAGAAAATCACAAAATCCAGCCCAAAAACTACTTTCTGGTCAAGGATTAAAAAAGCGATATAGGCAAGGCCAATGCCACCCGTTAAAAGAGTTACGATTCGACTATTCTCCAGTCTTTCTGCAGGGGCCATAGGATTTGTGTTTTCAACCTCATGATGATCCTCTTCTTCGATGACGGTTGTATAATGCTTTGGTTCAGTATTTCCCATAATCCAATTAACAAACGGCACCAAAATAAAAATTCCAAGAACAGCAACAATATTGAACGGCGCAAAGATGGTTTCGCTCAGGGGGATTAAGCATCCCATAGCGGCTTCCGTAAAGTTTCCAGGCGTTGCAATTGTTAGGGGGACGGATCCAGAAAGCCCGCCCTCAAAGACTAAAAAGCCACTATAAGCGCTGGCTACAAGCAAACGAAAATTTGCTTTGGGAACAGAACGCCCTAAATCACGACATAATAGGCCCCCTACAACAAGACCAAACCCCCAATTAATCCAGCAACCAACACAGGAAAGGATGGAAATTAAAAGAACGGCCTGTCCTGGGGTTTTTGCCATTTTAGAGAGCTTTTTTAATAGGAGTCTTACAGCAGGGGCTGCAGCTAGAACATAGCCTCCCATAAAAATCATAACCATTTGCATGGTAAAACCAGAGAGTTTCCAAAACCCACTTCCCCAGTGAATAATCATGTCTTTGGGGGTGGCTTCTGTAAATAACATACCAGAGATTAAAACAATCAAACTCAAAATAAGAGCGAGCAGTAAAGGATCCGGTGTGTATTTTCGCATAAGACGGTCAAAAAAATTGGCAGAGGTATTTACAACTGTTTTTAACATATTAAACCTTTCTTTGGTTAACGTAACGGACCCATAACTATACTGAGGGAGGCAATTTCGTCAATGATTTTTTATCTAAAAATTAGAGATCTGCTCCCCCCCAAAAAGACTTAATGATAGGGCATGAATAGGGTTATTCATCAGATCCTTTAAAACTGCTTGGACTTTTCGGTGGCGTTCTATTCTTGAGAGGTCTTTGAATTCCTTGGAAATCATGGTGATTTTGAAATGCGTTTCAATGCCACCTGGATTGCTCCTGTGTCCATGGTGCTTTGGAGATTCGTTTTCAATCATCAGCGCTTCCGGAGCGAAGTAGCGTCTTAATCGTTCGTCAATAATTTGTTCAATAGGGTTCATATGGTTTATATATCAGATTATAACGGAGGAAACTATGCTGTAGGTAAGTTTTTTCATAAGCGCTTCTACAAATTAAAGGGTATACAAAAATATTAACGCCTATCAAGAATTCGTATAATTTCATCTACGCTTTTGTCTTTGTGCGCATTAATAATTTTTAACTCGTCTACACTAAAACGTGATCTAATGCTGTCTACAGAAACACCGGTGTTTAGTTGGCCTATGATATTTCCAATTTCTCTTTTCATTTGGCTTGATAGATCGCTGTTCCTTTTTGAGGGGCTGCCAAATGATTTATCTCTCTTAGAAATAACGTGTCTTTTCCTGGTAGAATCTAGGACAATTGTAGAAGAAGCGCCAGGAGAAAAAGGAGATTGCGACCCAAATGTTAGAACTCTAGATACTGATGCTGAAGGTCTTGTTGCAGGAGCTGGGACGGGGGAATATCTGACGGCAGTAAGAGTGGAGCTTACAGGAGGCATTGGTGGCAAAGGAGCACTTACAGTTCTTGGAATATAAAAACTTCCCTCACCCACTTCCATCATTATTTTATCTGCTTCAAAAGTTGCAGTGATTGTCCCGGAGTCATGAGTGCTGTAAACAGCTTTTGTTAGTGGTTCTGGTAACCCAAAACTTTCATCTCTCCCACATGTTAAAAAGTGCGAGGATATCCCTGACATAGCTTTTTCTTTATAACGATCAACAACATCACACTGTGGATGCCAATATTTTTCTTTTTTTCCACAACTAAAAATGGTCGCTCTAGGAGAAGTTATATCAACCCAACGTTTATTATTAGATTCATGAGTATTCGCACCATGGTGACACGCCAGCATGATATCGGTCCCAAGCTCTGGTATGGGTGCAGCTGAAGAATTTTCATAGTACCTGATTGCTTGATTCGTTGTAATACCTGTTGCATCCCCTGTTAAAATAGCACTTTGCTGACTAGCTCTGTTTGTCACTTTAAGGACAACGCTATTCATATTACTATCATCATTAATAATCACTGGAAATGACTGTTCCCCTTTAATCATAATACCTTGCCCTGCATTGGCAGAGATAATTTCTAAATCTAATCTTGGGCAAAAAACAGTTAAATTAAGGCCATCTATGTCATTTAATGATTTTTTTAGTAAGTGTCCTCGAAGAGGTTTTTGATCTAGATAGTTATCTATATCTGGACTGTCTTTCGCTAAAGTCAGTAAATGCTGAATATCTGATGCTGTGAGGTGATGGCTTAAAAAAACGATAGTGGACCGTTTAAAATCGTTAATAAGTGTTCTCGTATGGTCTTTTTTAAAATAATCTCCTGCTGGTCCTCCTAAAATAAAAGTGCTTGGAGTTGTACTTTTTAATAAATCTTTAATCAAATTTAAGTGATCATCGTCAGAATGACTAATAACAACTACAGTTTTTTCTCTGTTCGGAAAAGTGTAAGAGGATAGTCTTTTGCGTATTAGTTCTTTTCTCCTAACGCGTTTATGTTCATCGATAGTCTCTTTTTTGAGGGGTTTTGCATATCTTTTTCCAGAAAACTCTACATCAACAGATTCAATGATATCAGCTGGGGCTTGACTGAAGCCACAATCAATAACAAGTCGATCATCATTCCCACAATCAACAATGGTACAATTGCCTTGGCCGGTACTAACAAAAGATACCGAAGGATCTCTACCGCCGTATGCAAATTCAAAAAATGCAAATAGAAATAAAAGAAAAAATCGTTTCAATAAGCCCCCCGCTTATAGTTAGACTTCTACACCAAAAACCTCTTCATAAGCAGTGTACATCATCTCCGTGGTACTTTCTAGAAAATTTGACCGTGTTGTCACTAGTCTTTCTTTTCTCAAAATAGATAGGCTCTCTCTAAACCCTGAGCGACCTGATTCTTCCCAAAACTCTATAGCTTTTTCTCTTTGGCCGATGTGATTAAGGCATTCTCCTAAAAAATATAGAACTTCTCCTGTCTTAATTCTTATCTGTTCAAGCACTTCTGTTGCTTGTGGCCAAATAAGCCCCTCTGTTTTTCTTGGCTTATAAGAACACTGATACATTTCCATGCTATTAGCAAACGCTGCCCATAGTAGCTTATTCATATCGCTATCAATATTAAAAGAACTGTTAAAAGGAGAGGTAACTGCTAACAATTTTGACTGTAAAATCTTTGTTTCCATGCAATCTTCATTATCAGCAAATATTTTAAGATAAGCTGTGGTTTTTACACGTGCATAAGCGTTGCCATAGCTTGCTGAGTGGGCCTGAAGATAAAAAACAAAAGGATTAAGCTGCCACTCATTCATATAATGCGTAAACGTATACCTTACCGGATATAATAAACACCCTAAGATATCCTCCCGTGTTCCCGTAAAAGATGGCCCTTCATGCATTCTAAACCAAGACTGCCAGTGGTTTTCACCTTCATATGGTTTTGGTGTTATTTCTGTTGTCATGTAAATGCGCTTTGCGAGTTTCCAAAAATCAACCGGTGACATTTCTTCACCGAATGCTTTTATTGTGCGTACAACACCCGTAAATGTTTCAAAAGAGTGCTCTTCTTCCATAAGTTTTTCAATGCCCCGTTGTATTCCCCAAAATGCCCCAATCATAGCGGGATCTGTTGATTCTTTTGTTGCTTTTTCTGATGCTTCTTCAATCGTTAGTGACTCTATTCCCCTCTCAACAGGAAATGTCCTAAGCACGGATAAGTGTCTTTCTATTTCACTAACCAGTGGTTCTTCTGCAGCAATAGATAGTTGTCCGATGACAATCAAAAAAAACAATAGATACTTACGCATTTATAACTCCTATATTTTTTATATATTATAGTGATTATTTTAAAATTCAATCTTCTAAATTTTATTCAATAATTCCTTATACCTTTCTGATTCTTTTTTGCTCTAGATTTTTCATGCATTTCATTATAAAACAAGCCTATGCCAAAAGGCCGGAAAAATTTTTTTAGTGATTATTATGAAAAACCCTTTGCAGCAACGCCTGCAAAAGAACCGTCTCGTATATGTGATGCGCCAGGGTGTTTAAAGAAAGGGGCGTATAAGGCGCCGAAAAATCCCAGGAATTTAGAAGAATATTCTTGGTTCTGTCAGGAACATGCGGCAGAATATAATACGAATTGGGACTATTTAAAGGACTTAACACCCGAACAAATTGAAGCAGAAATACGTGCGGACATTTTGTGGCGCCGCTCAACGGGTCATAAATTAACAAAGTTTCGTTTAGGGGAAATGGAAGAACGGCAAGACCCGTTTGGATTTTTCAAAGCCTACGCTGATCGGAAAAAAGAAGAAATAGTCCAAAAAACGTTGCCTGAAAAATTATTGAATGCCCTGAAAATTTTGGAAATTTCTTTTCCTATTAGTCGGCCTGATCTTAAAAAGGTTTATAAAGCTAAAGTGAAGCAGTATCATCCGGACGTAAACAAGGGATCTAAAGAAGCAGAAGAAAAATTTAAGGAAATGATTACAGCGTTTCAAATTGTGGAGGAATTTTTAGGCTATGTATAGCAAGTCTTTGACCCTGTGGATGATCGTTTCAATTATTATTGCTTTCTATTTTGGGCTCACGAGCTATGATCTTTTAAATAATAACGAAGGTCTTTACGCGCAAATTCCTTTTGAAATGCTCCAAAATAAATCCTTTGTTATCCCGACCCTTAATACGGTTCCCTATATTGAAAAACCCCCGATGGTCTATTGGCTCATTGCGGGGTCTTATGCATTGCTTGGCAAAAGCGTTTTGGCAGCACGTCTTGTTCCTGCCACTTTTGGCATGTTAACCGCTTTAGGGCTTTTGTTTCTATATGCACGCTTAGGTCTACGGCGACAGGGGATAATGGCAGCAATTTTATTGTCCTCCAGTCTTGGGTTTGCAGTTTTTTCTCGTATGGTTTTTTTTGATGTCGTCCTGACAGCTTTTTTTACCTTTGCCCTTCTTTCTTTTTATCTATGGTTTCAAACCACAAATCGACGATGGCTTTTGTTGTTCTATGCTTTTCTAGGGGGCGCTGTTTTAACAAAAGGGTTACTTCCCCTGGTGTTAGCGGGAATCATTTGTTTGTGGTTTGTTGCTTTTTATTATCGCACGTGGCAGAAAATCTTCCAGATTTTTAATCCTTTGGGTATTGCTATTTTTATGGCCCTTACGGTGCCGTGGCATTGGATGGCGCATCTGCAGCTAGCGGAATTTTCTTGGTTTTATTTTGTAAACGAACATTTTTTTCGCTTTTTAGATTTGCGCGAGCCCCGTGATTACTACCATGGACCTTGGTATTACTATCTGATTCGCCTTCCGGGGTATGTACTTCCGTGGACCCTTTTGCTTCCTCTCTGGGGTCGGCAGGGGGAGGGGGTCGATGAACGGATCCCAACCCTTAAAACATTCGCGTGGATTTGGTTTTTGATCACGCTTGCGTTTTTTACCATATCAAGGGCCAAGGCAAATTATTACATGGTTTTGGGATTGCCCCCTTTGATTATTCTTTTGATTGAGTATGGGGCACAACGTGTGCATTTTGAAAAACTTTTAAAGCTTGGGACTATATTTTCAGTTACTGCTTTGATCACCGCGACTTTCCTTGTGCCAAAATACACCAGTCAATTTTCAGCCAAGAGCGCCGTTGATTTTTTGCAAAACAATCAAATTCAGGGGAGTCTTTATTATTATAAGCAATATGAGCGCCTCTCTAGTTTTCTGTTTTATTGGAACCAGCCAATCCCTATTGTGGATAGCGTTAGTTCAGATTTGTATTTCGGATCAAAACTGCCTCAAGGGAAGGGAATGTTTTTAAGTTGGGAGGATATGAAAACCAAGCCAGTTCCCCAACTATTTATTGTGCATCCAAAAGACGCTAGTGAATTTGAAAACAAAGCTGGCATGCGCGCGTTAAAGCTTTACGCAGACGAAGGGGTGGGGGCTTATAAGGTATCGAATCATGAGTAACTCCCCCAAAAAATTTTTCGATTCTATGACAGTTTATTTTCAACCACGATTAATTATCATGTTGCTCCTTGGATTTTCCAGTGGTGTCCCTATTTCAATCACCGGAGATATTGTGACCTGGTGGCTCGCTGGGGCTGGTGTTTGTAAAACAAGCATTGGCTTTTTTTGTTTTATGACGCTTCCTTATATGCTTAAGCCCTTGTGGGCTCCTATTGTTGATCAAATGAATCCGCCATTTTTTTTGAAACGCTTTGGTCAAAGGAAAGGATGGCTTCTTTTGTGTCAAATAGTTCTTATTTTGTTGATTGCTTTAATGGGGCAGGGTGATCCTAAAGATCACATAGAGCTTATGGGTCTTTTTGCATTGCTTGTTGTTATATGTTCCGCAACTCAAGATATTATTATTGATGCATATAGGATCGAATTTTTGAATGCCTCAGAATATACAGCAGGGGCAAGTGTCAGCGTTTTAGGGTATCGCATAGCTAT
>Ga0194124_10005765_pt1 | contig 11365 bp, 14 predicted proteins | sample TA2KigCas0mmetaG_FD_148605 | JGI IMG/M metagenome (GOLD analysis project Ga0194124, IMG submission 148605) | Freshwater microbial communities from Lake Tanganyika, Tanzania - TA2015031 Kigoma Deep Cast 0m | ecosystem: Environmental > Aquatic > Freshwater > Lake | place: Tanzania: Lake...
GGGGCCGGCCGCGCACTGCGCGCTCATCGCCACGCGTGCCACGCGCCCGTGGCAGGTGGTGGCCCTGGGGCTGGTGGCCGCCGTGCCGGCGGTGTTGCTCACGTGGTGGCTCGCGGGACGCATCGACCGCGGCATCCCATACTCGACGTGGTATCTCGTGGAGACCACCGTCGCGGGCGGCCGCGGCATCATCGGCCCCGTGCTGGCCACCGCCGTGCTGGTGACCGTATGGAGCCTGGGCTCGCTGGTGATGTCGCGCGTGCGGCGCGGCTTGGTGGCCGCCGGCCCGTACCGGCCGGTTCCGACCGACGACGAGCGCCTGGCGCGCCGGGGCCGACGCCCGCGCCGGGGCCGACGCCCCATGCCGTCGCTCATGCGTCGCGGGCGCAAGCGCGATGCCGGCCGTGACTCCGCCCGCGATGGCGCGGTGGGCGGGGGGCGCACCTGATGGGCGGCTGGCGCATGCTGTCGGTGGTGGTGCCGGTGTTTGACGAGCGCGACTCGCTTGCCGAGGTCACGGCCGAGCTGCTGCAGGTGATGGATCGCATCGGCGCGCCGTACGAGGTGGTCTTCGTGGACGATGGCTCGCGCGACGGAGGCGATGTGGTGCTGGCCGACCTCGCACGCGCGCATGAGCCGATCCGCGTGGTGCGGCTGCGCAGCAACTTCGGCAAGGGCGCGGCGCTCACCGCCGGGTTCCGCGAGGCCCGCGGCGATGTGGTGATTACCCTCGATGCCGACCTGCAGGATGACCCCGCGGAGATCCCGCGGCTGCTCGGCGCCCTCGAGGAGGGCGCCGACCTGGTGTCGGGCTGGAAGCAGAAGCGCAACGACCCCTGGAACAAGACCATGCCATCGCGCGTGTTCAACAGCGTGGCGCGCAGGGCCAGCGGCGTGGAGCTGCACGACCTCAACTGCGGGTTCAAGGCGTACCGCATCGACGTGGTGCGTGCGCTGGCGATTCCCGGCGAGATGTACCGCTTCATCCCCGTGATCGCGGCGTCCGAGGGCTTCCGGGTGGCCGAGGTGCCGGTGAACCACCGCGCCCGCCGACACGGGTCGTCGAAGTACGGCTTCGAGCGCTACCTGCGTGGCCTCCTCGACCTCATCACCATCTCGTTCGTGGGCCGGTACCGCCACCGGCCCATGCACTTCTTCGGCGGCCTCGGGCTGCTGCTCTTCTCCTCACCGGCGTGGGCATCTCCATCTACCTCACGATCGTGAAGATCCTCGGCGAGGCCATCGGCGGCCGGCCGCTCTTGATCCTCGGGGTACTGCTCATCGTGGTGGGCATCCAGCTGTTCACCATCGGGCTCGTGAGCGAGCTGATCCAGCGCGGACGATTGCGGTCGGAGGAGGACGAGGCTGCCTCGCGCATCGAGCGCGTCATCGAGGGGTGAGCCGACCGCTTCACGTGGAGTGGGTGGGCACCTACGAGCGCGGCTATCCGCGCACGCGGGTGCTGGTGGATGGGCTGCGCGCCCATGGAGTGCGCGTGAGCGAGCACCACCGGCCGGTGTGGGAGCGCACGCGCCACAAGGCTGGCGGCTTCCTGTCGGCGGGCAGCCTCGCCGCGTCTGGGGCATCGTGGGCACGGGCCTGGGCCGGCCTGCTCGCCACCGAGCCGGGCACCCACGGACCCGTGGACGCCGTGATCGCGGGCTACCCCGCCCAGCCCGACGCGGTGCCCGCGTGGCTGGTGGCCCGCGCGCGCCGCGCGCCGCTGGTGGTGGACATGATGGTGTCGCTGGCCGACACGCTGGGGGACGACCGGGGCAGGACCGGCGCGGCGGCCACCCGGGCGCTCGCGGCGGCCGATCGCACGGCCCTGGCGCTGGCGGACATCGTGCTGGTGGATACCGTCGCGGGCGGCGACTTCCTGGTGCGCCGCTTCGGGGTGAGCCCGGCCCGCATCGTGGTGGCGCTGGGGGGTGGGCGCCGAGCCCGGGGCATTCCCGCCGAGCCCCGTTTCGCGCGGGGCATGCCATGCGCTCTGGTACGGGAAGCTGTCGCCGATGCACGGGCTCGACGTCATCCTGGGCGCCGCGCGCATTCCGGGCACCCCGCCGATGCGCCTGGTGGGCGAGGGCCAGCTCGACGACTGGCTCGCCGACGAGATGGAGCGCGATCCCCCGTCGGCGCTCGAGCACGTGCCGTGGGTGCCGTACGAGCGCCTGCGCGACGAGGTGGCCGCGTGCGGGGTGGTGCTGGGCATCTTCGGGCGCAGCGACAAGGCGTCGCGCGTGGTGCCCAACAAGGTGTTCCAGGCAATGGCCGCGGGGCGCCCGGTGATCACCGCGGACACCCCCGGCATCCGCGAGGTGCTCACGCATGGCCACGACGCCGTGCTGGTGCCCGCCGGCGAGTCGGCGGCCCTGGCCGCTGCGCTTATCTCGTTGGCTGCCGATCCCGATGCCCGCGTGCGCCTGGGCGCGGCGGCCCGCGCCACCTACGAGCGCACCGGGACGCCGCATCGCGTGGTGGCGCCGCTGGTGCGGGCGCTCGGGGCGCGCAGGGCCGCGCGCGACGCGCGGCGGCGGGACGGCGTGCGACGTCGACGTGCCGCGAGGGGCCCGCGGGGTGACGGGTGACGAATCGCCGCGCGTGGGTGAGGTGGGGCGGCCTGGTGGCCGGGCTGGTGATCATCGCCGCCCTGGCATGGACGGTCGTGGACGCCTGGGACGTCGTGACCTCGTTCGACTGGCAGCCGTCGGCGGGATGGCTTGTGCTCGCGTCGGTGCTGGCCCTCGCATCGCTCGCGCTGTCGGCCCTGGCGTACGAGGCCATCCTCGGCGGCCTGCACAGGCCCGCCCCGCCCGTGCTGGCGACGGTGTCCGCCTGGGCCCGTTCGCTGCTCGGGCGCTACGTGCCGGGCAACGTGCTCATGGTGATGGGCCGGGCGGTGATGGCCGAGGCCCACGGCGTGCCGAAGCGCGTGACGGTGGCGGCCACCACCTACGAGCAGGTGATCGCCCTCGTGGCGGCGTCGCTGCTCGCGATGGTGGCCCTGCTGGACATCGGCTCGGGCAGTGCCGTGGGGCCGGTCGCGTGGCTCGTGCTTGCGGTGCCGCTGTCGGCCGTGCTGCTGCACCCGCGGGTGTTCGGGCCGCTGTCATCGTGGGCGCTCCGGAAGGTACGTCGCGAGCCCCTGGCGGTTCTGCTGCCATTCCGGCGCGTGGTGCTGATGATCGGCTGGTACCTGATCACCTCGGCCCTCCTGGGGTTCGCGGTGTGGGCCTTCATGCGCGGCATCGGCGGCCCCGATGTGGGTGATCCGGTCGGCGTGGCCTCGGGCTTCCTGCTCGCCTTCGTGGTGTCGATGCTGGTGTTCATCGTGCCCTCGGGCCTCGGGGTGCGCGATGCCATCCTCGCGCTGGTGCTCTCGCGCCAGGTTCCCGGCGGCGTGGCCGTGGCCCTCAGCGTGAGCTCGCGGCTGTTCCTCATCGCCGTGGAGCTGGTGTTCGTGGCGCTGGCGGCCACCGCCGGGCGGCGCAGGGGCGGCTCGTGAGCAGCGCCCCCCAGCCGACGAGTGCGCGCGGCGGGCCGGCGGCAGGCTGGCATCAGTGGCGCCTGCTGCGCGACCTTCCCCTCACGCTGGTGCTGCTGCTGGCCGCGATATGGGCCGCGGTGTTCTCGTGGCTGTCGGTGGCACGGCACGATTCCTGGTGGACCGGCCGGTTCGACCTGGGCAACATGGTCCAGGCCATCTGGAACACCGCGCGCACGGCGACCTGCTCATGGCGACCAACGCCGCGGGCGACCAGGTGTCGCGCCTGGGATCGCACGTGGACCCGCTGCTGGTGGTGCTGGTGCCCTTCCAGTGGTTCAGCGATTCCGCCGCGCCGCTGCTCGTGGCGCAGTCGGTGGCCGTGGCAGCCGGGGCGATCCCGGCGTTCCTGCTGGGGCGCCGCTGGCTGGGCGACGATCGCCTCGCGGTCGCGGGCGCGGTGGCATGGCTTCTCTATGCGCCCCTGCAGTGGGCGGTGGTCACCGACCTGCATGCGGTCACCCTGGCCGTCCCGCTGATCATGCTGGCCATCTGGGCCGCCGAGGCGCGCCGCGACTGGGTGCTGGGCATCGCGGTGGGCCTGGCGCTCCTGGGCAAGGAGCAGGTGGGCCTCGCCCTGGCGATCCTGGGCATCTGGATCATCGTGCGCCAGCGGCGGTATGTCGCGGGCGCGATCGTGTCGGTGGCCTCCATCGCGTGGTCGGCCATCTGCGTGCTGGTGATCATCCCGGCCATTGGCAGCGGCGTGCCCGAGCCCTTCGGCGAGCGCTTCGGGCGCTTCGGCGACACGCCGTCAGAGGCCCTGGTCGGGGCGCTCAGCAACCCCATAGACGTCATCACCACGGTCGGCGGGTGGTCGCGCCTGTCGTACCTGCTCGCGCTGCTGCTGCCCCTGTTGCTGCTGCCGCTGTTCGCGCCGCTACTCGCCGCCGCGGCCCTGCCCGACCTGCTGGTCAACATGCTTGCCGACTGGTGGCCCAACTACTCGATCGAGTTCCACTATGCGGCCGTGGTGAGCCCGTTCCTCGTGGCCGCCGCCATGCTGGGGCTCGCCGGCCTGCGGCGACGCGCGCGTCCGGAGTGGCTCGCGCGGCTGTTGCGCCCGGCCGGGGCCGTGGCGATCGCCCTGGTGGCGGCGGGCCTGCTCGGCACGCTCATCACCGGCCCCGTGCCGATCGGCACACCCTTCTCGCGCGCCACGCCCTCGCGCATCGATCAGTACCAGCTCATGCCGGGACACGCGCAGGCGCTGGCGGACGGCGCGGCGCTGATTCCCGGCGACGCCGTGGTGTCGGTGGGCAACAATGCGGGCGGTCACCTGTCGGCGCGCCGCCGGGTGCTGGTGTTCCCCGTCATCCGCGATGCGGAGTGGGTTATGGTTGATCGCACGAGACCCAACATGCTCGATCGGCTCGACCTGCCGGGCTTCCGCCTGGCCCTCGAGGACCTCCAAGCCCGCAGGGACTTCCGTCTGGTGTACGACCGCGACGGGGTGATGGTGTTCCAGCGGATTGGGGAGGCGGTGCCATGAGCGGGCGCTCCCGGGCGCTGGGCATCGCCATCGTGGCCTGCGGGGTGCTGCTGATGGCCCTGCCCGCGCTGCCGTGGTACGGGGCGTCGCTGCCCACGGGCAGCGCGTCGCTCTCCGGCTACGGGGCCGGCGGAGCCTCGTGGATCCTTCCCATCATCGGCGTGGCCATGGTGGTGACCGGCGTCCTCGCGCTGTGGTGGTCGTTGCCGCACGGCACCCGCGGTGCCCGGGTGATCGGCGGGCTGTCCATCCTCTGGGCCATTCTCGGCGTCGCCTGGGCCGCGCTGGTGGCGCTGTCGCCACGCGTGGAGGTGGTGGCCCAGCGGGCCGGGCTGCCCGACGCCGTCCTCGCGGGCGAGTGGTCGGTGAGCGTGATGCCCGCGGCCTGGGCATGCCTCGCGGCCGCGGCGCTCGCGGGGATGGCCGGAATCCTGCTCATTACGCCCCGCGCGGGCGACGGCGCCCCCGACGAGGGCGGGGCGCTGCAGCCGGCAGACTCCCCCTAGGGGGTCGTGGGCGTCGGCGGCGGTGCAGGCGCCGGGGCAGGATCGGGTGCCGGTGCCGGAGCCGGAGCCGGAGCGGGAGCCGGAGCGGGAGCCGGTGCAGGAGCCGGTGCAGGCGCCGGAGCAGGAGCGGGAGCCGGTGCAGGCGCCGGCGTGATCGTGGTCGGGCCCGTGGTGGGCGCGGGCCTCGGCACGTTGGTGGTGGTGCCGGGCCTGGTGTCGGTCTTCGTGGTCTTGGCGGTGCTGGTGCTCTTGGCCGAGCTCACCATGTACGACCCGGCCGACTCGGTGAAGTCGGACGAGAACGCCGACCACTCCACCGGGTTGTTGGGCAGGGGGAAAACTCCAGGCCGTCGTCTCCCTTCGCGGCGATCTTCATGAAGTCGCCCCAGATCTGCGCAGGGAAGGTGCCGCCGGCCACCGTGATGCCGTGCACGCTGGTCATCGACCGGCGCACCCCGTCGTCGTTCGGATAGCCCACCCACACCGCGCACACATAGCGGGGCGTATAGCCCACGAACCAGGCGTCGGTGTAGTCATCGGTGGTGCCGGTCTTGCCCGCGACGTTGGGCGCGATGTTGGCGGCACCACCGGTGCCGCTGGTCACGTTGTCGCGCAGGATGCGGGTGACCTCATACGCCACGCCGTCCTGGAATACCCGGGTGCGCTTGGGCGTGGCGAGGTCGCCCTTCGGGATCCCCGTGCCCAGGTCGGTCATGGCGATGGGCTTCACGCGGAACCCGCCGTTGGCCAGCGCGGCGCGTATGCCGCCGCCATCTCGAGCGGGGTCACCTCGCCCGACCCGAGGCCGATGGAGGGCACCACGGGCAGGTCGCTCTGCACGCCCATCTTCTTCGCGATGTCCACCACGCGCTCCGGCCCCACATCGAGGGTCATCTGGATGTACACGGTGTTGTCCGACGCCAGCGTGGCCTGCGATATCGGCACCGCGCCGCGGTAGGAGTTGGAGTAGGTGGCCACCTGGATCGGACCCCACCTGGGGTCGTTGATGTCGATGGGCCGGCTGTCGTAGACGGTGGAGTAGGGGTTGATGCCGTCTGCGATGGCGCGGGTGAGCACGAAGGTCTTGAAGGTGGACCCCGGCTGGCGGCGGGCCTGCGCGGCGTAGTTGAACTGGCTGTCCTTGCCGTACTCGCGGCTGGTGGCCATGGCGCGGATGTAGCCGGTGCGGGCATCGATGAGCACCACCGCGGCCGCGGGGTCGCCCTCCTGCCCGAGGTTGCCCGCGATCGCCTGCTCGGCGGCGCGCTGCAGCCTGGGATCGATGGTGGTGCGCACCGCGAGCCCGCCGTTTTGCACGCGCTGCTCGCCGTAGCGGTCGATGAGCTCCTGGCGCACGTAGTCGAAGAAGTAGCCCTCGCGCTTGCGCTCGTAGGTCCTTTTCCACGCTTCAGCAGCAGGTCGGACGCCTTGGCCTCGTCGGCCTCGGCCTGCGTGATGTGGCCCTGGTCGGCCATCTCCTGCAGCACCACGTTGCGCCGGGTGGTGGCGTCCTTGGGGTTGACGAAGGGGTTGTACGCCGACGGCGCCTGCGGCAGGCCCGCCAGCAGCGCGGCCTGCGGCAGGTTGATGGCCCAGACCGGCTTGTCGAAGTAGGTGAGCGACGCCGCCTGCACGCCCACGGAGTTCTGGCCGTAGAAGACCCCGTTGAGGTACTTCGCGAGGATCTGGTCCTTGGTGAAGCGCCGCTCCACCTCCTGCGCCAGGTGGGCCTCCCTGATCTTCTGCGAGAAGTCCCGCGGGGCGTCGGGGTCGTAGAGGTTCTTCACCAGCTGCATCGTGATGGTGCTGCCGCCCTGGCGAAGGCCGCCGCTGTCCATGGCGTTGCGCACCGCCGCGCCGACGATGCGCACCCAGTCCACGCCGCCGTGCTCGTAGAAGCGCTTGTCCTCGATGGCCACGGTCGCCTCGCGCAGGTCGACCGGGATGCGCGCGAGGGGGATCTCCGTGCGGTTGGTAACCCCGGCGATGTAGCCGAGGATCTTCCCGTTGCGGTCGTAGATGCGCGAGTTCTGCCCCAGCCCCACCGGCTGCATCTCGTCGATGTCCGGGAGGTCCGCGGTGACCGACTGGTAGCTGGTGGCCAGCGCCACGCCCAGCACCGTGCCCAGCACCAGCAGGGCCATGAGGATCACCCTGCCGAGGCCGATGCGGCCGTGGCTGGCACGCTTCTCGCGCCGGCTGCGCAGGCGGTCGATCTTCATCGCGGTGCGCCCGCCAGCGGGCGATCTTCATCGCGGTGCGCCCGCCAGCGGGCGGATGTCCCACTCCACGCGGCCGCTGCGGTAGTCGAGCAGGCCGATCACCTGCTCGGGGCCGCCCATCACGCGCCCGGACACCACCCAGTTGAGCTCATCCTCGGGGCGGGCCTCGGACCGCTCGGCAGCAGGTGCGACCCCGCCCGGCGGCACGGGCACGGTCCACTCGTCGGGGATCGCCTTGAGCGACACGTCGCCTGCCACTGCGGGCGCACCCGCCCACACCTGCGCGGCGTGCTGCATTTGCGGCGTCCGAGGTGCCCAGGCGCGGGTTGCGCGACGCCGTGACGGCCTCCCACAGGAACCCCCACCCCTCTGCCGGGTTGGCCAGGTACCCGGACGCCGGCTCCTCGGCGTACGCGGTGGCGATGAACGAGGGGATCCACGCCACCACCACCACCCCGGCCACGATCAGGGCGACCGTGGCCGATCGGGACATCCGTCGCGGGCTCTGGGCAGGTTGGGTCGTCATGGCGGCAGCAGCGGGCACGGCCGCCGAGTATAGGACCGCCCCGCAGCCGGTCCCTTCGCCCCGGTTGCCGCTTACCCTGCCTCGTCATGGCGCCCTCACCGCCCGACCTCGTGCTGCTCGATGCCTTCGGGACCCTCGTGGCGATGGACCCCCCGGGGCCCATCCTCCACGCGGAGCTCGCGGCCGCCGGGTACGACATCGACCCTCATGTGGTGGATGAGGCGCTGCGCGCGGAGGTCGCCCACTACCGGGCGCGCATGCACATCGCGGGCGACCCTGCCGGCCTGCGCGCACTGCGCGCCGAGTGCGGCGCGGTGCTTGCCCATGCGCTGGGGCCCGGCGCCCCGCCCGCTCCCCGCGCCACCGAGCTGCTGGTGGCCTCACTGCGCTTCCGCCTGCACCACGACGCCCTCGGCGCCATGGACGCACTCGACGCGCAGGGCATACGCTTCGGCGTGGTGAGCAACTGGGACTGCGCGCTGCCCGACCACCTCGCGGCGCTCGGCGTGGACGATCGCTTCGCGGTGATCGCCGTGAGCGCCTCGGTGGGGGCGGCCAAGCCCGACCAGGCGATCTTCCTTTCCTTCATGCCACCGAGGCGGCGGGGGTGGAGGCCTCCCGTGCGCTGCACGTGGGCGACCGCCTGGCCGAGGACTACGAGGGGGCCCGTGGCGCCGGGCTGCGGGCCCTGCTGCTCGACCGGACAGGAGATGCCGCCGGCCGGGGCACCACCGGGCCCGAGGTGATCACCACGCTCACCGAGATTCCCGGGATCATCGCCCGGTGAGGCGCACCGTCTGGACATATGCCCTCGCGGCGGTGACCCTGGGCTCCCTCATCGCGATGTACGTCGTCGCGTTCATCATCGGTGCCGAGCCGCTGCCGCTCGCGATCGTGGTGATCGCCATCATCCTTGCCACCATCGGAGCCCTCGTCGCGGTGCGCGATTCGCTGAGGGTTCCGCGCCCGCGCATGGCCGACGCGGCGGCGAGCGTTTGCACCGCGGTCATCATCGGCATGATGGTTGCGCCGCGCGGCCCGCTCGACGTGCGATCGGAGTGCTCGGCCTACACCGGCGCATTCGTGGGCCTCCTCGCACCCGCCGTCGCCGTGCCCTTCGGCTGGGTGCTGCTGGCGGGCGGCCTCGCCGGCCTGCTGTGGTCGGTGATCGGCCCGTACGTGCTGCCCGGGGTGGGAGGGCGCCTCGGGCTGGTGGCACTCATGGGGTCGTCGTTCGTCTACTGGCTCGCGTCGCGGCGTTGGGGTACGAGCACAAAGCCGTCGTGCTGCCCGAGGTGCAGGGCCTGGCGCATATGGCCATGATCCCCATCGGCGGCGTGGCGGCCGTGCTCACATGGGTGCTCATCCAGCGGCTGGGCTGGGACCTCGCGCTGGCCTCGGGCCTGACCTCGCTCGTCGTGTGCGGCGGCGTGCACCTGTCTGGGATGGGCGCGCTCGAGCCGGTGCTCGCCTCGGCGTGGTTCGGCGGGACCATGGTGGGCCTGTCGGCGCCGGCACGACTTCCCAACGCCGGATGGGTGACGCTCGCAGGGTTGATGTACGGCGCGTACATGTTGCATTTCGAGGGCCCCCTGACCGGCCACGTGGGCGTGATCGGCGCCACGGGCACCATCGCGGTGCTCGTGGCCATGGGCGCGCTGCGCGTGGGCACCTGGGTAACGCCGCGGCTGCGCGGCGCGGCCCTGCGCCGGGGAAGGCAGGCTCGGGCATGAAGCCCAATGCGGGCACCTACGTGCTGGCCGCCGCGATGTTCATCGGCATCGTCATGGTGTACGTCACCTCCTTCACGTACGCACCGACGATCTACATGAGGGTGGTCGCGACCCTGCTCGGCCTGGTCGGGCTGGTGGGCGTCTGGCTCGCCGTCGCCTCTTCGCACCCCCCCGCCCGCGTCCGGGCCATGGACCGCTCGCGACGGGGCTGGTCGGCACGATGGCCACCTTCCTGCTCGCCCGCGAACTGGGCGTGCAGCCCGTGGTCGCAGTGTCGCTGGTGCTGGTGGCGCTCGGCATCGCGCAGTCGCGTCGCGTCATTGACTTCCCCGCCACGTGCTCGGGCTTCGCCGGCGGCTTCGTCGGGCTCATCGGTCCGAGCGTCACCGTCTCGTGGTGGTGGGTGGCCCTCTCGGGCGCAATCGCCAGCACGCTGTGGAGCATGGTCGGGCCTGCGGTGATGCCGGCCTTCGGCGGGCGCATCGGCCTCATGGCGTTCCTGGGGTCGGCGATCGCGTATGGGATCGCCGACTTCCTGGGAGGCCGCGGCGACGCCGACCTGCTGCCGCCCACCGATGGGCTGCCCACGTGGGCGGTGGTGCCGGTGGGAATCACCGGCGCTCTGGTCACGTGGCTGCTGCGCAACCGCACGGACCTCAACTACATGTTCTGCGTCGGCCTGCCCGCGCTCGCGGTGAGCGCGGGCATCGCCCTCGCGCCGGGCCTCGGTTCGCAGGGCGCCGTGATGGCCAGCGCGTGGCTGGGCGGCGCGGCGCTGGCCGGCACCGCCCTCACCCGCCTGCCGAACGCCGGGTGGATCTTCGTCGCGGCCCTGCTCTACAGCGGGCTCATGGTGCGCTTCACCGGCCCGTTCCAGGGGTATGCGGGGGCGATCGGCGTGCTGGCCTTCATCGGCGAGCTCGGCACCTTTGGCCTGCGCCGCACCCTGCAGCGCCTTGCGCCCCGGCTACCGGGAAAGCCGCGTGTGGCGTAGCAGGGTGGAGAGGCCCTGCTCGAGCTCCTCGGAGCACATGGTGCCGTCCGCCTGCTGGCACTGGCGCAGGCGCTCGCCGATGAGGTGAAGCCCCACTGGCACTGGCGCAGGCGCTCGCCGATGAGGTGAAGCCCCACCTGGTCGAGGGCGGCGGTCACGGCTGCCAGCTGCACCAGGACGTCCTCGCAGGCCGCGTTCTCGTCGAGCATGCGCTGCACGCCGCGCAGCTGCCCCTCGGCCCGGCGCAGCCGCACCTTGATCTGCTCGCGGGTGGGCGGCGTGGACGCGGTGGTGGCCACGGCTCTAGTGGCCTCCGCAGCCGCAGCCGCCGTGCCCGCATCCGCC
>Ga0194124_10005769_pt1 | contig 11355 bp, 11 predicted proteins | sample TA2KigCas0mmetaG_FD_148605 | JGI IMG/M metagenome (GOLD analysis project Ga0194124, IMG submission 148605) | Freshwater microbial communities from Lake Tanganyika, Tanzania - TA2015031 Kigoma Deep Cast 0m | ecosystem: Environmental > Aquatic > Freshwater > Lake | place: Tanzania: Lake...
TCCAGTTATCTGACAACTCCACCTCTAATAAGAGACAGAAGTACTGAAATCAAAAAGACCTGAGGAAACCAATTTACAGACGAATTGTTGCACTACCTTGAATATATTGAACTTGGACCTTTTTCTATTTTAGAAGTTGGATCAAATAGAGAAAATAGAGATACTTTGTGGCTTCGTGGTGGTTTTCCAGAAAGTTTTCTAGCACAAAATAATAATGAAAGCTTTTGCTGGAGAGAAAACTTTATTCGTACTTATCTTGAGCGAGATGTTCTTCAATTTGGACCACGCATTCCTGCAGAAGTTTTGGGACGATTTTGGACGATGCTCGCCCATAATCAAGGAACTCTACTCAATGCTACCCGTCTTGCTTCAGGGCTTGTTGTGAGTGTTCCTACTATTATGACTTACGTTAGTTTGTTAAAAGATTTACTTCTTGTAAGGCGTCTTTTGCCTTACCACAGCAACGTTGGAAAGCGCATGATCAAATCTCCAAAAACTTATATTAGAGATAGTGGTTTATTACATGCGCTGTTAAATATCGAAAACATGGATGCACTGTTAGGACATCCCATTGTCGGTTTAAGTTGGGAGGGCTTTATTATTGAAAATCTTTTATCCGTTGTTCCACCTCGAACACAGGCCAGCTTCTATCGAACTGCTGCAGGAGCTGAAATCGATTTAGTTTTAGATTTCGGAGGACAAAATGGGGTTTGGGCTTTTGAAATAAAGCGTAGTCTTCAACCAAAGCCAGAAAAAGGGTTTCACCATGGCCTTGAAGATTTAAAACCAAGTAAGGCTTTTGTTGTCTATGCTGGTGATGATCGATATCCCGTTGATAAAAAGATCGAGGCGATTGGAATTAATGAATTAATCAAAGAACTTATCAAGTTTTAATATTTACCTATTATGATGTTACATGATCTAAAAGCACCGAAAAACTTCCTCAATGGTTGTTGCCTTCATCAAGTTTTCAATCCAATAAGAAAGTTTGTCACTATCGGCTTCCTTGATCATATCAAGATGTTCTTGGGTAACCTTATTTGGAAAGCGGAGATTTAATTGTTTGATAAGTAAAGAACGAAATGCTTGACGCCCTTCTTGACGCCCTTCTTGACGCCCTTCTTGACGTCCTTCTTGACGTCCTTCTTCAACAAATGCTTCAGCAATAGTCATAACTTCTGATTGGGTTGGTGGCTTTAAATGTTTTTTAAATTCTTCAACAATATCATGGCGTGATGAACCATCTTTATTCGTTTGAAAAAGATAGTAGGCTCCAGCTTTGATGATATCAAGCTGATTCATCGATTCTAATTGATGAAGAATATCAACGATCTTCTTGATAAAACCAAGCGTATCACGTGTGTTGGCATACTTGAGATGCATTTCTAACATGCCAACAAGAGGTTTCTTTTTCAATTCATCATCTGAAATGCTTGGAAGATCAATCAGCGTAAATGGCTTTAAAAAGATCTCACGAGCAAGAGCAGGATCTTGAAACATCTCAAAAATATCAGTTTTATAAAAATATGGCTTTTCACCATTGTAAATGACGCAAGGATAAACCAATGGAAGTTGGGGATTTTTGTGGTCCTTGTTTCCATTCAGCTCTCGTCTACAAATCTGAATCGTATACTCCAAGATTCGTAAAGGCATCAAAGGATCTGCCTTTCTCTGATGCTCGATGAGAACGTAAAGATACCCTGGAATGCCATTAAATAGGGCTTTGTAAAGGATATCAGTCCGGTATTCATTAAAGTCTTTATCAATAAAACTACTGTCAGTGAGTTCTAAAGAACCTGGATCAATAAGTGCTGCAATTTTTGCAGGAAAATGACTTTGAATAAATTCTTCAGCAGCCAATGGATTATTCATGACCTTTTTGAAAAAACGATCATGTGGTTTGGAGATTTTTTTTGAAAAATCAGGCATCAAATAAATTTAGGGTTAAGTTAGATGTTAAAGAAAGTTATTTTTAGTTTTTTTGTTTTCTTTTAAACCATGGGAATTTTAAATTATTTTTTCCTAACATTAATCCATTCCCGACGAAGTCGGCAATGGTGAAGTGTCTGTTATGGGAACCATAATGGGAATAAGTGGGAAGGATTTTTCAAAAAAATTTGAACTTTTATAATTTTATTATAAATAAATACTTACAAATAAAAATTTAAATTATAAAAAATCAATTCTTTCTCAAAAGTACACCCTTTTTTCTCAAAAGTACACCCTTTTAGGGCAATTCTTTCTCAAAAGTACACCCTTTTTACAATTTCTTTCTCAAAAGTACACCCTTTAGAAATGTCTTTTTTCAGAAAATAGACTTATTAAAAAAATTTGGAGCTACTACGGCTACTAAATTAATTAAAATTTATTTAAATTATGCTAATAATAAAATATTTATAAATAAAATATATCTATTTTGTTTGTTCAATTTGGTTTAATAAACGCCAAATAAAAGCACCAGTTGGATTTTTTGCCTGTCTACCTTCCATGTTTTCAGCTTTTGCTTCTGATAATAAAAGATGAAACTTGTTTTCACCGAGAAGAACTTTTGGGGGTTGTAAGAATCTTTTACAAGAATTATATTGAATTTCAGCTTTCTCTAGTAGTTCAAGTTCATAGTCATCCAGCTCAGGAAGTTTAAATAACTTTTTTGTAAGATCTATTTCAGAACGTCCAGATTTAATCCATGCTTCGACTATCGCGCTTTCAGAATTTTCCAGATTAAGAAAATTTGATTTTTCTTCTACCCATGCAAGCAACTTCCAATCTGAGAGATCAGAAGTTTCTTTTAATTTAACCCTTAAGTATCCAGTAAGAATTTCAGCATTGTCCAATTGATTAATAACACTATTCTTATGTTGAGTGAGTAACTTATATCGAACGCTTTTAGGTTGCCTGTCTAATCCAAGTTGCTCAAAAAGAAGAGAAAGAGTTATTTCAAATGGATCTTCTTTACTATGATAAAACGCTCTTGATGGCAAAAACAGATAAATGCTTTGAGCAATGTCACTTGTTAGCTTTTTCATAGTATCAAAGCGCAAGTGCATCGTTTTAGCAAAATCACTCATTAAATCAGCAAACTCTTCATGAAGTTCAACGCTGTCTAGCCATAATTGAGGTTCTGAAGAAGTATTTTGTCCAACAGGTTTTTTTTTAGGAGCTTTTGAAAGAACGGCTATACTTTTTAATAAAGTGAATATTTTCGTATCTCCATTTTCATAAGTAACAGAAACCCAATAATCACGAAGATCATTCAGCTTTTGTAATAAATCTCTATAATAGCGCCCTCCTCTGCTATCAGCACATCGTTTAGCAAGTTCCGTAACGGAAATTGATACAGGATTATTTCCATGAAAAAATGTCAATACTCCTAGAGCTACCTTGATATGAGCTAGAGTAATATCACGACTAGGTTCTGGTTTTTTTGATAAAGGATTATTTACTCCCATAATCCACTTGTTTCCATTAACCATGATTTCCCTATTTTTTGGCTGTAATCCAGGAACAAAAACTGGTTTTAAAAGCCAATCCTTAGGAACACGACTATGTAAAGGCTTTTTGGAAGATTTAGGTTCCGATAGCGATAAAGAAAGCTGGTTATCCATAGAAATAATTATTTAAATAATCAAATATCTAAGTATTTAGATACTTGTTTTTAACTCTCTTTTCAATTTGCTCAAGAGTAGGAATATTTTAATGTAAGGAAGCCATTTCAATTTGGCAGTAGTCTTCTGACCAATTAACCAATTGTAATATACCTCAGCAAAGCTAATAATATTGAGAGAGGAGTTTATTTTTTAAAAATTAAGTACGCAAATATGTAAGTTTATAAAAACTTAGATGTCTAAATATTTAAAAACCTAAACATCTATTTTGCCTTCATTCCATTTATTTAAAATTAGTTCTAACAACTCACTAAATTCCATATCATTGTTCAGCAATTTTATTTTTGTTTTTTTATAAAGAGAGGAGGGGAGATAAGCTGACACTTGGGTATAGTCAGGATTTTTTGATTTAGCTAGGCTTGTTTTTTTAGTTTGTTTCAAACTACTTTCCGACGGTTCCTTTTTATCATGAGAAACAGACGTGGGAGAGGAATGGTGTTTCAAAATTTCTGAAAATTTGCTCATTTTTTTATTTATGGGTTTTTGATTTTGAGTTCCTTTACAACATTGACATAATCTTCCCATGCAAAGGAGGCATAGGGATCTGCTACATCTTTGACTAGAACTCCTGCTAGAGCTGCTTTTTGAAAGGCTTTTAAGCGACGTATCATGGTATTAAACACAGGAAGCTTAGCCTCAATAAGCGTTGAAAGAACTTCCTCTCCATCACGCGCTGGTTTTGGAGGAACAATTGTTACAAGAATACGGAATCGATCTGCTCCAAATTTTTGAATGGTTTCAGTAAATAGGAAAAGCGTATCCAGACTAAGAGCATCTGGTGTGACAGGGATGATTAATCGATCACAACCTTCAGAAAGTTCCTTTAAATCTTCTTCCGTTGGTCTAGCTTGAGTATCAATAACAATATGTTCAAATTCACGGGAGAGGCGAACACCTTGTTTTTCATCAACAACTTTAAATGGAAATCCTTTGCGGCGATTCCAGCTTGTGGCGCTTCGATTGGGATCTCCATCAATAAGGAGGGTAGGGGTTTGCTCGTGAAGAATAGCTGCCAAGTGGACAGCGGTTGTTGTTTTTGCCTGACCGCCTTTGAAACTTGCAACAGTAATAATCATTTGAGTATTTAAGTTGTTAGATATTTAGAATTTCATATTTTCATATTTTTAACAACTTAAATATTTAAAAATTTCAAAAGTTATAAAAATATTTTTCTATTCAAACTTGACAATATATACCAATGACGGATGAATTTTAGGAAAATTATACGCAGTTTTATAAGTAGCTAGTCTAAAACCATGAAACCATTTTTTCTCTTTCTTTTTTGTCTATGGATTAGTTTATTTCCAAATCAACTTATTGCCTATAGCAGTATTCCGGAGTATAACTCCGACTCTTCAGCTAGCCATTATTCAAGCATTGGCTGCTATCCTAACAATGAATTAATCAATGAGGAAAGTGAGACACCTGCAGAATATAAAAATACCAGTGTCGATATAAATATTGAAACTGATTATGAAAATCAGGCAAGTAATGAAAATGCTTCTGATTTTATGGGAGAATCCCCTATCATGATGGCCAGTGGGCCACTAACATATAACGGCCAAGTTAAACTTGATGATGACGGAACAGGCCCTTCTCATAATGATAAGCATCATGTTGATGATACAGCATATCATAGAAACAACAAACCTCTCAATGCTGATGTTGATTCCTATATCGTTGCTCCTGGATGGCTGCTTGCTCAAGGTGTTAAGCCAGGAAATAGAGCAGATATAACTGTCTATTTTTATACATATGCTTGGTACATGAGCGGTGGTAGACCTGTTATCATTTCCTCGACTCAACATACAAAATCTATCTCATCAATTGTAGGAGATGTTGGTCCTGTAGGAGACAGCGTTGGAGAAATTTCTATCAAAGCTGCTCAGGACCTAGGATTAGGCATCAAAGAACGCAGCGGCGGACTAGGTCCAGTTCCAACTGATCCTTCGGATCAATTTAATCCTGATAGAAATATTTATGCTACGGTTACCTACTACCCTTCCGGATCTTAAAATAAATTTTCTGCGTTTCCTTTTAACTTTATTCTTTTTAAGTTGTCTGGCGTATAGCCAGCAGCCAGCTCGCTACGAACGCCATGAAGAATATCTCTCACCAGACAATCAATATGTTGCTAAGTTGAGTATCGGGGATGCAGAAACGATTTTAACGGTTCAAAATAAATCAACCTCTAAAAATGATTTTTCAAAAGCTCTTATTTCCCGTGTGCAGAATATTAAATGGACACCTGATTCAAAATCATTATTTATCGTTTCTCATTTATCAGGAGGATCAATGGCCACCATTGTTCATTTCCAAAATGATGGCTGGAGAGCTTATGATAATAGTCCTCCTATACAAGGACCAGCTTACTATTTTGTGGTAGGTGTTCATTTTTTCAAAAAATTTGCTAGGCTAATTTACGGAGTTTACCCTTCAAAAGGCAGTCCATTCAACGAACAAAAAATGTGCATCTTTGATGTAGATTGGGATACCGGCTCTTCAAAACTGATTAGCTTCAAGGTTCCTTCAAAAAAGGACCTTGATCAATTCACTACAAAGGGAAAAAGAAAATGGGAAATGTGGGAGAATGGCACTGCTAATACTGAAATAAAGAAGGATTATTTTTGATTTCTCTTAGATGAGGTTAAATGAAAAAAATACTACAATTCAAAATTACCCTGAAATGAAAAAAATACTACAATTTAAAATTACCCTGAAAGGCATTGATCCTCCTATTTGGCGTCGTATTCAGATCTCTGAAGAATCAACTTTTGATGATTTGCATAGAGCTATTCAAGATTCCATGGGATGGTTGGATTATCATCTTTATACTTTTCTTCCAAATGGCGATCATCGTCGAGGCCGCAAAGCGCTGGAGATAGGAATCCCTAGTGAAGATGGTCAAGAGTACAACGAGATGATTGATTATGACTCACGAAAAACCAAAGTAATTGATTTTTTAAAGAAAAAAATGCTCTATCTCTATGATTTTGGAGATGATTGGTATCATGAAATTCTGTTTGAAGGAACATTTCCTGCCGTTGAAAAAACTAAATATCCCTTGTGCCTTGATGGAGAACGAGCTTGTCCTCCAGAAGATGTTGGAGGACCTTACGGCTATGCAACATTGGTTGAAGCTATCTCTGATGAAAATCATCCTGATCATGAAGAATATTGTGAATGGGTTGATGAAGAATTTGATCCTGAATTTTTTGATCTTAAGCAGATAAAATTCAGAAAACAGAAGACATTAATTACTTAAATATTTAAATTGTTAGACATCTAAACATTCAGATGTTTGGACTCTTTGAAAGAAAAGGTATTAACAATTACCAATTCTTTCCAGGAATCATTCGCCTCATAAATTCATCAAAGAGAGGAACTGTAAAGGCAGTATCTCCATGATTTGGGCTCCAGATCATACCTTTTGTAATAAGTTTGTTTCTTGTTGGGCCCAAAGAAGTGACTTCTCTTTGAAGAACTTTTGCGATATCTCCCGATTTATGAGGGCCAGGACCCAACTCTGCCATAGCTCGAAGATATCTTTTTTCAATAGGAGTGAGACGATCTAATCTGACTCTAAAAAAACTTTCATCAAGTGCAGCAATCGTTATTTGAGAGGCGTGATGAATATCTTTGAGGGTGATTGGAGAAGTTTCCGCTGTCTCCCAAGCATGCTTTCCCCATTCTTGCAAAAAGTAAGGATACCCTTGTGTTTTTTCTACAATTTTTTCTGTTGCTTCGTCGGTAATATGGACATGACTTGCAATAATAGGTTTTGTAATGGCTGCTTTAGCGGCAGGAAAGGGAAGGGGACCAATTTCAGGAAAATCAAAAAGTCGTTCGGCATAAGATTTAGCCTCTCCCATGTTGCCTCGCAGTTGAGGTAGGCCAGCTCCTACAAGCATGACTGGTAATCGACGTTGTGCCATTCGGTGAAGTGCTGTGATGAGCGCTGCAAGCTCTTCCTTTTTGACATATTGTAATTCATCAATAAAAAGGATAAGAGCTGTCTCTGCTTGCTTAGCCGCATGTCCAGATGCTTCAAGTAATAATTGAAGGTCATGTTCAAGATTGCCGTTATCAGCAAGTCCTGGTTCAGGATCAAAATCGAGACCAACTTCAATATCTTGATATTTCAATTTTAATGCTTTTGCGAATCCTGCAAGAGCTTTCAAGGCGCGATGTGCCAAATCTTTTGCTTTCTTATTTCTAGAAAGTGCTAACAAAGCCAATCTCAGTTGAGGCGTTAGCATTGCTGGTAGTGAGCGTTCTTCCGGAGCTTCAATAGAGAGAGTTTGGATCCCCAAACTTTCAGCATCTTCCCTCATGCGATCTAATAAGACTGTTTTTCCAACGCCTCTAAGTCCAATAAGAATGAGGCTTTTTGTTGGAAAGCCACGACGAATTCTTTCAATGGCTATCCTAACAGTTTCACGAATTTGATCTCTACCAGCCAATTCTGGTGGTGGCGTTCCAGCCCCTGGAGAAAAGGGATTAATTTCAGGTTTCATAGATTAAATATATGAAACTATACTAACTTTATGAAATTTATCAAGTTTATCTTTTTTTGATAAATTTGATAAACTCAATCAAATAATAAGCATTCAAGTATTTAGATTGTTAGATATTTGAAAACTTAAATATTTAAAATTAAATCAGCATTTTATTAATTTGAAGAATGGGTGAAAATTTTGTAAGGCTTAAAGTAGCAAGAAATTCTTCGATGATGCCAGATAACCTCAATAAAAATATCATTGTTTTAGTAGCATTATATATCATTCCACTAAATGGGCTAAGTGTGGATATTTATGTCCCATCACTTCCAGTAGTTGCTAATTATTTTTCAACAAGCGATCTACTAGTAAAAAATACGATTTCGATTTATATCCTTGGCTTAGGAATAAGCCAATTAATTTGTGGAAATATAATTGACCACTTCGGCCGAAGAAGGCCCTTATTAATTAGTCTTTGCGGATATTTTTTGGTATCAATTTTACTCGTAACCTCGAAATCTATTGGCATGGTTACATGTCTACGTGCGGCTCAAGGAATTTGTATGGGATTTAGTGCTGTTAGTGCGAGAAGTGTTTTTCCAGATCTTTTTTCTGGCGAAGAATATTATAAAAAAGCGAGTTATATAACTATTGCCTTTGCAATTGGTCCAATTATAGCACCATCAATTGGTGGTTATTTGCAGCATTACATTGGATGGCAATCTTGTTTTTACTTTTTAATTTTATATTCATTCATTGGAATATGGTCAGTATTTTTCCTTATTCCTGAAACAGCTAAAATTAAAAAGCAGATGAGCTTCAAATTAGTCATGCTTCGGTACAGAGAGATGTTGTCTCATAAAAATTTTGTTTTGGGTTTAGTCTGTTTGATCATGATTGCTACAGTCTCAACTTTATTTTGCATCATCCTAAAAACGTGAATGAGAAATTTTATTTTGCAGAAATTTCGGCGAATTTTTTAGGGTAGATTGTGTCAGTTTGAGTATCGCAAAGGCAAGAATTAACCCGAGAGGAAGATTTCGGCTTCACTTGGAAAGCCAGCCAGACGTTTTCCACCGAGCCAATGGCCGAAAATGAGAGTTAAAAGAAAAGACCAACGTTCTTGTCTGCTCCATTGCTCCGCAATGGAATTGATCCGATGTAACATGGTGCTAACTTTAGTGATAGCCTCAACAAGCGCATTGCTGTTCTCATGTTGGAGGCTCACTTTGATGGTGCTTTGTCCAGCGTGGCGCAGCAGTCTGGCGACTCCATGTAACAACGTGGGACGACTGGTGATGGCCTCGCGATGATTTTCTTTGTTGTAAAGACGAGCGTACAGGCTCCACCAGTTGTAAACTAGGGCTATGAGATTAGCCATAAGACGTGATGGAGCAATGTTGTGCGTGGTATAACCATTCCAACCCCATTGATTTTTCAACTCATCATAAACATTCTCTGCATCGGCTCTTTCTCGATAGAGTCGTGGCATCGATTCCTTTGGATAGGCCTTTTCATCAAGGTTGGTGACAAGTATAGCGATGTTTCCTTCCCAAGCCGCAGAAGCAAATTCCCATTTCTCACTGCTGGGCAATAGTTGCGTTCCATTTTCTAATGCCAAAGTCTGTGGTCGCCCCTTGGGTCTTACAAGCACTACTCGTCTCTCTTTGCTCCAACCAGTGAGTTTTAATTTTGATTCCATCACTTCCCATCCATCAGCGGTGTCTTGCCACCGGACTTTTTCCATTCGTTGAATAAGTGTTTTGACTTTTTCGCTTTTGCGTAATTTGAACAAATAAGGAAGACCATTTGCTTCTGCCTCATTCATGAGCGCTTCGTTTCCGTAGCCACAGTCTCCCCTCAACATCGCTGGCCAGTGCGTTCTCAGAAGTTGATTCAATCTTTTCCAAAGTCCAGGAAGCCCATAGCAGCCCGCTGACTGCTTGCCACTGACAACTTCAACTCCCAATGATAGTCTCACATTGGCTACAAAGTAACTGTGATAACAATGACTCGGGCGGCCAGGTTTTTTAGGGTTGTAGCCAATCTCAGCATCTTGCTGTCGTCCGTAGATCGCCTTCACACTTGAATCTATGTCTAGGATCCATGGCTGACTTAGAATTGGCTCCACACTTAATCTAATTTCTTTTGAAAGCCAATCCATCCCTTCTTCCTCAGAAATATTTTTCATGGCTCTCCTAACAACATCTTCACTTACCGTTTTCTCCATTCCTAGCAATTCCGGATTGAGTGTGTCTCCTCTAACATTGTTGATGTGCGCGTAACGCCAATGCCCGCAGAGTATCGATAGAACCGCTGTTCCTATCGTATTGTTAACACCACTTCCTTGATTGCCGATGTATTTAAGCGGAGAACTTTTTATAAATTCCTTCCATCTTTCTCCCGTCTTCAAAAATTGTGCAAAAAATATTAACTGCCCTTCTCGCGTTACAGGCGAGTCCAAATCAGCCTCCGCGTAGTATCTTCCTCCAGGCGTATCCACTGGCCAACAATCGCCGTTTTTTATTTCCAAATTCCTCTCACCCGCTGGGTGAGCTTTTTCAATCGTCTTTTCCTCAAGCATCCCTCATGCTATAAATTACTTCTAACTTTTTCACTTCTTTTTCATTCACGTTTTTAGGTTGAAGAGTTGAAAAGATTTATTTTCGCAGAAGTCAGGAAGAAATAATTTGCGTTTTCATCATTTTGAATTACGTTTTCTGCGATAAAAACAATATCTTCAATCCTTTTTCTATTCGCTTTGTTCTGCTGCGGAGCTCTAAAAGTTAATGCTCAGCTGACGCCCGATAATAATAACTCTCCAAAGCATATTGTCGTTGATTTGGTTGATCTGTTGTCATTGCAGATCATCCAGCTATTTCTGATGGGGATGCTTCCTTTGCCGTCAAGACGGAGTTTTATAACAAGATTCTCAACTTAGTTGGGACTTCCAAAGAGGCTCACGATGTCATGTATAGCGACAGGGTCAGTCCTTTCATTGCAGCTTCACAGGATGACCAAGGAAGCTATCATTATAATGTTGTCCCCGGAAAAGGAGATGTCTTGCTAGGTTATTCAAAATGTTTAGATGCGACAAAGTTTAGAGATGTCGTTGCTGACTCGAATAACGAGAGCCACGTTTGGATTTATTTGAACTCAACGAACAAACCACCTCAAACAGAGAATCGGGG
>Ga0194124_10005771_pt1 | contig 11353 bp, 7 predicted proteins | sample TA2KigCas0mmetaG_FD_148605 | JGI IMG/M metagenome (GOLD analysis project Ga0194124, IMG submission 148605) | Freshwater microbial communities from Lake Tanganyika, Tanzania - TA2015031 Kigoma Deep Cast 0m | ecosystem: Environmental > Aquatic > Freshwater > Lake | place: Tanzania: Lake Tanganyika...
CCCCACGCATGCGGTCCTCGCGCTCGCGCTGCGCCGTGACGTCGCGGCCCGTCCCCCGGTAGCCGAGGAAGGTCCCGCCGGGGTCGAAGACCGGCCGACCGCTGAGCTCGCAGAACTGAATGTCGCCGCGATCGTAGGCCTTGCTCGTCGGCCGTTCGTAGATGAAGCCGTGGAAGACCTCGTGCCGGTCCATCAGCCGCTCGAGGGTCCGGAGATGCTCGGGCACGGCATGGCCGTAGCCCTCGAGGATCTCTATGCGCGACCGGCCGAGGACCTCCGCGTTCAGCTCGACGCTCGAATTGAAGCGATTTCCGGTGATGAAGGTGAAGCGATGGCGCGCGTCCGTCTCCCAGAACCAGCCGAAGCCGATCTCGGCGAAGTCCTCGAAGCGCCGGCCCTGCCAGAAATCGTTCACTTGATCGCCAGCGTCTGCTCCGCGCCGCCGAGGCGGATCACCGCGGCCAGCGTCGCGGCCGTGATGGCGACGAGCATCGTCGCGTAGGCGGCGGCGATGCCGATGTCGCCGTTGAAGGCCTGCTGGTAGGCGGCGATCGGCAGCGTCCGCGTCGCGCCGGTGTAGAGGACGATCGAGGCGGAGAGCTCGTTGAAGACCTCGAGCCACGCGATGGTCATGCCCGCCATGATGCCTGGCCGCATCAGCGGCACCATGATCCTGCGGAAGCCCGCGAGCGGCGGCGCGCCGAGGTTGAGCGACGCCTCCTCGAGGCCGCGGTCGATCTGGTAGACGACGCTCGAGGCGGCGCGCGTGAGATAGGGCATGCGCCGCACGATGTACACGATCACGATGATCCAGGCGGTGCCGGTGATGTAGATCGGCGGGCCGTTGAAGACCGACGCGTAGCCGATGCCCAGCACCGTGCCCGGCACGACGAAGGGGATCATCGCCACGAGGTCGAGCGTCCGCGACAGCGGGCCGCCGTAGCGGCTGACGTAGTAGCCGAAGGCTGAGCCCATCACGACGATCGCGAACAGCGCGGCGGTCGCGTAGAGGACGCTGTTCCACAGCGCATCGCCGATCAGCGCGAAGGCCTTCTGGTAGTTCTCGAGCGTGAAGTCCGCCTGGAACACCGCGCCGCGCGCGTCGAGGAAGGACGACACGCAGACCACGACCAGCGGCAGGCTCGCCGCGGCGACGACGAGGAAGGTGCCGCTGGCGCAGGCCGCCGCGCGCCAGCCCGAGAGGCTGACCGGGGGCGGTTGCTGCGCCGCCGCGTCGCCGACTACGGAGCGCCGGTCGGAGGCGAGGCGCATGAGCAGCACCAGGCCGAGCGCGATGGTCACCAGCACGACGCTGGTGGTCGCCGCCATGCCGGGCTCGCTGCCGATCTCGTTGAGGTAGAGCGAGTAGGCGAGGGTCGCGAGGACGGGATAGCGCTCGCCCTCGCCCAGGATGTTGGCGGTGCCGAAATCGGCGAGCGTGCTGAGGAAGACCAGCAGCGCCGAGGTCGCGACGCCCGGCAGCGCCAGCGGCAGGGTCACGGTCGCGACGACCATCGCCGGGCGGCGGCCGAGGCTCGACGCGGCCTCCTCGAAGCTGCGGTCGATCCGCTGCAGCGCGCCGGAGACGACGAAGAACACGACGGGGTAGTGGCTGAAGGCGCTCGCGATCGAGATGCCGGCGGGACCGTAGATGGTCGGCAGCTCGATGCCGAGCGCGTCGCGCGCGAAGAGCGTGACCATCCCTCCGCGCCCGAACAGGATCACCCAGGCATAGGCGCCGATGAAGGGCGGCGAGAGCATGCACATGACGATCATGGTCATGAGCACGGGCCGGCCGGGGAAGCGGAAGCGCGTGAACAGGATCGCGAGCGGCACGCCGATCGCAAGCGACAGGACGGTCGCGGCCGTGGCGACGTTCAGGCTGTTGAACAGCGCGCGGCGGAAGTAGCGCGAGCCAAAGAAGGTCTCGAAGTTCTCGAGGCCGATGCAGTCGCAGTCCTGGCCCTGCAGGCTCTGCGCGAACAGCGCCAGCAGCGGCACTACCGCGAACACGGCGGCGAAGGCGATGCCCGCGAGCCCGATGAAGGTCCAGGGATCGCGCAACGCCGCGGCGACCGGGTTGCGCCTCAACCGACCCTCCGCCCGTCCCCGGCGTCGAAGACGCGCGCCTTGGCCGGCGCGAACCACAGGTCGACCTCGCCGCCCGGGCCGGGAAGGCTCGCGCCCACGTCCGTATCGGCCTCGACCGGCGTGCCGTCGGCGAGGGCGCAGGCGAGCCGGAGCCTGGCGCCGAGATAGGAGGCCAGCACGACGCGCGCGCGCAGACGCACCGCGTCGGGCGATGGCGATTCGAGCCGGATGTCCTCGGCGCGCAGCGTCGCGACGAGCCCGCTGCCCGCGGCGGCGGTCACCGGCAGCGGCAGCGTCGCGCCGCCGGACAGGACCGCCGCGCCGCCCTCCGCGCGCGCGGCGATCTTGTTGGCGCCGCCGATGAAGTCGGCGACGAAGAGATGCGAGGGCTGCTCGTAGACGCGCCGCGGCTCGTCCACCTGCAGCAGGCGGCCGCGGTCGAGGACGGCGATGCGGTCGGAGACGGCGAGCGCCTCCTCCTGGTCATGGGTGACGTAGAGCGTCGTGATGCCGAGCTCGCGCTGCAGCAGCCGGATCTCCTGCCGCATCTCGATGCGCAGCTTCGCGTCGAGGTTGGACAGCGGCTCGTCCATCAGCAGCAGCTCGGGCTCGATCACGATCGCGCGGGCGAGGCCGACGCGCTGCTTCTGCCCGCCGGAAAGCTGCGGCGGGAAGCGGCCGCCGAGCTCGCCCAGCCGCACGCGGCCGAGCGCCGCGGCGACCTTGCGCGCGATGTCCGCGGACTGCGTGCCGCGCGCGCGAAGGCCGTAGGCGACGTTGTCGAAGACGGTCATGTGCGGGAACACGGCGTAGTGCTGGAACACCATGCCGAAGTCGCGGCGGTGGGGCGGCTCGCCGTCGATGACGCGGCCGCCCACCGTCACGCTTCCGTCGTCCTGCTGCAGGAAGCCGGCGACGATGCGCAGCAGCGTCGTCTTCCCGCAGCCCGACGGCCCCAGCAGCGTCAGGAACTCGCCCTTCGGCAGCTCGAGGCTGACGCCGCCAAGGACGGTCAGCGGCCCGAACCGCTTGACGACGCCCGATATCGCCACGTGGGGCGTCACGCCGGACTGCCCCGCGTTCAGCGGCGCGCGAGGCGCAGGTAGCGGTCCATGAACTCCTTGTTCTTGGACACCGCCCATTCCGGCGGGATGTTGTTGATCGCCAGCCGGGAGACGTCGATCGCCTTCTCCGGGCCCGGCACGTCGGTGCGGATCGGGCGGCGGCCCGAGGCCTTGACGATCACGCCCTGGCCCTCCGGCGAGACGATGTAGTCGATCAGCGCCTTGCCGGCGGCGGGATTCGGCGCCTTGGCGACCAGCGCCATGGCGTCGGCCTGCACGCTCGTGCCCTCCTTCGGGTAGACGATGCGGATCGGCGCGCCGCCGTCGATGAAGCGCTGGGCGTTGTCCTCGAGCGTCAGCGCCATCGCGTACTCGCCCTGCGCCGCGCCGCGGATCACCGCGGTCGAGCTGCCGGTGATGACGAAGTTGTCCATCATCTTCGCGAACAGCGCCCAGCCCGCGGCCTCGCCCTCGTTGTGCAGGATCTGGACCATCTGCACGAAGGCGGAGCCCGACTTGTCGGAGCCGGCGAAGGCCACCTTGCCCTTCCACTTCGGGTCGGCGAGGTCCTTCCACTGCGTCGGGATCTCGGCCTCGGGCACCAGCCGCGTGTTGACCGCGATGACCGCGGGCAGGGTGACCGTGAACGGGATCCAGTTCCGCGAGTAGCGCAGGCCCGGGATGATCTTGTCGTTGCCAGGCGGGTCGTAGGACTCGAACAGGGCCGCGTTGGCGTCGATGCCGTCGGCGCCGACCGAGATCAGCGCGTCGGCGAGGGGGCGCGCGGCCTCGGCCTGCAGGCGCTTGACCAGCTCGCCCGAGCCCGCGGAGACGACCTGGACCTCCATGCCCGACTTCGCCTTGAAGGCGGGCACCAGGGCGTTGAGGATGTCCGTCGGCATCGCCGAGTACATCGTGACGGAGCGCGCCTGCGCGCGCAGGATGCCGGGCGCGCCGACGAGGGCTGCGGTGGCTGCGGTGGCTGCCAGCACGCGGCGGCGGCCATGGGAACGGACGGACATCTCAGGTTCTCCCTCTCTGTCTCTGCGCTTCGCGCCTCTGGGGGGCGGAGTATCGCGCAAACGGAGGGAGTCTTTAACCGGGAACTTCGCGCGCGCGCAGCGCCGTCACGCCCGCGCGGGCGGGCCGGCACCGTCCTGCGCCCGCCCGGGCAGCCAGCGCGCGAGCTCGGCGCGCAGCGCCGCGAGCAGGATCGGCTTGCTGAGATAGCCGTCCATGCCGGCGTCGAGGCAGCGCTGGCGGTCGGCGTCGAATGCCGCCGCGGTCAGGGCAACGATCGGCACGCGCCGGCGTCCCGCGCGCGCCTCGTCCTCGCGCACGCGGCGCGTCGCCTCGAGCCCATCCATGCCGGGCATCTGCAGGTCCATGAGCACGAGGTCGGGCGCCCAGCCGCCGAGCGCGGCCTCGACGGCCTGCGCGCCGTCCTCGACCGCGCGGACCTCGACGCCGAGCCGCGCCAGCAGGCGCTCGTTGACGAGGCGATTGGCCGGCGCGTCGTCGGCCATCAGCACGCGACCCGCGAAGAGCTCCGGCGCCGCGCCGGGCGCGCCGGCTTCCCGCGCGCGCACGGCGGCGGCGACCGGCACGCGGAACCAGAAGCGCGAGCCCCTGCCCTCCGCGCTCGAGAACCCCGCCTCGCCGCCCATGGCGCGCGCGATGCCGCGCAGGATCGACAGGCCGAGGCCCGAGCCCCCGTGCCGGCGCGTGCTCGAGGCGTCGACCTGCGAGAAGCGCTCGAAGATCAGCGCCTGCTTCGCCGCCGGGATGCCGATCCCGCTGTCGACGACGGCAAGCTCGAGCCAGGTCCGCCCGCCCTCGCCCGTGGCCTCCGCGGCCTCGACGCGCACCGCGCCGGCCTGCGTGAACTTGACCGCGTTGGAGACGAGGTTCGTGAGCATCTGGCGCAGGCGCATCGGGTCCGAGCGATAGGACCGCCCCGCCAGCGCCCCCAGCTCGGCCGAGAGCGCGACGCCCTTGCCGCGCGCCGCCTCCGCGAAGAGCGACAGGGTGCCGTCGACCAGCCTGCCGAGCTCGAAGTCGGACTCGGCGACCTCGACCTTGCCTGCCTCGATCTTCGAGAAGTCGAGGATGTCGTTGAGTAGCGCGAGCAGCGCGCTGCCCGAATCGGAGATCGTGCGCACGAAGCGCCGGCGCTCGGCGTCGTCGAGCTCCCCCGCCTCGAGCAGCTGCGCCATGCCGAGGATGCCGTTCATCGGCGTGCGCAGCTCGTGCGACATCGTCGCGAGGAAGTCGCCCTTGGCGCGGTTTGCCGCCTCCGAGGATTCCTTGGCGAGCTGCAGCTCCGCGCGCGTCGCCTCGCGCTCCTGCACGAGGCGGGAGATCGTGGCGACCATGTCGCCGATCCCCTCGCCGGCGTGCGTGCCGCCGGCACGCTCGGGCGGCAGCAGGTCGGAGATGATGCCCCGCAGCGAGGCCAGCGCCGCCTCGCGCTCGGCCAGCTCGCCGCGCAGCCGCCCCGCGGTCGAGGACAGCGCCTCCAGCGCCTCCCGGAACTCGGCCGGGGCGCTGCGCACCAGCGCGTCGTCCAGCGCGGGCGCCGCCTCGCCTCCGCCGGCGCCCGCGGTCATGCGCGACAGCGCTAGGCGCCTGAGCCAGAGGCGCAGCGGGACCCAGATCAGCAGCACGCCGCCGACGAAGCAGGCGATTCCCACGGCCACGGCCGCGGCGGTGTCGCTCCAGATCTCGTCGGCGACGCCCGCCGCGTCGAAGCGCATGCGCAGCACGCCGTAGTCGGTGCCGCCGACCGTGATGCTGCGGTTCGCCTCCGGCAGCTGCGCGGCGATCCTCGACACGAGCCAGCCGGGGGCGGGTACCGCGTAGCGCGTGCCGCGCGAGCGCACGCTGCTGATGCGCCCGCCACCGAGGTCGATGAACTGCACCGCGAGCAGGTGGTCGCGCATCGTCGCCAGGTCGAGCGTGCGAAGGATGGTGTCGTAGTCGCCGATCACCGCGCTGTCGCTCACGGTCTGCGCGGTGATCTCCATCATCACCAGCGCGTTCTCCTGCATGTACTCGATCTGCTGGCGCACCTCGTGGCGGAAGAAGAAATAGGAGAGGCTGCCGACGCAGAGCAGCCAGGCAAGGGTGTAGAGCGCGAGGACGCGCACCACCATCGACCCGGGCAGCAGGAGGTCGATCCAGGGCCGGGGCGCGGCGCCGCGCGCCGCCGCGCGCGCCTCCTCGTCCATCGCCCGCGTGTCCACCGCCCGGCCTCAGCGCAGGAAGGGCGGGGCGTTCTCGAAGAACGTCACGTAGTTCGCGTAGTCGGCCATCGAGGCCGGGATGAAGTGGTCGGCGGCGGTCAGCGACACGACGGCCGAGGCTGCCTCCAGCACCCTGCGCCCGCGCGGATCGGCGTGCATGCCGAAGAAGGCCGCCGCGATCGCGTCGACATGGGCCTGCGGCACCTTCGAGGCCGCCATCAGCGCGAGGTCGTGGTAGCCCTCGGAGCTCCAGAGGACCCGGAAGGCCCTGCGCTCGCGCTCGGCATAGCCGTCGACGAGCATCGAGTTGCTGCCCACGGCCCGCGCGCGCCCGGCGAAGAGTTGGACGAAGGCGGCGTTCTGGTTGCCGCTGAACATCGGCTTCACCTGAATCGAGTTCGCGAGCAGGTGCGCCATAGGGAGCTTGTAGCCGATGAACGCCTCGTTGCCGGCGAAGGCGACCTCCTGGTCGCGCAGCTCCTCGAGCGTCGTGATCGGCGAGTCCGCGGGCACCGCGATCTGCGCGCGCAGCGTCGGGCCGTTGCGACGCCCGAACACCTTCCAGCCCAGCGACATGCGCTGCGGGCTGAAGAGGTGGTTGCTGAACACGAACTCCACCTCCTGCGCGAGCACGTAGGCGGTCGTGTCGGCGGAGGTGCGGCCGATCTTGAGCTGCATCGGCAGGCCGCTCTTCTCCGCCACGTACTGGATGATCGGGTTCCAGTAGGACGCCGTCTTGTTGATGTCCCATTGGTTGACCGGCGAGAAGCGATAGGCCTCGCCCTGCGCCGCCGCCGGCGCCGTGGCGGCGAGGAGCGCCGCCAGCGCGAGGGCGACCGCGCGCGCTGCCCATTCGATGATCCGCATGCATGCACTCCGCGTGACGGGGCGACCGCCCCCGAGTGAGCGCGAGACTAGGCGCGGGCCGCGGCGGGTCCCTGTAAAGAAACGTGAAGACGCGCCGCTCAGCGATTGGCCTCGGCGCCGGCGGGCCAAAGCACCGCGTGCCAGCGCGCGAGCATCGCGAGGGTGCATGCGAGTCCGACCAGGCCGTAGAGCAGCGTCGTGCCCGCGAAGCCCAGCCATTCGATCAGCGGCCCCGAGATCCACAGCCCGAGCGGCAGGCCGTAGACGGCCAGCGTGCGCAGCCCGGCGATCCGCCCGCGCAGCTCGGGCGGCGCGTGGCGCAGCTGGATGACGGACATCGGCACCATGCACAGTCCCTGCACGATGCCCGTGAGCAGCAGGAGCGGGATCCCCGTCGCCAGCCCGCCGGTATGGCCGAGCGCGATCGTCAGCAGCTGCCAGAGGATGGCGAAGCCGATCATCGTCCGCCCCGCGAGCACGCGGTTGCCGAGCACGCTCAGCAGGATCGACGCCGCCACGCAGCCGCCCGCCGAGGCCGCCACCATCCATCCGAGCCCGGCCTGGCTCGTGCCGTAGACCTCGCGCGCGACATAGGGGAGCAGGCCGAGGATGAAGGGATAGGTCGCGATGTTGATGAGGAAGGCGAGGCTCATCACCGCGAGCTGCGGCGGCAGCGACCAGACGATGCGGATCGCGGCGACGAGGTCTGCGAGCGGCGAGGCGGCATCGCGCCGCGGCGGGTGCGTCGCGGCATCGCCGCGCCGCGCGCCGGTGCCGAGCGTGAGCGCGAGCGCGCAGCCATAGAGCGCGACGATGCAGAGATAGGCGCCGCTCATCCCGAGCGCCGCCACGAGCCCGGCGCCCGCCAGCGCGCCGAGCGCGCGCGCGGAATCGTGGGTGACGCGCGACAGGCCCATCGCGCCGACGAGCAGCCCGTGCGGCATCGTCTCGCCGGTCAGGACGTTGCGCACGCCAGCGTCCGAGGCGCGCACGAGCCCGGCGAGCGCCGCCACCGCGAAGGCCTCGGTCGGCCCGAGCAGCCCCGCGAAGGACAGCGCGCAGATGAGCGCGGCGAGCGCGAGATAGGCCGCGCGCATCGCGCAGAGCAGCGTCTTGTGGCTGATCCGGTCGCCGAGCAGCCCGACCAGCGGCGCGAAGAGCGTACCGATGTACTGCAGCGACGCGAAGACCGTCAGCAGCAGGACCGAGCGCGTCTCGACGAGGATGAACCACCCCAGCGCGATGGTCTCCATCTCGAAGGCGCAGGAGGTCGCGAGGTCCGCCGGCCACTGGAAGCGGAAGCTGCGCACGCCGAAGGGCGCGAGCATCCGCCCACGTCCTGCGGCCCCGCGCCTGCGCGCCTGGCCATGCGTTCCATCCCCCTCCACGAGCGCACGATAATGCGGCGCGCGGGGCGCGGTCACCCCCGGCGCGCCGCGCATCTGGTAGTCTTCGGGCGCAATCCCGCCGCGCGCGGGCCCGGGCGACGCAGGAGCCGCATGCGCATCATCCACACCGCCGACTGGCACCTGGGCCAGGAGCTGCGCGGCTTCTCGCGCGGCGCCGAGCAGGAGCGCTTCCTCGACTGGATGGTCGCGCAATGCCGGGCGCGCGAGGCCGACGCGCTGGTGGTCGCGGGCGACGTGTTCGACCAGGCCAATCCCGCCGCCGAGGCGCTCCGCCTGTTCTTCCGCTTCGCCGAGTCGCTGCGGCGCGAATCTCCCGGCACGACGCTTGTCGCCGTCGCCGGCAACCACGACGGCGCCACGCGCTTCGACGCGCTCGCGCCGGCGCTGCGCGACGGCATGCGCCTCGTCGGCGCGGTGCCGCGCGACGCGGCTGGCCGCGCCGGCCTTCTCATGCCGGCGGGCGACGGCCACGTGCTCGCCGCGCCCTATTTCCGCCTCGCCGACCTGCCGCCAGGCCCCGGCCTCGCCGAGGCGGGCGCGCGCGCCGCCGCGCTCTACCGCGAGCTCTGGGAGGCCGCGCCGCGCGGGCGCGGGCCCTGCGTCCTGACCGGGCATCTCGCGCTGCAGGGCGGCCTCGCCAGCCCGGAGAGCGAGCGGGCGATCTTCATCGGCGGCGAGCAGGCCGCCTCGCCGGCGATCTTCCCGGAGGAAGCCTCCTACGTCGCGCTCGGCCACCTGCATCGCGCGCAGGCTTTCTCCGGCGGGCGCGTGCGCTACAGCGGCTCGCCGCTGCCGATGTCCGCGGCCGAACGCGGCTATGGCCATCGCATCCTCGTCGTCGACGCGCATGCCGATGGCCGCATCGAGGTCGAGGACGTCAAGGTGCCGCTTCCCGTGCCGCTGCTGCTGCTGCCCGCGGCGGGCGGCATCGCGCCCGCGGACGCGGTCGAGGCGCTGCGCCTGCGCCTCGACGGGCTGGCCGACGCCTCGACGCCGCGCGAGCTGCAGCCGATGGTGGAGATCCGCCTCGCGCTCGATGGCCTGCGCCCCGCCGCGGCCGCGCAGCTGCGCGAGGACATCGCGCGCAGCGGCCTTCCCGCGCGCGTGCTCGAGGTCTCCGTCCTGCGCGCGCGCGACGATGGCGGCGCCGACGCGCCGCCGGCCGGCGACTCGCCAGCCGCGGCGCGCCCCTCGACGCAGGAGCTCTTCCGCCTCGCCTTCCGCGAGAGGCACGGCACGGAGCCCGGCGCCACGCATCTCGCCGCCTTCGCCGAGGCGCACGACGCGCTCTCCGCCGACGGCGTCGCGCGCGGGGCGGCGCCATGAGGCTGCTCGCGATCGCCGGCGAGGGCCTGGCCAGCCTCTCCGAGCCCTTCGCCATCGACTTCTCCGCGCCGCCGCTCGCCGGCGCGGGCCTGTTCCTGATCGCCGGACCCACGGGCGCCGGCAAGTCGACGCTACTCGACGCCCTCTCCCTCGCGCTCTTCGACCGTTTCCCGCGCCTGGACGGCGCGCGCGTCGACAACGAGCTGCCCGCGCCGGGCGGCGACGAGCCCGAGCTCGCGGAGAACCCCGCCGCAATCCTCACCCGTGGCCGCGGCGTCGCGCGCGCCGAGGTCCGCTTCGTCGCCATCGACGGCCGGGTCCATGTCGCGCGCTGGGAAGTGCGGCGCGCGCGCGGCAGGCCCGATGCGCGGCTCCAGCAATCCGAGGTGCGGCTCGCGCGCGTCGAGGCCGACGGGACCGAGGCGGCGCTGGGCGGCAGGAAGCGCGACACGCTGGCGGAGATCCAGCGGCTGCTCGGCCTCGGCTTCGAGCAGTTCATGCGCACGGTCGTCCTGGCGCAGGGCCGCTTCGACGCCTTCCTGACCGCGCCGGAGCCCGATCGCGGCGAGCTGCTCGAGCGCATCGCGGGCGAGGAGATCTTCTCCGCCCTGTCGCGCAAGGTCTTCGAGCTGGCGCGCGCCCGGCGCGAGGCCGTGGCGCGGGCCGCCGATGCCCTCGACGCCGCAGCCGCGCTCGACGACGCCGCGCGCGCGGCGCTGGAGCAGGAGCGCGCGGCGCTCGTCGCCGGCGAGGCGACGCATCGCGCGGTCATGGAGGCGCTGCGCGCAGGCCTCGCCTGGTGGCGCGAGGAGGCGAAGCTCGCCACGCAGGCCAGCGTCGCGGAAGAGGCGCGCGACGCGGCGACGCGCCGGTGCGACGCGCTGGGCGAGGCGAGCGCCGAGCTCGCGCTGCGCCGCGCCGCGCTCGGCCTCGCGCCGATCCTGCGCGAGGCGGCGAATGCCGAGGCGGCCTCGATCGCGAGGGCGCGCGCCAGCGACGAGGCGGGCAAGGCACTCGCCGAGGCGCAGGCGAAGGCGACGCTGGCCCGGGCGGAGGAAGAGAAGGCGCGCGCGGCCCTCGCGGCCGCGGAAGCGACGCGCGCGCGCCACGAACCCGAATGGGAGGAGGCGACGCGGCTGGACGTCGCGCTCGTCGCAGGCCGCGCCGCGGCCCGGCGCGAGGCCGAGGACGCGGCCTGCCCCGCTCCGGAGCGCGAGGCGATCGCGGCGCGGCTGCGTGAAGGCGCCGATCCCGCGCACGGCAAGGCAGAGGCGGCGCGCGCGGCGGCGCGGCTCGGCAAGGACGCACGCGGCCTCGAGGCCGAGATCGAGGCCGGGCCGCGGCCGCCCCC
>Ga0194124_10005773_pt1 | contig 11351 bp, 11 predicted proteins | sample TA2KigCas0mmetaG_FD_148605 | JGI IMG/M metagenome (GOLD analysis project Ga0194124, IMG submission 148605) | Freshwater microbial communities from Lake Tanganyika, Tanzania - TA2015031 Kigoma Deep Cast 0m | ecosystem: Environmental > Aquatic > Freshwater > Lake | place: Tanzania: Lake...
AATCCCAGCCCGGTGGCAGCGGCTCTGGCGGGGGAACCGTCTCGGCAGCGGGCTCTGCAAAGAGGGGATCGCTGGCGGGCAGCGTGAACACCGCCTCGTTGGCCGAAGCCGGTCGTAGCGGGGCACGCGCCGCATCAAAGGCTTTGCCCAACTGCCAGAGCTCATCCGCGCACTTCGCTCCCAGCAAGAGCAGAAACTGGCTGCATAATGGTTCCCGTCCACCAGCTCAAACCTGCAACTGAGTTCGGGACATCGCCTTTGGTATTGAACCCTTCCCACTGGAGACAAGCCCATGAAGATTTTGAAGCTATTGCTCGCCGCAGTCTTTTCTTCCGTCCTCGCGCTTGGCGTGAGCGCTCAGCAGGCGCCCATCACCCTGCATGGCGCCTCCCAGTTTGGCGACGACCACGCCTTTACCAAGGCCATGGTGCGCTTCGAAGAACTCGTCAATCGCTATTACGGCAAGCCGATCAATTTCGTGCTGCACAAGAACAGCTCGCTGGGTCTCGAGAAGGATTACTTTGCCTACATGAACCAGGGCAAGGCGGTCGACTACGCCATCGTCTCGCCGGCTCACATGTCCACCTTCTCCAAGGCAGCGCCCTTCATCGATGCGCCCTTTTTGTTCAGCGACCTGACCCACTGGAACAAGGTGCTGGACCAGGATGTGCTCAAGCCGATTGCCGATGAGGTTGAGCAAAAGGCCGACGTCAAACTGATTGGTTATGCCGGTGGCGGCGTCCGCAATATTTTTGCCAACAAGACGGCCACCAACCTCAACGAGCTCAAGAACCTCAAGGTCCGCGTCCAGGGTGCCCCGATCTGGAGCCGTACCTTTGGCGCGGTGGGCATGACCCCTACCGTCATTGCCTACAACGAGGTCTACAACGCGATCCAGAACAGCGTGATCCAGGCCGGCGAGAACGAGGCCGCCGGTGTCGAGGCCATGAAGTTCTACGAGGTGGCCCCCAACATCCTGATGACCCGGCATGCCATCACCATCCGCCCTCTGTGCTTCTCCGTCAAGACGCTGCAAAAACTGCCGGCAGATTTGCAGGCGGCCATTTTGCGGGCGGGCAAGGAAGCGGGCGCCTATGGTCGCCAGATCGAATCGTCCGAGGACCAGGCCAAGCTTGACAAATACGCCCGCGAAGGCAAGCTCAAGCAGATCCCCTTTACCCAGCGCGCCGAAATGCAAAAGCTCGTCGATCCCGTCATGGCTGCCTATGCCAAGGAGGTCGGGGCCGAAGCCATCTACGCCCGGATCAACAGCCTGAAGTAAGCGTTTTCGAGCAGCAACGGGCAGCCAGGTGCTGCTCGTTTTCATGGGACATTCCATGCAGAAACTTCTGGCCCTTGTCGACCGTCTATTGCATTTCCTGCTGATCACCACCCTCTTGCTGTTGATCGTTCCGGTTAGTCTGCAGATTTTCTCCCGCTTCACCGACCTGATCCCCCGCTACATGTGGACCGAGGAGATGAGTCGCTTCTTTTTCGTGTGGCTCATCATGCTGGGGGCCACCCTGGGGGTGCGCGAGCGTTTGCATTTCGATGTCGACTTCTTCCCAAATCTCTCGGGCCGCACGGCGCACGTCCTGCTGCGCCTGAGCCAGTTGGCCATGCTGGTATTTTCTGCGGTGATCCTCTATTGGGGGATTGCATTCACCAAATTCGGATGGAACCAGACCTCCGAACTGGCCGAAATGCCGATGTGGTGGATCTTCATTGCCTGGCCGATCGCGGGCGGTTTGTGGATCGTCTTTTTGCTCGATCACCTGATGAACAGTGGTGATGGTCGTGAAAGTTCCATCCAGGGGTCTGTGATTTGAGTGCCTCTCTTTTGTCGCCTTCGATGGCTGCGCTGGTCCTGTTTGGCGCTTTTTTCTTTCTGCTGGCCATCCGCGTCCCGGTGGCTTTTTCGCTCGGACTGGCGTCCTTGCCTGTGCTGGTCCTGGAGCCCCGGCTCTCGCCAATGGTCCTGTTCAACGAAATGTTCAAGTCCTACAACTCGTTCATCTTGCTGGCGGTGCCTTTTTTCCTCCTGACCGCCAACCTCATGAACGGTGGCGGCATCACCGACCGCCTGATGCGGTTGTCTCGCGCCCTCGTCGGTCACTTCCCGGGTGGATTGGCCCAGATCAATGTGATCCTGTCGGTCTTCTTTGCCGGTATTTCAGGTTCATCCACGGCCGACGCTGCCAGCCAGGGCAAGCTGTTCATCGAAGCGCAGGTCAAGGAAGGCTACGACCTGTCGTTTTCCATCGCCATCACCGCGGTGTCGGCCGTTCTCGCCGTGATCATCCCGCCGTCGATCTTGATGGTGGTGTGGGGCGGCGTGATCTCCACCTCCATTGGCGCCATGTACCTCGCGGGCATATTGCCCGGTCTGCTGATCGGCCTGGCCCAGATGGCCACGGTGCACGCCTACGCCAAGCGGCGTAATTACCCCGTCTACCCGAGGGCCAGTCTGCGCGAAATCTACAAAGCCGCCCTGGTGGCTGTTCCGGCCATGCTGACCCCGGTCATCATTGTGGGGGGCATCCTGATGGGTCTGTTCACCGCCACCGAATCGGCAGCGGTGGCAGTCCTGTATGCGGCCGTGCTGTCGCTGATTTTCTACCGCGAAATGAACTGGAACGGCTTTCTGGCTGCGGTGATCGATACCGGCAAACTCAGCGCAGTAGCCCTGTTTTGTGTCGGTACCGCATCGGTGTTCGGCTGGCTGCTGGCCTATTACCAGATACCCAAGGCCCTGCTGGCCAACGTGCAGTCCTGGGAGCTGGGCGTGATCGGCGCCGGCCTGCTGATTGCCGCCACATTCCTGGTGGTGGGCTGCTTTCTCGACGCTATCCCCGCCATCATCATTGTTGGCACCACCCTGCAGCCCTTGGCCGAATCGGTTGGTATGCACCCCGTGCACTTTGCGATCGTGGGCATCGTCTCGCTGGCTTTTGGCCTGATCACGCCACCCTATGGCATGTGTCTGATGATCTCATGTGCGGTGGCCAAGGTACCCCTGAGCTTTGCGATCAAGGACACCATGATCATGCTGGTGCCCATGCTGCTGGTGCTGGTGGCGGTGATTCTGTTTCCCCAGATCGCCCTGTTTTTGCCCAGTATTTTTGCCCCCGACATGCTCAAGTAAGGCCATGGTCCGGATCCAGCCGCTGAGTGATGTTGCCGGCGCCTCGGTTCAGGGTCTCGACCTGCACGAGGCGCTGCATGCCGATCAGCAGCAGATGCTGGCAGACGCCCTGCACCGGTTTGGGTTTATCGTCATCAAGCACCAGTCGCTCGCCCCAGCCGACCTGGTGAGATTTGCGCGTCGATGGGGTCGGCCATCGCCCCATGTGATCGACACTTTCCATCATCCCGAGGACCCCAATATCCTCATCCTTTCAAATGTGCACAAGGATGGGCGTCCCACCGGCCTGGTCGATGCAGGCACCTATTTCCACAGCGACTATTCCTATCTTGAGGAACCGGCACGCTGCACCATCTTGCATGCGATTGACGTCCCACCTGCCCCCAACGGAACCACTTTCGCCCAGCAGGCCCACGCCTACGCCGATCTTCCGGCCAGCATAAGGGGGAAAATTTCCGACTTGGTGGTCCGGCACCACTACGGCAATCGCGACGATCTCGATCAGCGTTCGCGCACGGTGGCCTCGGTGCTCAATGAAGAACAGACCCAACGGGTTCACTGGGTGCGCCACCCGCTGGTCAGGCCGCACCCGTGGACTGGCGAGCCCGCACTCTACGCCGTCAGCGGCAGCGCCTTCGGCATTGAAGGCCTGCCGGATGAGGAAGGTCTGGCGCTGTTGCGCGATCTGGCAGCGCACGCCACGCAGGCGCGCTATTGCCATACCCACCACTATGAAAATGGAGATGTGATCGTCTGGGACAACGCCCTGCTGCTGCACAGAGCGCCCCTGGTGGACCTGTCGCGGCACCGGACCCTGTGGCGCGTGACAGTGCTCTATCCGTTCATGGGCTGATTTTCAGGGCATGTACTGGCCGCCGTTCACCTCGATGATCTGTCCCGTCACATAGCCTGACATCTGCTCCGAGGCCAGATACAAGAAGGCCCCCGCACACTCCTGCGCCGTGCCCAGCCGGTTCATCGGGATGGTGGCCTTGAAACCCTCGAGCATTTGCGGGGTGGAAAAGCGCTCGTGAAAGGGTGTGGTGATCACGCCGGGGGCCACGGCATTGACGCGGATATGGTCCTTGGCCAGTTCCTTGGCCAGCCCGCGGGTGATGGTGGAAATGAAGCCCTTCGAACCGGCATACAGGGACGCACCCGTGCCTCCCCCATGCCTGGCTGCGACCGACGTGAGGTTGATGATGCTGCCGCCCTGGCCCTGACGACGCATCACGGCCACGGCGGCAGCGGTGCACATCATGGCCGAACGGGCATTGAGGTGAAGCACGTTGTCAAAGAGTTCATCGGTCACTTCTTCAATCGGCACGCGTTTGACCAGTGCACCAGCGTTGTTGATCAGAACGTCGAGCCGACCGAATGCCTGGACCGTATCGTCCACAAGTTGTCGGCACTGCCCGGACTGCATCACATCGCCCTGCAACAAGATGGCTTCGGCACCGCTGGCCCGGACCGCTTCGAACACTTCCTGGGCCGGGCCCTTGCTGCTGTTGTAATGGACGACCACACGGGCGCCGTGTTGGCCGAAGGCCACAGCGACGGCCGCACCAATGCCAGTGCTCGAGCCGGTGATCAACACTACTTTGCCTTTCAGGTCATCGGCCATGTCTCTATCCTCATGTCATGAATATCGGAGGGTCATCGGCGTCCGGACAAACGCCTGAGCCAGTATGGCACGATGGGCTGTGACGCAGCTCAGGGGCCTGCATCCGGCAGCCGCAAAGCGGACAGCCGGCAGGCCGGCGATGGCCCGGCAGGCCCTCAGCCGTGAACCGGGGCCAGCGGGGCTGCTGCCTCGAGGGCGCGGATGGCCAGCACAGCAGCAAGCCTTCGAAGGCGCCGTACTTGTGCGCCGCCAGGCTCCCCTTGTGCGCTGGCGGAGAGAGCGGGATTCGAACCCGCGGTACGCATTGCGGCGTACACACGCTTTCCAGGCGTGCGATTTAAACCACTCATCCACCTCTCCGGAGCGCTAAAGTATACGGGGATCCGCGCCAAAGCCGACGCAATCTGGCTCGGCAACGCTTCGCCAGTGGTCCCGTCAAGGAGCGCCTCAACATGAGTACTACGCGTAACGTATCGGATGAGTCTCCAGTTGCATCGGGCAAGGCCCCGGATCCGGCAAAGCCTGACGACGGCCCGGTCGCCGGTTCCGTCGGTAGTAACGGTGGACGTGCAGGCTACCAGCCCCCGCCGGTATGGGTGTGGAACAAGGCCAGCGGAGGGAGATTTGCCAACATCAACAGGCCTGTGGCAGGAAGCACCCATGAGCGTGAACTCCCGGTTGGAAGGCACCCCCTGCAGTTGTATTCCCTGGGTACTCCCAACGGCGTGAAGGTCACGATCATGCTCGAGGAACTGCTGGCGCTCGGCATCGAGGGCGCAGAGTACGACGCCTGGCTGGTGCGCATCGGCGAGGGCGAGCAGTTCGGGACCGGCTTCGTGGCCATCAACCCGAATTCGAAGATTCCTGCCCTGGTCGACCTGAGCGGCAGTCAGCCGGCTCGTGTTTTCGAGTCCGCAGCGATACTGCTCTACCTTGCCGAGAAGTTCGGTGTGCTCCTGCCAACAACGCAGGCTGAACGGGCAGAGTGCATGTCGTGGCTCTTCTGGCAGATGGGTAGCGCGCCGTATCTGGGCGGCGGCTTTGGGCACTTCTACGCTTATGCGCCCGAAAAGCTCGAGTATCCGATCGACCGCTTCACGATGGAAGTCAAGCGTCAGATGGATGTGCTCGATCAGCATCTCGCAACGCATGCCTTCATGGCCGGCGATCAGTACTCGATTGCCGACATTGCGATCTGGCCCTGGTACGGGCAACTTGCTCTTGGGCGCTTGTATGGGGCAGGGGAGTTCCTCGCGGTGGAGAGCTACGCCAATCTGCAACGGTGGACCGCGCAACTTGGCGAGCGGGAACCAGTGCGTCGCGGGAGAATCGTGAATCGGACCCAGGGGGAGCCTCAGACGCTGTTGCTCGAGCGGCATTCAGCCGCCGACTTCGAGGGCAGGGTTTACTGAGCTTCGTGGTGGGATCCAAGGACCCCGGGTGCTTTCGCGCTCGAGGCACCCGCCCTCGGGGCGCTTTCGCATGAAGCCTTTCGCCGCGGCGGGAGTCTGACACCAGCCCAGCGGCGCTGGGCGCCCGCGATCAGGCCAGCGGCAGCGGGGCCCGCGCTTCAAGCCAACGGCTCACCGCCTGCAGAACGCGCAGGTGTTCTGCATCGTTGAACATTTCATGAAACATTGCAGGTTCATGGTGATGATCGACAGTTCCTGAGGGCGCCCGCTCGAGGAAGGTGTTGATCGCCTGGTTCGACACCAAACGCTCGGTGCCAGCGCTCAGAATCAGGCAGGGATGCTGCCATTTCCCCGCGTCGGCAACCACCCGAGCGCCGCGGTCGAGAATCCAGTGGCCAAGCCGTGGCGAGATCCGGCGATGCACAAGCGGGTCGCAAACATACTTCCTCACCACAGACGTGTCACGGCACACCCACTGCGGCTGGATCGCATGGTCAAGGCCGAGGTGGGGCACGACTCCCGCAACGGCGCGCAGCGCGAGTTTTTGCCAGCTGGGCACCGGCGCGCCAAAGGCCGGTGCGCTCAGGACAACCGCTGCGATGTCGGGCAGCTTGTCGGTGGAACTCCTGAGACTTTCGGCCACCACCAGTCCGCCCATACTGTGGCCGATCAGCACAAAGGGAAGTTCCTGCGCCACCCGCGAAGGGAGCTCGTTGATCACATGGAGGGCCACATGGATCAGTGCCTGCACCAGCGCCCATTCCTGCGGAAGACGCCCACGGATTCCGTCGGAACGACCGTGCCCCGGGTGATCGTAGCCCACGCAAATCCAGCCCGCCCGCTGCAGGTGATGCGCCACATGCGCGTAGCGGCCCATGTGTTCCCCCAGCCCGTGAACCAGAAGCACCACGCCGCGTGCTCTTGTGGGAGCCTGCGCCGGCCAGCGGTATACGGCAATCTTGCCCAGATGCCAGGGAAGGAGACGGATCGTCTCGGCAAGGTTCGGTGGGGTGGGGCCCCCTGGGGTTGAAGTACCTGCAGCGGAGGTCTGTGGGGTCGGGGCACGCGAGGGCGGGGCGCGCGGGGGTATACCTTGCTTGGACGAGGCGCGCGAAGACAGGCCCGGCAAGCCTGAAGACTTGTTCGGCAAGGGGCTTGGCATCGGGATTCAGCGGCTGTCTGGGCTCATGAGGCTTGAATTGTGCCCTTCCTCCGACGTGCCAGTTCAACTCATCCGAAGTGCAACAATCCCCGCCAGTATGCTCAGCGTTCCCGCCACCTTGCCAGGACTCAGGCGCTCACCGAGCATGAGTACGCCAAGCGCGAAAGCAAAGAGCACCGAGGTTTCGCGTAGCGCAGCCACGTTAGCCACCGGGGCGCGGGTCATCGCCCACAGTGCAATCGCATAGGATGCAAGGGATGCGAAGGCACCAACCGCAGACCATGCGATCCTTTGTCGCGCATAGCCGAGCGCCTGCGGCAAGTTCCGCTTGCGCAACACGATCAGTGCGTAGGGCCAGCCATCGAGCGCAAAAAGGAGGGCGATGTACTGCAAGGTGTTTCCTCCATGGTCGCGGGCGCTTCGTGCCCCCAGGGCATCCACAAGTGTGTAGAGCGCGATCACCCCTGCGTTGAGGAGCGCATATCCGATGGCTCTGGGCTGCGCCATCCGCAGACCAGCTTGAGCAAGCATCAGGATTCCCGTGGAAATGGCCAGTATCCCAAGCCATGCGATCGCGCTCAGTACCTCCGCGAGCACCAGCGAGGACGATACCGCCACGAGCAAAGGCCCGGCTCCGCGCATGATCGGATAGGTGATGCCCAGATCCCCGTGCTCGTAGGCGCCAGCCAGCGCCGCGTAGTACACCAGATGAATGAGCACCGACAGACCGAGAAAGGGTAGCGCTGCAGCCGGCGGCATTCCAGCCCAGGCGAGCAGCGGGAGGCTGAGCAACGAACCCAGCGTGTGGATCAGCGCAGTGTCGAGCGCCTTGTCGGCGCCGGACTTCACCACCGTGTTCCAGCACGCGTGGAGGAGTGCTCCGATCAGGACGAGGGCAACGACCTCATTGCTCAACGGCTCGGGGCCTCTTCGCCGGACTCTGCGGCGGCGAAGTCGAGTTCAACTTTCGCTCCGTTGGGGTCGTGAACAAAGAGTTGCCAGGTTCCCGAGCCAGCCTGTTGGCGCAGGTCGTAAGCCACACCGGCAGCATCGAGGCGCTGTGTGGTCGCTCGAAGGCCGCTGGCGGTGAAGGCCATATGGTCGATCACCCCGGTTCGCGGTTCCGGCATTGCACGATCCCAATACACATGCAGGATGGCGTGGTCGCTGCCCTGCGGATACAGCCAGGCGCCCGGAAAGCCAAGCGGTGGCCGATCGCCCTCACGCAGCCCAAGGAGTCCACAGTAGAAGGCAAGCGTGCGCTCGCGGTTCTCGGCGCGGATCGTGAAGTGGTTCATGCTGTGGATCACTGGCGGTCCTCCCTTTTCATCGGTGTTTCCCCACTATAGCCTGCGCCTTGCCGGGTTCGTGCACGGGTGGTACGAGGGCAGAAGGAGCAACCAGGGTGGGCGCTGCAACCGGGACAGCGACCGGGACAGCGACCGGGACTTGACCGCCGTGCGCTTCGAAAGCATTCTTGCCGAGCAACTCAGGGAGCTGTCGCGAACGTTATGAAAATCGCCCTGTTTTCCGATCTGCACGCAAACATCCACGCGCTCGATGCTTGCCTCGAGCACGCCCTCGCACAAGGAGCCGAGCGCTTTGCGCTTCTTGGCGATATGGTGGGCTACGGCGCACTTCCGGCGCAGATGCTCGAGCGCTGCCAGGCACTCGAAAGGGAAGGGGCCCTGGTGATCCGCGGCAATCACGAGAGTCTGGCGCTCAAGCCACAGATTGGAAAGGGAACCTGGGGCGGGCTCACCGCGCAGTGGACGCACGACCAGCTTTCCGTCGAGCAGCGCGCGTGGATCGCTGCGCTTCCGCTCGAGCGTCGGCTTGGGCCGCTCCTGATCGTGCACGCTAGTGCAAATGAGCCGGCGCTCTGGCACTATGTTGTTGATGAGGGGGCTGCTGCGCGCAGCCTGCAGGGCGCGGCTTTCGACCCAACGATTCGCTGGATCTTCAGCGGCCATGTGCATCAGCAGGCGCTCTACGTCGAAACCGGGCCCGACCGTACCGTTCACTTCGTACCCGAACCGGGCGTGCCGGTACAACTGAGAGGCAACCGTCGCCACCTTGGAATCGTCGGTTCACTCGGTCAACCGCGTGACGGCGATCCGCGGGCTTGTTATGCAACGCTCGATGTGGGCAACGCGATGTTGACCTTTCACCGCGTGCGCTACGACCACTTCGCTGCTGCGGAGGCGATACGTGCTGCCTCACTCCCGGAGGTCCTTGCGCAGAGGCTGGAGCGCGGGCTTTGAAGGCACTCCAGCCTGGAGATGTCGTCGACGGATACCGGATACTTCACGAAGCCCATCGAGGTGGTATGGCACGACTTTACGCGGTGTGCCCGCAACCATCCGCGTCGGGTCCGCCCGCTTCCGAAGTGCAGGCTCCAGCCGAACTGCTGATGAAGGTCCCCAGGATGTCGGTTCGCGACGGATCGGAGACGATCGTGAGCTTCGAGGTCGAGAGCACGATCCTGCCAAGGCTCAAGGGTAAGCATGTTCCCCGCTTGTACGGTAGCGGATCGCTCGAGCAGGTTCCCTATCTGCTGATGGAGCATCTGCCCGGCCAGACGCTCGTGCATTGGCTGCTCGAACTGCAGCGAAGTGGATCTTCGGCCCCTCTCGATGAGATCGTTCGTATAGGTACCGGGGTTGCCGTAGCCTTGTTCAGTCTGCACCGACAGCGCTGCTGCCACCACGATCTGAAGCCCGCAAACGTGTTTCTCCACCGCGAAGGGCACGTCGTTCTCCTCGACTTCGGCCTTGCGCGCCACGCACACCTCCCCGACCTGCACGCAGAGGAGATGCGCCAACCTGTAGGTTCTCCGCCGATCCTTGCGCCGGAGCAGATCTTCGGCGTTCGTGGGGATCTGCGGAGCGACCTCTACGCCCTCGGCGCAGTGCTCTACGTGATGGCAACTTCGCGCTTTCCCTTTGGCATGCCCACCGGAGACGCCGCACTCAAGCGCCGTATCTGGACAGCGCCAGTGCCCATCCGCAAGTTGCGCCCGGACCTGCCGGTCTGGTTTCAGGAGATCGTGTTCCGCTGTTTGCAGCCGCTCGCGGCGAATCGCTACCAGTCTGCAGCGCAGCTGGTCTTTGACCTGCGCCATCCGTTGCAGGTGAAAACCAGTGCGCTCGGGGAAGCTCTTGACCGCCCGCCTCTCTCGGCTCGACTGCACGCGCTGTTCAGCTATCTGCGGCATGGCTATCTGCCAAGCAAGCGCCCGGAGAAGGATCTACCCGCGGCGCCGATCGTGCTGCTTGCGATCAACCATGCCGATGACTCCGAACCGGTCCGTCGCCAGCTCGGCGAGGCTGCAAGGCGCGCGATGGGCGGACTGAGCGGCGCGCGCCTGGCGCTCGTTACGGTAGTACGCACCGACGACATCAGCGCGAGCGAGGATCGTCGAAGCCACACCGAACTTCAGCGGCGTTACCTGAGCATGCTGCATCAGCTTGCCATCCAGCTTGGCGTGGACTCACCGCTTACTTCGTGCCATGTCCTGGAAGGGTCTGGCGTGGCATCCACCCTGGTGCGTTATGCGGAGTCCAACCATGTGAACACGATCGTTCTCGGGATTGGCAACCCAGGCAATCAGGTGCAGCGCTGGGCGAATTCGGTGGCGGTCCGGGTGGCAATGCTCGCCCCGTGCACAGTGATGCTGGTGAAACTCGAGATCGACCCTGGAGGGTAGCGGCAGCAGCGGTTCAGGATGAGCAATTCTCCGAGGACTCGAGGGCTGTGGGAGCCGCAGCGCGCCCGCGCGCGGCGATGGTGGCCTGAAGCTGCTCCAGGGACAGACCCTCCGGGGTCTTCCCGGATGAGCCGTTGCTGCCGACCTCAGTCCGGCTGCACGCCGCCCGCTGCCGGGTCGCGATGGGTCGCCCGGCGAAGTCCCCAGAGTACCCCGGCAATGAGCAGCGTGATCCCCGACAGGCTGACTGCATCGGGTATCTCTTCCCGCCATGCATACACGTAACGCAAAGATACCCC
>Ga0194124_10005776_pt1 | contig 11348 bp, 10 predicted proteins | sample TA2KigCas0mmetaG_FD_148605 | JGI IMG/M metagenome (GOLD analysis project Ga0194124, IMG submission 148605) | Freshwater microbial communities from Lake Tanganyika, Tanzania - TA2015031 Kigoma Deep Cast 0m | ecosystem: Environmental > Aquatic > Freshwater > Lake | place: Tanzania: Lake...
AACAGGGGCCATGATTGAAGTCTTTCTGTTGAGAGAACTCAATGGAAGCATGCGCATGTGGGATGCCTTGGTGGATCCAGCCCGCAAAATTCGAGTGGGTAATAAACTGTACTTCGGGGAGCATGACGAATTGGTTGCAGAAGTCGTCGATAACACGACCTCAAGGGGCAGGACCATTCGCTTTATTTTCGACGGCGATGACGAGGGTTATCGTCAAGCCCTGTTTCAATTTGGAGAGACCCCCTTACCCAGAGAATTAGGCAGAGACGTACAGCCGGACGACGAGCAGCGATACCAAACCATTTTTGCATCCCGTGTAGGTGCGGTTGCCGCCCCAACTGCTGGGATGCACTTCAGCCCTGCGGTGCTCAAACGTATGGAACTTATGGGGATCGATGCCCCTCAAATTACCCTGCACGTTGGGTTGGGTGTCTTTAAGCCTGTAGAAGTTGAAGACCTCACCAAGCACAAGCCCGAGTCTGAATTCTTTGAAGTGGATGAATCCGCTGCTGCAACCATCAATCGAAGCCTGGAACTCAAGCATCGGGTTTGTGCCGTGGGAACCACCACCTTGAGGGCCTTGGAAGCCTCCATGTCTGCTGGACGGAAAGTTAAACCCACCACTGGCTGGACGGACAAATACATGTTTCCTCCTCATGATTTCAAATTGGCAGATTCTTTACTCACCAATTTTCAACTCCCTGAATCCACCTCGTTGATGATCGCCTCATCCTTTGCGGGGAAAGATTTCCTGAAAGAAATTTACAAGGTCGCTATTTCCAAGAAATACCGCTTCTTCGCCTACGGGGATGCCTTGTTAATCCTCTAATCGATAACGATGGAATGGTTGATTTCCTTGCTGACCTTGACGGTCCTGGAAATAGTTTTGGGTATCGATAACATTATTTTTATTACCATTCTTACCGATAAATTGCCCAAGGCAGACCGGCTAAGAATACAACGCATTGGCTTGATCTTGGCCCTTGTCTTTCGGGTTGGTCTCCTTCTCAGTATTTCTTGGCTTATGGGTTTGACCCAGCCCGCCTTTGGGCTCATGGGTTGGGAACCTTCGACCAAAGACTTGGTCCTCCTTGCGGGTGGTTTGTTTCTGCTTGCCAAAACAACCTCGGAATTGCATTCCAAGGTTAACCATCTGGAACATTCCGGTGCCAAAAACCCTCATACTCGGGACAACGGTTCCGATGAAGACTCCTCGAAAATTCTAGCCTCCAACAAAGCCAAATTATCCAAGCGCCGAACGGTGACGAGCATTATTATCCAAATTATCCTGATTGATTTGGTCTTCTCCTTTGATTCCATCCTCACGGCTGTGGGGCTGAGCAATCAAATTCAAGTGATGATAGCCGCAGTGGTTATCTCCATGATCGTTATGCTCTTGATGGCCGACTCTATAGGCCAGTTTATTCAAAAACAACCCTCCTTGCAGATCTTGGCCTTGTCCTTCCTCATGCTCATTGGATTTATGTTGCTAATTGAGGGTTTCCACTTCGAAGTGCCCAAAGGTTACTTGTACTTCGCCCTGGCCTTTTCCACTTCGGTGGAATTGTTACGCCAGCGTTTTGAACGCAAGCAACCCAGGCAGCAAGAATAATTCGGAGAAGGATCGATTGCACTCATCGCAAAGCGATGATTGGGGGATTCCCCGGGCTAAATCCTTAGTATTCGTCTTCGTTGAAGAAGAAATCGTCTTTGGTGGGGTAATCAGGCCAAATTTCCTCGATCGTCTCGTAGGGTTCACCATCGTCTTCGAGTTCTTGCAGGTTCTCGATCACCTCCATGGGTGCACCCGAACGTATGGCGTAATCGATGAGCTCATCCTTGGTGGCTGGCCAAGGTGCATCTTCGAGATGGGAGGCTAATTCCAGGGTCCAATACATAGGTTAGGGGTAGGCGTGGGATTGTTCGGCAAATATAAAAATTCTAATTAAACTCACAAGCCCTCCTTCAAAACATCGAAAGGTGGGTAAATCCGTCAAAGTTGCCCTGCGCGTCGGTTCCAAACATGGGCCTCAACGCCCTGAGTACGCAATATTTCGCGGGCCAGGACGAAGAAGTAATCCGATAGTCGGTTGAGCGTCACCACAACGGGCTCTAACCTTGAGGCTTGGTCAGGGAGGGCGACGTTGAGCGAAACCACGATCCTTTCGGCCCTACGGCAGATCGTACGCACCACTTGGGCCATAGCCGAGGCGGGGTGCCCACCCGACAAAATAAAGTTCCGCAATGGCTCTAAATCAGCGTCCATTCGGTCCATCTCCTCTTCCAAGCGGCCTACCAAACGGCTGTTCATTGCCGGTAATTTCCAAGTCTCCACTTGGATCTGATCCTCGGCGGCCAAATGCGATCCCATGCTAAAGAGTTCCTCCTGAATTACTCCCAGGAAGGCGCGGTGGGAGCTCAATGCTTCCTGTTCCTTGAGAAGACCAATCCAGGCATTGAGTTCGTCCAATGTACCGTAAGCTTCCAGGCGCAGATCCGATTTGGAAACCCTGCTGCCACCAAGTAGCGAACTGCTGCCAGAATCACCCGTTTTGGTGTAGATTTTCATGGTTTTGATTTAGGGTGAGTGCATCCGATTCAATTCGGCCATCTTTGAGGCGGACCATACGGTGCGCATGCCTTGCGATATCCTCTTCGTGGGTAACCAGCACAATGGTATTCCCTAATGCATGGATTGATGCAAACATTTCCATGATTTCCACCGAGGTTTTGGAATCCAAATTACCAGTAGGTTCGTCGGCGAGAATCAAAGAAGGTTTGTTGACGAGAGCCCTTGCCAGGGCTACCCTTTGCCGTTGTCCTCCCGATAGTTCGTTAGGACGGTGCCCTATCCTATCTTGCAAACCGACCTGCTTAAGGACATCATAGGCCCGCTCTCTTCGCTCCAGTTCTGAAACCCCAGCATAGACCAAGGGCAAAGCCACATTGTCCAATGCGGTTAGACGAGGTAACAAATTAAAGGTTTGGAACACAAATCCAATTTCGCGGTTTCGAATTTCTGCAAGGCGATTGTCGCTGAGACCTGCAACATCTTGTCCATTAAGCCAATAGGAACCAGAGCTGGGCGAATCCAAACAACCAATCAAGTTCATTAAGGTTGACTTGCCTGAGCCGGAGGGACCCATCAGGGCCACATATTCGTTGCGTTTGATTTGCAAATCGATGTCCTGAAGTGCATAAATGGTCTCATCGCCCATGCTGTACAGGCGTTGTATTCCCTCCAAGGAGATTAGAGCATTGTTGGCTAACATCAATTGGTTTTCTTGACCACCTTGGGCACCCGGAAATAATCCGAATCGGAAGCAGGAGCATTCGCAAGGGCTTCATGATGCGAAATCGTCTGAATAACCCTATCCTCACGAGGCGCAAGTCCTTCTTCATTCATGTACACCAAAGGCTCTATACCCTCGGTAGGAACGGAATCAATAATTCGTGCATATTCGAGAAAACGATTCATATCGGCCAGCATGGCGTCGGCCTTTTCAGGATCAAATTCCAAACGCGCCAAATGGGCGATACGTTGCAGGGTTTCGAGATCAACTTTCATGGACAATCAAATCTTGACGGATTAATTCGTAACATTTGTTTTTGAGGGCCTTCTCATCGCCAAGGAAGGTCTCGGGAACCTGGGGCTCTAAAAGGTGTACCCGGCATGGACCGGGACGCAGAAAATGTCGTGGGCATTCGGGCAATATTTTCCATGTATCTGGCAAAGATACGGGCAATACAGTCGCACCTTGCTGAAGGGCAACCGCAAACGGGGAGGGCCGAAAAGCGGTCATCGCAGGAGCTTGGCCCAAGATCCCACCTTCCGGAAAGACCACGACGGCAGACCCAGCTTTCCAAAACTCCTCCACCCTACGGTAGGCCTTCATCGAGCCCTGGGCACTGGAGCGTGGAATTGCAATATCCATCGTTCGAAAGAATTGACGGAAAAAGGGGAAGCGCAACAGTTCAGCCTTGGCCACAAAATGCAGGTCCAAAGGCAAGGCCGCCACCAAAATCGGAATATCCAGATAAGAAAAATGATTGGCTACAATCATCAGTTTGGGGCAAGCATCCGGGGCCTTCCCCACGGTTTGCACCCGAATTCCAAAAAGCATGGCTATACTCTTGGCCCAGACCACCCTCCAACGCTGCCCCCATCGATAACGCGAAGGTTTGGCCATGGTCCAACGAAAAAAAGGATAAGACAAGGCAAAAAACAAAACAAAATAGGCCAAGCATAAATAGGCTCGAAATCGGTAATATCCAAAAGCCAAAGGTCGCTGACGGTATTGCGCATATAGCTGAGCGACATCCTGAGCCTGGGGGTGGATTCTGCTGCCTTTGAACTGAAGCATATGCGTTAAGGTAAGGCCTAAATTCAGTATTTTGCAGGCATGATCAAAGTCGTCTCCGGGATACGTTCCACCGGGCAATTGCACCTGGGTAATTACATGGGTGCCTTGCGTCAATTTGTAGGCATGCAATCCCGGATGGATTGCTATTTCTTCATTGCGGATTACCACGCCTTGACCACCCACCCGGAGCCCAACCAAGCGAAGCAACGGGTGTATACGGTCCTGGCTGAATACCTGGCCGCAGGTTTAAACCCGGAACAATGCACTCTCTACGTTCAAAGCGATGTGCCCGAAACCGCAGAGTTGTACCTGCTTCTGAACATGCACGCCTACGTTGGGGAATTGGAACGCTGCACCTCCTTCAAAGAAAAGGTCCGTTCTCAGCCTGACAATGTCAATGCGGGCTTGCTTACCTACCCCGTCTTGATGGCGGCCGATATTCTTTTACACAAAGGAGAATCGGTGCCCGTGGGCAAAGACCAGGAACAGAATTTGGAAATGGCCAGAAATTTCGCTCAGCGCTTCAATCATTTTTACCAAACCACCTGCTTCCCAGAACCTCAGCCGTACCGCGATCGAAGTCAAGATCTCGTTAAGGTTCCTGGTTTGGATGGATCCGGCAAAATGGGTAAGTCTGAAGGGGCAGGAAATGCCATCTTCTTGGCTGAAGATCCTGCCTCTGTTCGCAAAAAAATCATGCGTGCAGTGACCGACACCGGCCCCAGCATTCCCGGTTCAACCCCAGAAGGAGCGGTGGCCAATTTGTTTCAACTGTTAGAGATCGTGTCAACCCAAGAAATCGTTACCCAATTCAGGGAGGCCTTCGCCGACTGCAGCATACGGTACGGAGATCTCAAAAAACAATTGGCCGAGGATATGATCCAATATCTTGCCCCGTTGCGCGACAACATTTTGAACCTACAAAGCAAGCCTTCAGAATTGGAGGAAATTCGTCGTTTGGGCGCGGCCAAAGCCAAAACCTCCGCCCAAAAAACCTTGCAGGAAGTTAGAAGCCTGATGGGTTTTTAAGTTGGCCTTGAACCGGTATTCATTCGCGGTGAATTAGGATTATCTTCGTTATCAAGTCAAGCAGATTAAAAATGAGCAAGCATATCGCCATCGCTGGAAACATCGGATCCGGTAAAACCACACTCACCGAAATGTTAGCCCAGCATTATGGCTGGGAGCCTCATTTTGAAGAGGTCGATCAAAATCCCTACCTCAACGACTTCTACGAAGACATGCAGCGTTGGTCCTTCAACCTGCAGATTTATTTCTTGAATTCCCGCTACAGACAAAACCGTGAGATGTTCGCCAAAGACCATAACACGGTGCAAGACAGAACGATTTACGAGGATGCCCATATTTTTGCCCCCAATCTGCATGCCATGGGGCTTATGAGCAGCAGGGACTTTGATAATTATACGCGACTTTTTGAAGCCATGAGCAGCCACCTGCAGAAACCGGATTTGCTCATTTACCTGCGTGCTTCTGTTCCCACCTTGGTGCGTCAAATCCAAAGGCGAGGCCGAGATTTCGAGGATAATATTCGATTGGATTACCTCAAACGCCTGAACGAACGTTACGAAGCATGGATCGAGGGATATACCGATGGCAAGTTGCTCATTATCCCTGTGGATCAAATCAACTTTGCAGACAAGCCCGAAGATTTTGGTCAAATCCTTCTCAAAATCGAAACCGAATTGGGGGGACTTTTTTAATTTCTCGACCACCCAATCGCTTCACCCTCTGCATCGCTTCCCCTAAATCCGCTCCCCTTATTCCCCTCCCCTGCCCGCCAAAAAAAAACGGGTCTTGCTTTGGAGGCAAGACCCGTTGATTGTTTAGGCTTTCGAAGTGGCTATTGGAGCCGAAAACTTATTGAGCCGGAGCCGCTTGCTCGGAGGCTGGCGCCTGTTCAGCGGCAGGCATTTCTTCGGCAGGGGCTTCCATACCCTCGACAGCTTCGATAGCCGCAGGTTCCTGAATCACGGCCGACTTGACTTTGTCTTTGTCCACCAAGGCTGGAGCCATGACGAGGGCCACCACCGAAATGAGTTTTAACAAAATATTCAACGAAGGCCCGGAGGTGTCCTTGAAGGGATCACCCACCGTATCGCCCACCACGGCTGCCTTGTGCGGATCGGATTTTTTGTAGTAGGTTTTGCCGTTGATATCCACGCCTTCTTCGAACATCTTCTTGGCGTTATCCCAGGCGCCTCCGGCATTGGATTGGAAAATCGCCATCAATACCCCGGAGACGGTCACACCGGCCAACATACCTCCCAAGGGCTCGGCTCCAAAAAGGAAACCTACCACCACAGGCACCACAACGGCCAACAAACCAGGCAGAACCATTTCGCGAATGGCAGCCTTGGTCGAAATCTCAACACATTTTCCATACTCCGCAACCCCATCAGCCTTTTGGAAAATCGCTTGGTCTTCGGCAGACCAATCCTTTAGCTCTTTGTCCCCGTTACGACGCATGGCGTCCAGGGCGGCCTTAAGGGCTGGGATGGAATTGAACTGACGACGTACTTCTTCGATCATGGACATGGCTGCACGTCCAACAGCGCCCATCGCCATCGCCGAGAAGACAAAGGGCAACATTGCTCCAATAAACAAACATGCAATCACATTGGCCTTGGAGATATCGATGCTTGCAATGCCCGCCGAGGACATGTAGGCTCCAAACAATGCCAATGCCGTCAAGGCTGCCGATGCAATGGCAAAACCTTTACCAATAGCGGCCGTTGTGTTACCAACAGCGTCCAGTTTGTCGGTACGTTGACGAACCTCTTTGGGCAATTCGCTCATTTCGGCAATACCGCCGGCGTTATCCGAAATAGGACCGTAAGCATCCACCGCCAATTGAATACCGGTATTGGCCAACATCCCTACGGCAGCAATCGCAATACCGTACAAACCCCCAAAATGAAAGGCCCCGATAATGCTGGCCGCAATCAACAAAATAGGGATTGCGGTGGACATCATACCCACCCCAAGGCCAGCAATAATATTGGTCGCAGCTCCCGTAGAGGACTGACGTACGATGGACAAAACTGGCTTCTTACCCGTACCGGTATAGTATTCGGTGATAAGACCCACGAGAACACCGGCAACCAAACCGATGATGGTTGCATAAAAAATACCCATCGCGGTATAGTGATTGCCACGCTCTGGATCATCCCAAGGAGTGTACAAAGGATCTTTGAACCACCATTCAGCGGGCAACATCCACGTAATGATAAAATAGGAGGCCACAATCATGAGTCCTGACGAAAGAAACTCACCCATGTTCAGAGCCTTTTGAGGATCGCCCCCTTCGCGGGTTTTAACAAAAAAAGTCCCCAGGATGGACATCAGAATTCCGGTACCGGCAAGGACCAAAGGCAGCAGAACCCCGGACAAACCGTTGAACTGATCGGCAATACCACCGGCCATAAAGGCGGCACCCAAGACCATGGTTCCCACGATGGAACCCACATACGATTCAAAAAGGTCGGCTCCCATACCGGCCACATCACCGACATTATCACCGACGTTGTCGGCGATGGTTGCCGGGTTCAAAGGATGGTCTTCCGGAATACCGGCTTCGACCTTACCAACCAGGTCAGCGCCAACGTCGGCAGCCTTGGTGTAGATTCCACCGCCAACGCGGGCAAAGAGGGCAATCGACGAAGCACCAAACGAAAAACCGGTGATCACCGTAATGACTTTGTTGACCGAAGCCTGGTCACCTACCCCGAATTGCCCCGCAAAAAAGATAAACAATAGGCTCAGGCCCAAAACACCCAGGCCAACAACCCCCATACCCATGACCGAACCCCCCGCAAAGGCAATTTCGAGGGCTTTGGATAAGCCGGTACGGGCCGCATTAGCGGTACGAACATTGGCTTTGGTGGCGACTTGCATACCGATAAAACCGGCCAATCCCGAACACAACGCCCCGACCACAAACGACAAACCAACCAAAGGAGAAGAGGTCTCCGCAGGACTGGTCAGCGCCAACAAAACGGCCACGCAGGCCACAAAAACGGCAAGAATCTTGTACTCGGCTTTGAGGAAGGCCATAGCGCCTTCGGCAATATGCCCGGCAATTTTACGCATTTTGGCATCACCCGGATCTTGGGCAGCCACCCACGATGACTTCCAAAAGGTAAACAGCAGTCCGGCAACCCCGCAAAGAGGCACCAAATAAAGGAGGGTTTGTGTACTCATAACGATTTTTTAGAAAAGCAGGCGCAAAGATAGGCCTGTGATTGGCCGTTCAAGCCTCCCAGATCTTGCCTGGGTTTAGAAGACCCTGCGGGTCAAAAACGGCCTTGATGCCCTTCATAAGCTGAATTTGAACGGGGTCCATGACCAAGGCCATGTACCTCTTCTGGGACCAGCCAATTCCATGTTCACCGGATACCGTGCCTCCCAATCGGTGCACTTCTTCGAACAATTCCTCGATCATCGTGGGCAAGGTTTGGTTCCAGTATTGGTCGTGGTGTTGCTCTTTGAGCAGATTCACATGAATGTTCCCATCACCGGCATGCCCATAACAAACCGATCGTACCCCGTACTTAAGGCATAAGGCCTTGACTTTGAGCATTAATGAAGGCAACGCGGACATGGGGACCACCGTGTCTTCCTCCTTGTAGGTGGAATGAGCCCGGACGGCATGACCGATTTGCCGACGCAGTCGCCACAAGGTCTCCTTGGTATCCGCTTGATCAGCCAATCGTATATCGCCGGCGCCTTCTTGTTCCAAAATTTTGGATAAACGTTCCGCGAGCGGGTACAGCTGATCCAAACTGTCTCCATCCAGCTCAATAAGTAATTCCGCAACCACATCGGAAGGAAATGGCATGTTGATTCCAAGAAATTTTGCAGACATCTCCAAGGCCTCTTTCTCCATGAACTCCACTGCCGAAGGCCGTATCCCCGCAAGTTGTATGGCCGAAACGGCCCTGCAAGCTGACTCCAAATCATAGAATGGCGCTGAAAGCAGCAAATCAGCCCCTGGAGCGGGGATCAACCTCAGAACAGCCTTGGTAATCACCCCCAGGGTACCCTCGCTGCCGACCATCAACTGCGTGAGGTGATACCCTGTGGCGTATTTGGTCACGTTGGCCCCTGTCCAAATCAAGGAACCGTCCATCAAGGCAACCTGCAGGTTCAAAACATAGTCCCTGGTGGTCCCGTATTTAAACGCATGGGGTCCCCCTGCCGACTCCGCCAGGTTCCCACCCAAGGTACATGTCCCCCTGGACGAAGGGTCTGGTGGGTAATACAGGCCAAATTCCGCCACCGACTCCTGGAGCACTTGGGTAATCACCCCCGGTTCCACGGTAACCTGCAAGTTGGCCGTATCAATTTGTAAAATTCGGTTTAAACGATCCGTGCTCAGGACCAAGCCACCCCGTACCGGCAAGGCACCTCCGCTTAAGCCTGTTCCACCCCCTCGGCAAGTCACCGGAACCTTATACCGGTTACACAAAGCCAAAATTCGTGCCGTATCCTCAGCGCTACCCGGAAAGACCACCAAATCAGGTTCGAAACAATAATCATCGGTCTCATCCCGGCCGAAATCTTCCAAATCGTTAAATCGCACGGCATCCGCTGGCAGGAATACAAGGATTTCATCCAAAAAAGACGTTGTCAAAGCCATGGGCCTAAGTTATTGAATTAATTTTGCGCTTCTTCAAACCTAGCCTTTTTCCAAAGTCAAGAACCCCCTGCCGATGGCCGAGATAATTCGAATGCCCAAAATGAGTGATACGATGACCGAAGGGGTCATTGTCGCTTGGAACAAAAAAGTTGGCGACCCTGTCAAATCCGGCGATATCCTCGCGGAAGTTGAAACCGACAAGGCCACCATGGAATTGGAAAATTATGTCAAGGGCACGCTTCTTCATATCGGTGTGGAGCAAGGCCAAGCCGTCCCGGTGGATGCCATCATTGCCATCGTGGGCAAAGAGGGCGAAGACATTTCCTCTTTGTTGTCAAGCCAAGGACCAAGCAAGGCCTCCATTACCCAACCTGAAGCACCATCGAATCCTGGACCCAGCGTACCCATGGCCTCGAAGGAAGAACACCAAGGCTCAACCGATGAGCACCAAGGTTCGACCGATGAGCATCGTGTGAAGGCCTCCCCACTCGCCAAAAAAATGGCTGCGGATCTCGGACTTTCTTTGTCTCAAATCCAAGGGACGGGAGACCATGGCCGAATCGTGCGCCGCGATATTGAGAATTACCAAGGATCTGCCCATTCAGTGACCCCACCAGCATCGGGGTTGGGAACGAGCATGGATTTGAGTGCTTACCTGAATAGGGCAGCGGGTCAAGGCGAATCCTTCAAGGATATGCCCTTATCCCAAATGCGTAAAACCATTGCAAGAAGGCTTTCAGAATCCAAAAATGCTGCCCCTCACTTCTACCTCACCATGGAAATTGACATGGACCAGGCGATAGAGGCCAGGGCCCGATTGAACCAAAACTCACCGGTCAAAATTTCGGTCAACGACCTGGTGATCAAGGCGGCTGCCATGGCCTTGCGGCAACATCCCGTGGTCAATTCCTCCTGGCTTGGCGATCGCATTCGACAAAACGACCATATCCATATCGGAGTGGCTATGGCCCTGCCCGAAGGACTTGTGGTGCCAGTCCTCCGCTTTGCCGACCAAAAGAATTTGGTTCAATTGGCCAGCCAATCCAAGGACTTTGCCGCCAAAGCCCGAGAAAAGAAGCTCCAGCCACAAGATTGGGAAGGTAATACCTTTACAATTAGCAATTTGGGAATGTTTGGTATCGAGGCATTCACCGCCATCATCAATCCACCGGATGCTTGCATCATGGCGGTTGGTGCAGTTCGCGAATGCCCTGTGGTACGCAACGGACAATTGGGAATCGGACAACGCATGACCGTAACATTATCTTGTGATCATCGGGTGGTGGACGGCGCAACCGGTGCCGCCTTCCTCCAAAGCTTTGCGT
>Ga0194124_10005779_pt1 | contig 11344 bp, 5 predicted proteins | sample TA2KigCas0mmetaG_FD_148605 | JGI IMG/M metagenome (GOLD analysis project Ga0194124, IMG submission 148605) | Freshwater microbial communities from Lake Tanganyika, Tanzania - TA2015031 Kigoma Deep Cast 0m | ecosystem: Environmental > Aquatic > Freshwater > Lake | place: Tanzania: Lake Tanganyika...
CCCCTACTTCTTGATTACTCATATGACCATTACCGTTTAATGTAGCAATAAGAGGAAGACTACTTTGAAAAAGTTGTTTTACTTTAGCAAACTGATCTTTCTTAACTTGATTAGCAAAGTCCAGCATGTTAATTTCATTTGTAACATTACCATCTCTATCTGTTATAGTTACACCAGTAGTTTCATTTTCTTTTTCTCTAGCTACTCTACCTACTATATTACCATTAGCATCAGTAATAGGTTCCCATGTATGTGTACCTCTGTCTTCAACTAACCATTTATCTAGTGCTTCTTTTTTAGCAAGTCCAGCTTTATATTCAGCAACTCTCTTTGCAGAAGCTTCTTTTGCACCAATCTCTTTAAGATTGTACATATGCTTGTCTTCCATTACTTTATATGGGTTAGACTCTAAATCTGTTTTAGCATCTTTATAAGCAAATATTTGAGCAGCTTCATTTAAGTCTTTTGACATAAGCATACTGGCTACACCAGAATCTACTTTAAATCTTAAAGTATTTAGATCACCATAAGGATTTCTAAATCCACCTTCAGTAGATGGTGTACTTGACATACCATTATTTAGAGTCTTGCCTTGTTGTTCTACTGATGCTAATACTTTAGCATTAATATCCCGGTTCATTTCTAATTGAGCTATCTCTAGCTCTGTTCCAGGGTTTGCTGTTTTATTAGCAACCTGTTTCTTTAAATCATCATCTATTCTATTATTATATACTGTATTTTGTGCTTGTAAACCTTTGTATCTTAATTCATTTTGTCTTTTAAGTATTGTAAACTTATCTTCAAGATACTTCATTTCTGCAGCATTCTCATCATTATTAAATAAAGCAGCATTAGACTTAGCATAATCTTTTCTATCAACATAAGCTTGTGTATTATATACAGCTTGTATTGCAGGATCATTACCTAATCTTGCTTCAAATAATTTACTTAATGGTTCTATTAATTGTTCACCATTTTTGTTTTTAATAATCCATCTACCATCAGGACTAAACTTTACTGACTCAATAGATAATCCAGCTTCTTTAGCTACATCTTGAGCTACAGACATAGCATTTACATATGGAGTATATGTAGCCCCACATAGCATTTACATATGGAGTATATGTAGCATTTCCAAAACTCATAGCTGTTGCATCATCTGCTTTTTTAAATTCTTCTCTTTTATAATCTAGTTCTCTTAAACCTACATCCCAATATCTATCTTGCAATTTTTCATCATAAGCATTTTTAAAAGATTCTCCTTTAGCTCTTTCCGTCATATAATTTTTAGTCCAGGCCATATCTTTTACTAAGCCTTTATCTTCATATAATGGTTTAAATATTTGTGTAGCTTGATTTACATTTTGCTCTAATGATAAATCCATTTGAGAAATTCTTTTTAAATCAAACTCAGCTTGTTTTAAATAAGTATCTCTTTTATTAATATTACCGTCTCTAGTTAAATCTGCATGGTATAATTTACCATACCCCCCAATTATTATCATACTGAGTTTGTTTTGTCTGCAAAACATTTGCATAAAAATTTAAGTCAGGTTGAAAGGGTTGAAACTGAGGTATATAATCTGTGACGCCTTGTAAATACGTTGCCATAATTGATTCTTATTATCTATTGTAAAACTATCAAAATTTTATAAGTTTAATAAACTTTTAAAGTTTAATAAAACATAAATGGAAAAACTGTATCACCCATTACATATGCTCCACCATTAGCAAATTGTCCACCATATCTACCCAGACCATAATTTTGTTTAAATAACATTTCTTGCATCTTTGGACTTAGACCAGAACCTTGTAATTCATATGCAAAATCTAAGGCATCTTTTTGTTTAGTACCTGGATCAACAGTTTTATCAGTTGCTACATAATCTACAAAACCACCTGATTCAGGATCAACTTTATAATTTTCATTTAGTTGATTAACAGCATCTATTTGTGCAGCATTAGTAAGTCCTGTAGTATATCCTTTAGCAACATCACCTCTAAAAAGCCTTTCAGAATTATCATAATTTTGATTAGCAATAGCATTCTCATTTCCTAATTGTTTAGTCAACTGATTATTCATCATATTATATTGGTTTCTTAAAGCACCTAACCCTTGTTCATATTGATTAGCAATACCTACATTAGCATTATCATATTGACTAGATACATCAGAAACACCTTTTGATAACTTACCTTGCATTGCAGCTAAAGTAGCTCTATTTGCAGGACCAGCAGCTGTTGAAGAAACAGCCTTAGCTAATTGTGCAGTAGCTTCATTTTGTGCAGCAATGTTTCTTGTAGGATCTAAATAGTTTACTCCATACTCTATAGGTTGCATTCTTTGTGTAATAGGTAAGTATTTCTTTAATCCCATTAGATTTGCAAATGCATTAGCAGTATTTATAGTATCTTGTAAAAAAAAGCCTGATCTTCTTCTTGGTGGAGCAAAACCAGGATCATATTCTGACTCTGCAGTATACTCATCACATAGACATTTACCATCTACCATAGGTGTCTCAACTTCATTACCATTTTCATCAGGGCAATAACATTTTTGAACAGGAGCGTTAGGATTTTCTATAACTTTTGGATCCTCTTTCCTTTTAGCTAAAGGATCTAATTGTCTAACTCCAAAATAATTATCTACATAAGCTTCTTGTAATTTCTCTAATAGTTCTGGATCTTTAAGCATTTCTTCTGTAAATTGACCAGTTTTATTTTGGCTAAGTCCTTTAAGTTTAGAGCTTTTCATTCCTTTAGCTGTTAAACCAAATTGTTTCCACATTGATCTAATAGCATCTGGATTATTTTTTAAAGACCATTCATAGATAGCTTTTTGAGCTTGTCCTTCTGACATATCTTTAATACCAGGTATATCAGCTTCCCATTGTCCTAGATAATCCTCAAGCTTTTGACCTCTATCACTAAACTTATTTTGTTGACCAGTTGGTGTAACATTACCTTGTTTAGTTTTAGCTTTCTCATATGGTGTTATAGCTCCTGTAGCAGCTTCAGGTAAGTAACCTCCATAAGCCATTTCAACAGGATTGTAAGGAAAGAAATAATCTTCCATAGGATATCCTCCGTAAGCCATCATTTGCTCTTGTCCCATTTGCATCATTTGTTCATCTTGCATAGGTTGAGCAATAGGTTCTCCACTTGGCATTTCTGAAGGCATCTGATTTTCTTGTTCTACTTCTTCATAATCTGCATACTCTTCAGTAGGTTGCTGCTGTGGTTGGGCTTTTTGTGGTAATAACTCCTCTTCAGAAATACCATTTGCTTCCATATAAGGTTTAGAAATCAAAGGTATGTCTTGTGGAAAACCTTTCATAGATTCTTGAATTAATGCTAATTCTCCTAACTTCATTGTATAGTTTTTTAGCATCATTTCAGCAGTCTTTCTTTCTAATTTATCTGAGTCAGGATCTTGTAGAATTTTTCTATAAGGATTTAAATCATACTTTTTAGATATAGTTGCAGGAGTATACCCACCATCTTTAGGTGATAAACCAAATCTTTTAAGTATAGCAGGATCCTTTATTTTCATTGCCTTAGTATCACTGAAAATAAAACTATCATCTGGTAAATTTAAAGGAGTACCTCCTTCATAATGTCTTTTACCACCAATTGTATAAAATGCAGGCATATTACTACCATCATTAGTAACAACTGTTTCATTCTTTTCAGCTTCTAGATTAGCTCCTTCTCTTGCAATAGGTTGCAAAGTTCTATTAACTTTAGTTTGAGGTTTTCCTATATAAGCATTATAGTCAGCACCACCAAAGGCAGGTACGTCATTTGCTAATGCACCTTGAACTTGATAACCAGTTCTAGCTTGTTTTAAACCAGGAACTTTTTTAATTTTTACTTTTATCATTTGTTTTAGTATATATATTCTACTTCACCACCATTATTTAAAAATTCTTGAAGTTCTTCTGGTGTCATCATTACTTCATCTCCTTCTTCCATATCATCATACACACTTCCACCATCTTCATATATAGGCCCACCATATTGAACTCTTTTTTCAAAACCTTGTTGATTTGGTTTAAATGTACCTGTATTAGTATCATAGTTTCCTTCATCTATCATTGCTGTTTCAGGAGCAGATGCATCACCTTTAAATGCATTATATAAATCTGCTTGCACACCTTTTGTATCTCCTATATTTTTAAGTCCAGTAGCTCCAGCTAAAGCAGTATTAAATTGAATATTACCTATTTCTGGATTTAATTCCCACATATTTTTATTTCTGTAATCTACAGAAACTACTCCAGGTTTTTCACCATACTCTTCTCTCATTTTATCTAATTGAGTATTCAGTAATTGTGTTCCCGCATCTTTAGAAGACATAGTTTGCATTCTATCTAATGCAGGTTTAGTTCTGTCATCTTCAGTAACAGGAGTTTCAAAACCATATCCAGCTTGAGGTATTCCGCCAAATCTTTTTTTACCAGCAAGTTTTGCATCAACTATCTTTTTAAGTTTAGCTTCTTCTGCTTGTATCTTAAGTGTTAAATCATTTGCTTGTTTATTTAACTCTGCATGCTTTTTCTTTTCAGCTGCTGTTTTATTAGATTTATATAATAAAGTCATTTCTTGGTCTCTCAAAGTTTTTAGCTGATTGTTCATTCTAAAAATAAGATCATCTTGTGTAGAAACATCAGAAAATTGTCTAGCTGCATTCTTAGCATCAGTATAACTATTATAGTTTCTATTACGATATCTAGCCTCATCCTGTTTTAATTTAGCAGCTTGTGCTTTTTTTAATTCTTCAGATGAAAGTGGCTTATAATTATTTTTATTTTCAGAAACATATTTATCATAATCATCAGCTGATACATTTGAGCTAGTAGTAGATTTAGGTTTAGTAGATGAAGTAGATTTAGATTTACCAGATGAATTAGATTTTGGTTTAGTAGATTTTTTCGTATTACTAAACTCTGATTGTTTACTAACTGGTTCAACTAAACCCAATTGTTCAGGAGTATATTCTGTTTGATACATCAGTTCTTCTTCTGGTACAGGTAATGTATTTTGAAAGTTAAAATCATAGAAGTTACTTTGATTATAAAAATCTTCTAAAGGTATTTCTTCTTCAAATGTTTGTTGAGGCATTTGTACAGACTCTTCATCATTGTTACCAAGAAAAGATCTGAGTCTATCTAAGCGGTCAAATAATTGAGGCATTATTCTTCTCTTCTCTCCACCCGGCTGATAATAACCACCAAATTTTTTAAAAGGAACTGTATTTCTTCTCCATTCTGGATAAGCTTCATTCCTCATATTTTGGAGATAGTAGTACATTTCCTTTTGTTCATTATAAGGATTGTTTTTGTCAATCTCAAATTTTGCTTCTGGTGCACTTGGTGTTGTAGGTAAATCAAAACCTGGTCTACCGGTTTCTACATTTGCTGAACTTTGAGGAGAAGCATTAGCTTTCATTTGTTGCACAGCATTAAATAAATTTTCAGTAGATGTGCTACTTGGTGAACCCATAGCAGATTGTATAAATGCTGCTAATGGATTAGATGGTGCAGATACTGGATTTGCTGCAGAAGGTGCATTAGCTTCTGTAAAACTTTCATCTGTTATTGGTTCTCCAGCAGCATTAATTACTGTAGTACCACTTTGTGTTCTACTTGTTGGTTGAGCTTTCCCTTGTAAATAATCTAAAGCTGTTGGAGATTGTGTTTGTCCAGTAGGTGCAGATTGTTTTACATCAGGAGCACTAGATTGTCTAGGGGAATTAGAGTAATCAAAAAGATTAGATGGATTATTTACCATTTGCTCCAAAGCATTACCTGCAGTTTGTTGATTAGCTACATAGTTTGGATCAGTTGCAGCATTAATAGCCGCCATATTCTGTGCATTAGGTACCCATTTCTTTTGTTGTTCATTCCATACTAAACCTCTATCTTTTTGTTTTTGTTGGAATTCTGCAATATACTCTTTATCTTCTCCAGGTGCTTTTACAGTAGATGATGGAGTAGATGAAAAATTTCCATTTCTACTATCATCATATGCATAATCACTACCATAACCTTGATTAAAAGCTCTTTTTATATCACGCTCTTTAACTCTCAAATCTCTACCAGATAAACCTTGAGTTTCTCTCTGTAAAGTAGATTGTAGATCATTTCCTTTAGGTACATTGCTACCGGCAGATGTATTACCTGCGGATGCTAAACTACCTGAAGTAGGTAGATTAATCATTGGTTTTCCAGAAGCATCTCTGTTTACATTATAATCTATAGTATATCTTCTAGGAGCTCCTGTTAGCCAATTAGATTTTGTAACATTTATCTTAGCAATACTAGAAGGATCAAACATACCTGTGTAAGGTTGATTAGTTCCTGCTACACGCATACCCATTGGTTTTGCCCATGTTCCCGCATAAGTAGCAAATCTCCCTGGAAATATACCAGGACCTCTGTTTCCTAATCTAGGATCATAATACATTCCAGGAAACTGCCCTCTATTATAACCTGCGTTAAAATAATTAGGATAAGCATTTCTGTTTACATTAGTCTGTGTTCTTGTATTACTTTGAGGATTAGCCATACCGGCCTTTTGAGCTAATTCATACATTTCTTTAGCAGATAGGTCATCTCTTAAAGACATGCCTAATCTATCTCCTATTTGTTTAGTATAATCATCATAAGAGCCATATGCTGTATTTGGAGGATTTTGTCCATAGTTATCTCTATTTTGATTAAATATAATTTGATCTCCAACTCTAAAACCACCTTGTTGTGGACCTTGTCCTCTTGTTAAATCAAATGCACGTTGAGGATGCATAATACCATACTGTGCTTTAGTTAAACCACCATCAGCAAAGTAAGCATCTGTTGTATCTTTAGAATAAGTATCATCTAAATCTGCTTGAGTAAAAGCATCATTACCACCATAAATAAACTTTTGTAAGTTTCCGTAAGGATCTGCTTGAGTAAAAACATCATTACCACCATAAATAAACTTTTGTAAGTTTCCGTAAGGATCCATAAATGGATCATTTACTATACCTCCTACTTCCATTCCAGGAAATGAAAATTTTAATTGAGTGCCAGATGGAGGTTCAGGTAAACCTTTTCTATTTGTAGCTTTCCAATAATCTTTAAATAACTTATTAGCTTCTTGTTGCATTTTTGGATTTCTAAGATAGCCATCTAAAGATCTTGGATTATTTTTTATAGATTTCCAAAAGTCTATATAAATTTTGTTAGCACCTCTCTGTGCTGCATTTCCAGCTGCTTGTTGTGCTGCATTTCCAGCGGCACCTCTAAACAAATTAGCTGCACCACTAACTAAGTTAGGTACACCTAATGCAAGTGTTTGCACTAAATCATCATCTGCTTGTGCTGCTTGAGGACCCATACCTACTGAACCATAATAATGATAACTTGGAACATATGGTCCTGACATTAATGCGCCAGACTCAGTTCTATACTTTTCCCATTTAGCATCATTTTGCATTTTTTTAGAATTTTCTACTAACCAATCTTTTCCTTTTGTAATACCTTGGTCTAGATACTCAGCACCTCCTCTAATAAGATTCTCAATTCCTGCACCAATACCAAATGGATCTGAAGGAGGAGTAACTACTGGAGTAACTTCTGGAGTAACTGTTTTAGGAGTAGATTTCTTTTTAGGTTTAGTAATAACTTTTTCTGTAGGTATTTCTTCAGTAGGATCATTAGGATTTTCTACTGGACCTACAGGTAAATTTCTACCCATTGCTAGATCTTCTGTTCCTGCACCATCTGGTTGTAAATAATCTGGAACATTATCACTATTATAATCTGCCTCATTCCAATTTTTTGGACCAGTAGCATTATTTGCAGCTTCAGAGTTAGTTGTATTTGCTACTTCTTTTATACTCTCATTATTTACATCTTTACTGATTTGTTCAGTTACAAGTCTACCCGGAGTTTTATTTCCAGTAGCTCTCATACCGTGCCCATAACCAGGTAAATAATAACCCATACCCATTCCTGGCATAGGGCTAAATTCCATAGAGTATCTAGAAGGTCTTCCTGTTAACCAATGGGATCTTGTAACATCTAATTTACTTATAGGTCCCATCATTCCCATTTGTAACATATCAGGAGTAAGACCCATAAAAGGTGTCATGTAATAAGGATTGTTTCTAAAACCTCTTCTTTTATTAAAGCCTAATCTTGCTTGTACTAACTCATTCATAGGATCATGAAACACATCAGTATCACCATGAGTATAATGAGTAAAGTCATATGGTTGTTCTTGACCACCATCTTGCATGTATGTATCAAACTGATTTTCTGCTTGTTCTTTTATTACAGCTAACTGAGCATTATTCTTAAGATTATTTACAAAAGAACCTTTCATATTATTTCTAACTTCTTCACCAGTTGGATCTGGTGTAGAAGATTGAGTTAGTTGTGTTGTTCCACCAAGTTCTTTTTTAGCCAGTTTAAGAATATTGTTTACATACTTTCTTCTTTCCTTTTTAAAGTTACCTCCTAATTTAGCTTGAGTAGTTGCATTAGGATCTTCATAGTCAGAGTATATTTCTGCATCAAAGTCTGAGTCGTCTCTATCTTCAGCTATAAGATCATTAGAAATTTTAGTTTCATTCTGTTCTGAAACAGGTTGTGTTACAGGACTATTTGCTATTTCTACTTTATTAGATTCTGTTGCTTCATCTGTTTCTTCTTCTTCATCTTCTTCTTTATTTTGAGAAGCATACATTTGATACACTTGATCATAGTAACTATTAGCAGAATTAAAATCATTGCCTAAAATAGCAAAGAGTTTAATCATAGTTTCTTCTTTAGCTTTTCCTGAAGCAATATCATTTGCTATAAAATTTACCAATTGTTGTTGAGAAGAAGGAGCTGTTCCACCCATTTGTGCTGTAAATTTTTGTAGTTTACTTACAAACTTTCCTTTTCCATCTGGTGCTTTAGTTATTCTTACTTTCATAATAACGTGTTATATACTAATATACTAAAATTTAATTTAATGAATAAACTTTAAAAATTTACAATTCTTCTATAATGAAACCCTGATCAACATATCTTTTTAGGTCTTCTTTATTTTTAATATCTATTTCAATAGCCCCACCATTCTTCTTGTTTGACAAAGCAGTTTTAAGCCAACCAAAAAAACCTTCATCTGAACCTTTAGAGAAATCAGTAGTATTTATTACATCTTTAGTCCAGTTATTTCTTTGTGTTAATCCTCTTCTTTCATATTGCTGGAGCATTTTATTTTTATCTCCTTTTACAACTCCTTCTACAAAACTTGGGAACTTATTTAAGCTACCTAAATTATATGCATAATCAGTAAGCATCATTTGACTATTTTGAGGTAACTTGTCATAAGTTCCTGTACCATATTTGTCATCTACATATTTTTCTGCTTTAGTCTGATGAGCTAATACATCTTTTTTCTGTAAGTCTCTAGCTTGTTGTTCAGTCAAACCTGAAGCAAATGATTCACCAGGTTGTAATTTATGTCCATAAGCTATGGTATTAGCACCACCTTCAACACTTGCATGAGGATACCATTTATTATTTTTGTAACCTTTTTTAATAGAGTTTTCCAAACCTCTTAAATCTGATAAGTATTTTTCTAGAGTAGCTGGGTCTAAATCTTTAGGAGATAGTTCTCCTCCCGGAGCATAGTTATTAATATTACCACCTTTTTTATAATTAGAATTACCTTTAGAATAATTTTTATATCTTGTATGTGGTTGAAGTGGATTAGGATTATATAAAGGTAGTTCTTTACCGGTTGCTCCTGTTATTTGATCTTCTAGATACTGATAGCCTTTATTTGAAAATACAGGATCATCCGGTGAAAAAGGAGAATAATTAAAATCAAACTCACTTATATCAATATCTTCTCCTCTAAAATTCTTAGCATAAACAGGTTGTTTAAAAACTTCCTCTGGTGCTGCTTTTATTACTGTTGATTTTCTTGGATAAAAAATATTTTTTCTAGGGATAATGTATTCATTAGCATTTATTTCTGATTGAAACATAGTTCTAGGTTGCCCTGGTAATACAGAACCTTGTGCTGTTTTTAAGTTTACCACATCTGAATCACTTAAAATATTTTTTTTCCAAAAAGGTATTTTTACTTCTTCTATCACCATATCATCTCCCATAAAAACACCTCTCCTGCCTTCATTTCCTTTTAAATATTGTGACATTTCTTCCAAGTCTGTTGTAAAAAAATCTCCTTTTTCATTTACTTTAGTTATAAGTTCTTTTTGTTTTGCTGCATTTATAGGATCATCTCCTAAACCATAATTTATATTTTCTAAATTTTTATTAAATGTACTAGCTCTATATCCTCTTGTAGGATATATTACATTATCTGCGTATTTTAATCCACTTTTTAAAAAAGGTTTTGCAACTTTACCTGCTGCACCAACAACTGGTAAAGCACCTGCAAAATCTGCAACAACACCTAATGCATCTGTGTCAACATCAACATAGTCTTTATTATCTCCAAATAGTTTACTACCTAGTGTCATAGCACCTTCAACAAGAGTTTCCGGAGCTTGACTTATACCTGTAGTCAAATCATCAGCAAACTTTAAAGGATCATCTACAATTCTTTCTCCTGTTCTTATAGCAGAATTTATACCTGTAATTTCTCCGGCACCTGTTAAAAGTTCTGATAAGTGTTCTTTATTTTGACGGTCTCTATTAGCATTCCAAGTTGCTTCATCTACTGATATGTTTTCAATACCTTTTAATTTATTTTCTTTGTTTACTTGAGCAGCCCTATCTGCAAAACTAGATGTTGATTGTTTTTTTGCTACTGGTTTTGAAACAGCAACTGGTTTTGCTTTAGCTACTTCTTTTTTAACGGTAGCCATATCAGATTTACTTAATGTAGGTCTTACTACAGTTCCTGGTTTCCATGTTCCACCTGGTTGCATCTCAGGTAGTTCTTCTACTATATAACCACCTTTAGCATACTCTTTTATTTGTTCCGGAGTAAGATCCAATTCTAAATATCCTCCGTCTTTTTCCTTAGGTATATATTTAAATCTTTGTAAATCAGGATCATATACTGGTGTACTATCATTAGCTCTATTACTTAGATAGTGACCATTTATTTCCATCCATGTTGTATCACCTTCTTTAAATCCTGGTTTACCTGATTTTAAAAATACTTAAAAATACTCCTGTATTTGGATTAACACTAAAACCATGATAATATCCATCATAAGGATCTGGTTGCCAATCAGGATTCATTTGTAAAGCTTCTTCAAAGTTTTTAGGTTTACCTAATGCATCCCACATACCATAGTGATCATATTCATTTGAATCACCATTTT
>Ga0194124_10005780_pt1 | contig 11343 bp, 11 predicted proteins | sample TA2KigCas0mmetaG_FD_148605 | JGI IMG/M metagenome (GOLD analysis project Ga0194124, IMG submission 148605) | Freshwater microbial communities from Lake Tanganyika, Tanzania - TA2015031 Kigoma Deep Cast 0m | ecosystem: Environmental > Aquatic > Freshwater > Lake | place: Tanzania: Lake...
ATGACCGCATCGAGATCACGCAGGAGCCGGTCGCGGCGGGTGACGTAGCCTTTGGCGGCGTATTCCTGATCGGAGAACGAGGACTGTGTGAGCATGGCGGGCCTCATGGAGTGATGCCCGTATCGTAGCACCGGAAAATAGCGTTGTCAAGTTTTAAGCCTGATTTTTTCAGCGTTCCCTAAGCGCTCGAACGCTGTGACCACGAGCGATCGATCGAACTAGGATGTTCGTCGATGTCCATCCATCCCTTCGACCAGCCCGCACGTCCCGGTCCCGCTCGCGAACTGACGTCCAGGTGGACGCGGCCTTGACTTCCGTAGCCAGACTGCGCAAGATGTAGCCCTGAGTACTTGTACCGTACACCGACGATACAACGTGAGTGAAGGAGGAGATCTGATGATTCAGGTTAGGCTTTTTGCGGTAGCGCTCGTCTGCGCCTTGATGGTTGCGACCGGAGGCGCGATCGCCCAGGAGAAACTGGTTGTATGGTTCACCAAAGGGTTCTACCCTGCCGAGGACAAGGCGCTTGACGACATGGTGGCCAAGTTCGAGAAGAAGACCGGGGTCAAGGTCGAACTTTCACGCTACGCAGTCCAAGAAATCATTCCGAAAACGGTTGCTGCCCTCGATGCGAAGGATGTTCCTGACGTTTCATTCGGACACACCTATGACTTTCAGGTGACCAGCAAGTGGGCTTACGAGGGAATCCTCGAGGACATCTCTGAGGTGATCACGCCGATTAAGGATCGCTTCCTTCCCAACACCATAGAGACCACCCTCTTATGGAACGATGTGGCGAAGAAGCGCGCCTACTACGCGTTTCCGCTTGAACAGCAGACCATCCACATCCAATATTGGAAGGACATGCTCGCTGAGGCTGGATACAAAGAAGCAGACATTCCCAAGACGTGGCGCGCCTATTGGGACTTCTGGTGCGACAAAGTGCAATCCGGACACCGAAAGGCCTCGGGGAAACGTACCTATGGAATCGGGCAACCGTTGGGCGTCGACTCGACCGACTCCTTCTACTCCTTTCTAACCTTCCTCGATGCGTACAACGTCCGCTTGGTGGATGACAACGGCAAACTGTTGGTTGATAACCCGGATGTACGCAAAGGCCTGATTGGTGCGCTCACTGACTACACGAGTGTCTTCAAGCGCAACTGCACACCGCCGTCGTCGGTCAACTGGAAGGACCCTGACAATAATGTTGCCTTCCACAACAAAACCACAGTGATGACCCATAACGCGACGATTTCGATCGTCGCAAAATGGGTGGATGACTCAACAAATTCCAGGCTTACTGAAGATGAGCGTGCGACTGCCAAAAAGAACGCGACCGAATTGATCGCGACAGCAGCGTTTCCAGCAAAACCGGACGGGAAACCCTTTATTTACCGGGCGGCTATCAAGACCGGTGTCATTTTCAGCGACGCGAAGAACAAGCGCCGCGCCAAGGAGTTTGTGTCTTTCATTCTGGAAGACGACAACCTAATTCCGTTTGTAGAGGGCGCCCTGGGGAGGTGGTATCCGGTGACCAAGTCTGGCGTCGCCCGCGACTTCTGGCGCAATGATCCCCATCGTTTGATCGTACACAACCAGTTCTCGGCGGGCACAGTGCCCTTTGAGTTCGTTCGCAACTTTAGGTTTACAATTCTTAATAATGAGAACGTCTGGGCGAAAGCGATGAACCGTATCACCAGCGAGAACTGGCCGGTGGAGCGTGCAGTCGATGAAATGATCGCCCGCATCAAACAGGTGGCCGGCTGACCGTCAACCGGGGCTGGGCGGAGGGGCGTAAACTGCGTCCCCCCGTCTTGTATCCAGCCCACGGAGCATTTCCCCCGTGCCCGCTCCCCTTTCTCTGCAGGACCGGGCCCCATCGCCCGGGCTTTCATCGGTTTCCGCGACGACCTCCCCCCGACTGACGCAACAGCAGCGCTGGGGCCTGCTTTTCCTGGCTCCCTACGCGCTACTGTTTTTGACCTTTGTGGTCTATCCGGTTACTTACGGTCTGTGGCTGGCGAGGGATCCATCCAGCTATGAGGTCTTGTTTGAAGACCCAATTTTCATACGCACCGTTGTCAACACGCTGATCTTCGTCGTGCTCGCCGTGAACCTCAAGTTCCTGATGGCACTTTACCTCTCCGGCTTTTTTTTCAATTCTAGACGGTGGATCCGATGGCTATCCGTGCTATTCCTGCTTCCTTGGGCTATTCCGTCGATACCGACCATCTATTCTGCTCGATTCATGCTTAATCCTGAGTGGGGACTTATCAACTCCGTAATCTTTCGGCTCACGGGTGCGGACGGACCAGGGTGGCTGACCGACCCGACGCTGGCGCTCTCAATGTCGATGCTTGTCCACATATGGAAAAGCCTGCCCTTCTGGACGCTCATCCTGATCGCTGGTCGAATGGCGATTCCGCAGGAGCAGTACGAGGCCGCGAGCGTCGACGGTGCCACCCGATGGCAGCGGTTCCTGTATGTGACGTGGCCGGGGATCGGCACGCTTTACCTCACCTCGACGATTCTTTCGATGATCTGGACGATTGGCGACTTCAACAGCGTATACCTGCTCACTGGCGGCGGTCCGGCCGACCTGACGCACGTACTCGCTACGCTCGGCATCCGCTACATCCGACTCGACCAAGTAGAGCAGGCAATGGCGACGGTTGTCGTTGCGATGCCTTTGGTGCTGCCGCTTGTCTGGTTTATGATGAGGCGCCTTTCCCGGGGCGACAAAGGATGAACCTGCGTCGGGCGAGCGCCGAAGCCAAGCTTATCTTGATTGCAATTCCGATACTAATTTGGACGTTACTTCCAATTTATCATATATTGCTTTTTGCGATCTCTCGCAAGGATTCGGCCTTTGCCGGCAACCTGTGGCCAGACCAGCCGACGTTACGCAACTTCGGCGCCGTCGTTCGCCAGGAACATTTCTTCCTCTACCACTTCTGGCAGCAGATCCTCAACTCAATCTGGATCGCCTTTGCCACTGGCGCGCTCACCCTCTTTATTGCTACCTTTGCCGCTTTCGCAATCAGTCGGTTGCGTGTACGGGGTGGCCGCCTAGCAATGAATGTCGCCCTCTTCACGTACTTTATTCCTGCGGCCTTTCTTGCGATCCCGATGTACAAGGCAATGAGCGTTTACGGACTGCTCAACACGTCGTGGGCGTTGATCATGTCTATGGTTGTGATCGCGTCACCCTATGCAATCTGGGTACTCAAGCAGGCCTCAGACAAGCTGCCAATCGAACTCGACGAGGCCGCAAGAATTGACGGTGCATCCCCACCCCAGCTTTTCCGGATGGTGTACCTTCCGCTGATAGCGCCTTCGATGGTGGCCATCGGCACCTACGCGCTTCTCCTCGCATGGAACGAGTACCTCTATGCGTTCCTAATGCTGTCGAAGGAAACAAACGTCACGCTGGCGGTCGCTTTAGGGCACTTCTTGTCCGCCGACGATTCACCGTGGGAATTGCTCATGGCCACCGGACTCCTCTACGCTTTACCCCCGGCAGCGATTTATTACGCATTCCGCCGTTTCATGGTTACCGGTCTCACCGCTGGCGCGGTCAAGTCCTGAGGCGAAAAGAGGATGGCATCGGTCAGGTTCCACAACATCACCAAGGTTTTTGACAAAGTCGAGGTACTGCACGGCGTAAGCCTCGACATTGCCGACGGCGAGTTCACCGTTTTGGTCGGACCTTCGGGGTGCGGCAAGTCCACTCTCCTTCGACTTTTGGCCGGACTCGAGGAGGTCTCTTCGGGCGAGATTACGATCAACGACCGTGTGGTGAACGAGGTGGAGTCGAAGGACCGCGACATCGCGATGGTCTTCCAGAGCTACGCACTATATCCGCACATGACGGTACGCGAGAACATGGGTTTTTCGCTGCGGCTCCGCAAGACGGCCACTTCACTGATAGAGGAAAGGGTTGCAGAGGCTGCTCGGATCCTGGACCTCGCTCCTTACCTAAACCGGCTCCCACGCGAGCTCTCAGGTGGTCAGCGGCAGCGGGTAGCCATGGGGCGGGCGATCGTGCGTGACCCGCAAGTATTTCTTTTCGACGAGCCGCTGTCCAACCTGGATGCGAAACTCCGCGCGGCGATGCGTGCCGAGATCAAGTCGCTTCACCAACGCCTGCGCACCACTACCGTCTACGTGACCCATGACCAGATCGAGGCGATGACGATGGCCGACCGCATCGCAGTTATGAATGCCGGACGTATCGAGCAGGTGGGCGAGCCGCTCGAACTGTATGACCGGCCAGTGAATCTTTTCGTGGCTCAATTCATCGGCTCGCCCGCGATGAACATTATGCGGGGGACGCTGAGTGCCGCCAATGGAGGCTGCATGGTTGAAGCCTTGGGGGCATTATGGCCGATTCCCGCCGCTACGACCTTGGCACCGGGGAGGCGGGTGCATTACGGCATCCGGCCTGAGCATCTGCGGCTGTCCGATGGCCCAGGTATCGAGGGATTTATCGCGGTGGTGGAACCCTTGGGTGCAGGTACCGAATTGGTGGTGAGGGTCGGGGACACGCAGCTGGTACTGGTGTCGAACTACCGCCCGGCCGTTCATTCCAATGATTCCATCCGCTTGGTGGTCGACGCCGAACACGTTCACCTGTTCGATGAAGTGTCCGGCATGCGGATCGATTGAGTGCTCACGCTGGATTCGCCTTCGAGAGATGAATGGAGTCGATTACCGTCCCAAATTTGGTAGTGAGGAGCTTGCGGTTACCGGTCGTCATCGTGCAGCTATAGATTGCTGCAATACACGACCTGTCGAGGGGTAGTGTTTCGCGAGATCTCCTCAGGGATTGAAATAACTGGGGAAACGTTGATCAAATCGGGTTTTTGAATGCGCAGAGGCTGCCTCGCGCCATCTGTTCGAAGTTTAGGACGTGTTTTCGCCTCCGAAAGGGCTCCAGACCCTCCGAAGGCGCAATTTTGCTCCGTTTTTCGCCGTTTTCTTCGTTTTTCCCTGTCTCAGGACGGATTGAGGGTGTCGAGTTCAAAAAGTCGACGCTTGACCAGCACCAGGTTGGCCATCCCAAAGAGCGTGTAGAGCTGCGCGGTGTTCTTGGCCAAGCCACGGTAGCGAACCTTGCGCATCTTGAAGAGATTCTTGACCACGTGAAACGCATGCTCCACCCTGGCCCGCACGCTTTCCTTGAGCTTTTCGAGTCTCTCCAGCACCCGCCCGTGCGCGTCATCGGCCAGGGCCTTGCGCTTGCCCGGATGCATCGCCACATGCCAGGTGGCCTGCACCTTATCGGGCGCCCGTGTGCCGCCAGTGCGCGGCGACTAGATCGATCTGGTTGGTCCAGATGCCGCCTGTTGATCCATCTGCACAACTGAGCCGTGATCGCGTCGAATACCAAGCTGCTGCTTCGATGGATGTTCGGGCTACTCGGTTGTGGATAAGTCTTTCGTGTCTGCGATTTTTCGCTTCTTTCCGGCGCCATATCAAAACTGACCAACTGCGATATAGACAGCGAATAGTAGGGCCAGGAAGAGGGTCTCGCCCACCAACAACACTGAGGGCTGCCATCCCAGCGAACTGAGCTCACCCAGTGACGTTCTGATGCCGGCTGCGGCAATCGCCACTACCAAGGCCCAACGCGAAATACTGCTGGACACCTCCACCACAGGCGGGGGAATCCAGCCCAAGCTGCCCACGGCCATCAAGGCAGCGAAGGCCGCCAAGAAGCCCGGAACCAGCGGGGTAACCGGTTGCGCAGACGACCCCTCTTCTACTGACGGCTGCGAGTTACGCACAAGCCACGCCACAGCGACCACCACGGGCATCAGCAACAAAACGCGGCACAGCTTGACCAAGGTGGCGGTATCCGCGGCCTCAGGGCCGATGAGGGTGCCGGCGGCCACCACTTGCGCCACATCGTGAATCGTGCCGCCCAAAAAGATACCCGCTTCACTGCGCGCCACAGCCAAGGCCTTGAGCGCAAATGGGTACAGAACCATGGTGACCGTTGACAGAACGGTCACGCCCACCACCACCAGAAGGGTGAAGCGCTGATTCTCGCGGGTGGGTGGCAATGTGGCGGCGATCGCCATGGCTGCGGACACACCGCAAATCGCGACCGCGCCCCCAGTCAGGAGACCGACGTCACGTTGCCAGCCCATCCGGCGGGCCAGCATCACGCCGCTGGCCATCGTCAAAAAGACGGCCAATACGATGAAACCCAGCGTGGCCCAGCCCAGGTCCGCGGCATGCTCGATGGTGATGCGAGCGCCCAACAGGGCCACCCCGATACGCAGAACGGTTCGACTGCAGAAGTCCAGCCCAGGCGCCACCTGAGCGCTGGCGGCCAGAAAGTGCAGGCTCATACCTAACAGCAGTGCGTAAAGCAGTTGGGGACCTCCAAACTGATGCGACAGGAACGTGGCCGCCGCGGCCACCACCAAACAAGCCAACACCCCGCGGCTCAGGCGATGCAAGCTGTGGTTCATAGAACCGGTCACCGTGAATTACGCGGGTCAGGCGCTTGATAGACGTCGAATCTGTTCCGCGAGCGCATCGGGGATTTCGACCCCCTGCTCCTGAGCTTGGCGCTCAAGGCTCAGACGCCGGGCGCCAGGTAGGCGAACATCGGGGTCCTGCAGCATTTCGCTCATCAGGACTTCTATGCGGCTGAGATACGAGGCAGATCCGGCCAAAGCCTCAGGGTCGATCAGCACAAAGGCCTGACCAATGCGCGGCTGATTGCCTTCATCAACAAAGAAGGAGGAGGCTTCAAAGCCGAACTGCGCGCCAATGACAGCGGTTACCAGTAACTCGACAACAAGAGCCAGCATGGCGCCCTTGCTGCTGCTGGCCGCACCTACGGGCAACATCGAGCCCCCCATACCGGCCTTGGGGTCGGTGGTGGGCTGACCCCGCACATCCAGTGCCCAGCCCAGGGGAATGCTTCGCCCTTCTTTGGCTGCCACCATCAGCTTGCCACGAGCCACCTCCGAAAGAGACAGGTCGATCATCAGGGGGTTGGCATCCCGGCGTGGGAACGCGGCCGCAATTGGGTTGGTACCGAAAATGGGACGAAGACCACCAGCCGCAGGCATCGCCGCCGGTGAATTGGCCAGCCCCAGGGCGACAAAGCCCGCCTTCGCCGCGGGCCGCAGGTGGTCTACCACCACCCCGCAGTGGTGGCTGTTGATCACGCCCACCACACAAACGCCAAGCTCACGGGCCACGGCCATGCCTTCTTGTACCGCCAATCTGCAGGCGCCATAAGCCAGCCCGCATCTTGCATCCACCACCAGTGCGGCGCCCTTGCGCTTGGTGACCTTGGGTACCGCACCGCCAAAAGCACGGCCATTGCGCAGGTGGGTGGTGTATTGGGGCAGACGCGAAAGCCCGTGGGAGGCCAAGCCTTGCGCCTCAGCCATGACCAGGCCCTGCGCCGTGGCGCGAGCCATTTCGGGGTTGGCACCGGCACGCGCCAGCGCCTGCTCGGCCCATTCGCTAGCCTGCTTCAATGTAATGCGCGTCATGGCGGTCAGTAAGGAGTGATTGATGCAGGCTGCTCAGGCCGATGGGGAGCCAAGCGCCTGCAAGACGCGCTCGGCAATTAAGCTGCTGACACGTTCGTTGGACTCGGTGCTGACGCCTGCGATGTGAGGGGTGAGGATCAGGTTGGGGCAGCCTGCAAAGTGCGGGGCGGCTGGCAGAGGCTCCTGAACGAAGACATCCAGAGCAGCCCCGCCCAGGCTATGGGCCCGCAGGGCCTCGGCCACGGCCTGCTCGTCCACGACACCGCCTCGTGCGGTGTTGATCAATACCGCATGCGCCTGCATACGGGCCAAGCGATCGGCGTTGATGAGGTGCCGGGTGCTGTCCACCAGGGGAACGTGCAGGCTCACCACATCGGAAGTCGCCAGCAGCGTTTCCAGGTCCACGCACGCTGCCTGCTGCTCGGCATAGGCGGGGTGCGAGGCGGGCATCATCGGGTCATTAGCCTGGATCTTCAGGCCTAGGCCCCGTGCCAACTGCGCTGTCAGCTGACCGATGGCTCCGAAGCCGACCAGCCCTAAGGTTTTGCCGGCCGCCTCCAGGCCCTGCGACGCAGCCTGCCGGGGCCACTGTCCCTGCGCAACTGCATCACCGCACTGATACGCACGGCGCAACAACAGCATGGCCGTGGCGATCACGTACTCGGCAACCGAAAGCGCGTTGGCTCCGGTGGCTGGCATCACCGTCATGCCACGTGCTTCGCACGCATGAACATCGATATTGTCCAGCCCCACGCCCAGGCGCCCAACGATGCGGCAACGCTCAAGCGCAGCCAGCAACTCGCCTCGCACCTGGGTTCGGTTGCGCACAACCAGCACATCAGCATCACGGGCCAACAGCATAAGCTGATCCTGTTGGTCCACAAGCTTGGGGTCGTAGACCACCTCATGGACCGCCTGAAGCCGCTGGACTGACGGCAGGTCCATGAACTCGGTGATGATGATGCGTGCCACTGGCATGTCCCCCAATCAAGCCGACTCAAACAGACGGGTGAGTACGAACTCCCGATGCCCGAGGGCCTCGGCTGCAGTCAATCGTCCGTTGGCTGTGCGAAGCATGCATTCCAAGAGCTTGTCGCCAGCTTGGTCTAGCGTGATCTCGCGCTGCAGCAGGCCCGAGCTGTCCACATCAACGTGTTCACTCATCAGTCGCACTGTGCGGGGATTGGCACAAATCTTGATGACCGGCAGGATCGGGTTACCGATCACATTGCCCTGGCCAGTGGGAAAGAAGTGCACCGCATAGCCTGATGCTGCGCACAGGGTCACCATTTCGGCAGCCGCAGACGAAGAGTCCATGAACCACAGACCCGGATGTGTGGGCATCTCCGCCTTGTCGATCACGCCGTCAACCGTGCACTTCTTGCCAATCTTCTGGATGTTGCCCAGGGCCTTTTCTTCAATGGTGGTCAGGCCGCCGGCGATATTACCCTTGGTGGGCTGGCTCTCGGAGAGGTCGGTGGTCTTGTGGCGGTTGATCATGTCCTGGTAGCGGTTGAACATGAACATGAACTGCTCGGCCACCTCGGGCGTCTTGCAGCGCTCCACGACGATCTTCTCGCCACCGGTGATTTCGCTGGTTTCACCGAAGCACAGGTAATTGCCCAGTGGGTGCAGCTTGTCAAAGGCATTGCCCACGGTGGGGTTGGCACCACAGCCACTGGTGGTGTCGCTCTCACCGCATTTGGTGGAGACCCACAGTTCGCTGATCGAGCACACCTCACGCTGCTTTTCGCTGGCCCACTGCACATACTCGCGGGCTACTTTGCTGGCCCTCATGACGGTGGCATGGTCTCCATGACCTTCGATGCCGAAGCCTGAGACCGGCTTGCCGGTGGCCGCGATGCCGTCAACCACTTTTTTGGTCCAGCCATCTTCGATTCCGATGACGACCACCGCAGCCACGTTGGGGTTGCAACCGGTACCGATCAGGGTACGGAAATGGAGGTCCAGGTCGGCGCCGAACTGCAGGCGACCATAAGGGTGCGGGATGGCCAGACATCCCTTGATGTTGTGCGCCACGGCCTCGGCAGCAGCGTTGGACAGGTCGTCCAAGGGCAGGATGACGACGTGGTTGCGCACGCCGACTCGGCCGTTTTCACGGCGGTAGCCCATAAAGGTGGTGTCTTTGGAGATCACAGACATGATGCGGTCCTTGGAAATGAGGGAATGAAGCGTGAGGCGGCCAGCGCCGCGATCACCAGCGCTTGGTCTTGATGTTGTGGACGTGGGCGTGTTCGCCAGCGGCGATTGCAGCCACCACCTTGCCCATGTCGATCCCGTACTTCCACACCGTGTCACCTACGGCCATATCCTTGAGGGCGACCTTGTGGCCGATGGGAATATCGGCCTTGGCCACCACTTCGGTCATACGGTCTTCGTCCATGATCCAGCCCTTGAGGGTTTGGCCACTGTGAACGCCTTCCACCACCACCACCGCCACGGTATCCCGGGCGTCGTGCAAGACAAAGTGAATCATCATTGCTCCTCTGCGATAGAACGAGCGTGACTTTGATGCGAGTAGAACCGTCCGTCAATCAAGTCATATAAATGACTTGCTAAAGTCGAATGATTCTGGATATGCTCGGTTTTATGCAGGATGCCGGAACAAAGTGTTTGGACCGTCTGAGTCAAGACGGAGGATCGCTGTACCTCCAGGTCAAACGCGCGTTGCTGACGTGCATCGAGTCACGGGTGTGGTTGCCCGGAGACCAGTTGCCTAGCGAGACGCTCATTGCCGGCCAACTGGGCGTGAGCATAGGCACGCTGCGCCGCGCAGTGGACGAACTGGTGCAGGAGCAGGTACTGGTACGGCGCCAAGGCAAGGGCACCTTCGTGGCCCTGCACTCACGCGACCGCTACCTGTTTCAGTTTTTCCGGGTCGAGGCGCGCGAGGAGCGGTTTGGCGCGGGCATTCCGTCTGACAGCGAGTACCCGGAAGTGGAGTGCGTCTCCTTCGAGCGACAGCGCGCCGATGAGGCTGCTGCCGACGCCCTACGCCTGCGCGCCGGCGACCCAGTATTCGTCATCCAGAACCGGCTGAGCCTCAAACGCCGCGCGGTCATCCTTGATCACATAGTCATATCAGCCACCCTATTCAAGGGGCTCAGCGAAAAACGCTTCCTAGAACGCAGCAGCACCATCTACAACTTTTACCAAACCGAGTTCGGCATCACCGTGCTGCATGCACGGGAGCGGGCGAGAGCTGTGCTGGCATCACGCGAAGCGATGCGCCGCTTGGGTGTTGCAGCCGGCACGCCGCTGATCGAAGTGCAGCGGCTGGCGCATTCATTCGGTGAACGACCGGTAGAGTGGCGTACATCGCTCATCTACACCCAGCAGCACGACTATGTCTCTGACGTCTCTGCCCCACGATAAGGCAGCCGGCGTGCCCGACACGCCTGCGATGCTGCGCCAAACCGCTGAGGAGTTGGCGCGTGCCGCAGCAGCCCTGATCCAGCAGGCATTGGAAAAGCGTGTGATGGCAGGGGCTTCAGGCACGTACCTGGTCGAAAAAGCACCCGGTGATTGGTCAGGTGAACTGGACGCTGCCATCGAGGAACACCTGCGCCGGCTCGTGACACTGCGTCATCCGGGTCACGGCTTCTTTGGCGAGGAAGGGTACGAGCAGCCCTTCAATCCCGTGGCTGTATCTGGCAACAACAGGCGCGCTACCGAGGACTCAGCCATCGTGTGGGTCGTCGACCCGATCGACGGCAGTGCCAATTTCCTGCGGGGCTATCCCCACCACTCGATTTCAATTGCCGCCGTGCAAGCGGGCGAGCCGGTGGCCGGATGC
>Ga0194124_10005782_pt1 | contig 11343 bp, 9 predicted proteins | sample TA2KigCas0mmetaG_FD_148605 | JGI IMG/M metagenome (GOLD analysis project Ga0194124, IMG submission 148605) | Freshwater microbial communities from Lake Tanganyika, Tanzania - TA2015031 Kigoma Deep Cast 0m | ecosystem: Environmental > Aquatic > Freshwater > Lake | place: Tanzania: Lake Tanganyika...
TATATGTTAAAAGAAATAATAATACCATACATTGTTATTTTAGTTTTATTTTTAGTAATTGATTTACCAGTTATTTTATATTTTAATAAAGATATGTATCAAAAACAATTTAAGAGAATTAATAATGGTGATATAAAATCTGGTCCACATGTTTGGATATCTGGAGCAATTGCTTATTTATTATTAGCTTTTGGTATTTACTTTTTTATTGTTAAACAAGAATTGACAGAAGAGAAACAAGATTATCTCAAAATATTTACTAAAGGGTTATTATTAGGTTTAATTATATATGGTATATATAATGGAACCAATAAAGCAACAATTAATGAATTTGGAACTAAAGAATCAATTATTGATACAATTTGGGGAACTTTATTAAGTGGATTACTTGGTGTAAGTTCAGTTTATATTCTTAAAAAAATAAATTAAATATTTATAAAAAAAATATAATTATTTATATATGGATTACTATTCTAAGTATAAAAAATATAAATCTAAATACATTAATTTAATTAATAAAAATTTAATTGGTGGTGCAATACCAAAAAATCCAAATGCTAAACTAGTTATTATTGATACTGATCCAGGTATTGATGATTCTATGGCACTATTGCTTGCTTTAGGTTCCCCTCATTTAAAAGTTATAGCTATAACAACAGTATTTGGAAATCATCCAAATGTTAAAATAATGACAGATAATGCAATGAGAATATTAGATTTAGCAAATTGTTCTCATATACCTGTATATGAAGGCTGTGGAATGCCAATGACTGGTTATGCAAGTGATGCTGAATATGTTGCTCAAAATCAAATGGGAGCAACCCAAAGCATGCGTATACATGGTGAAACAGGAATCGGTGAAGGAAAACTATTAGCTTTATTACCTTCATCAAGACCAGGTCCATCTGTAGGTCATGCAGTTGATAAAATAATAGAATTGGTAAGAAGTAACCCAAATAAAATAACACTTATAACATTAGGACCTTTAACAAATCTTGCAGCAGCATTAGAGTTTGCTCCTGATATAGGTCCTCTTTTTAAAGAAGTTATTGTAATGGGTGGTGCTTTATTTGCACCACGTGGTCATCCAATTAACACACCAGATGCTAACTTAGGTAATGCAAAACCAAGTGTTGAAGCAAATTTTATGAAAGATCCTGAAGCTGCAGATATAGTATTTTCAAAAACTAGTAAAAATCCTTTAAACAAAAGTATTATTCCTTGTGAAAAATTAATTTTAATACCCTTAGATACTACAACACAAACAGATTATTTAACATCTGGTCTTATTGATTTTTTCAAATCACCAAAAAACATTACAACATTAATTGGATCATTTTTATTATATAATCATGAATTTTATGTAAATGCATATATTAATATATTTAAACGTAAAATTGTACCTTTACATGATAGTTGTGCAGTATTTTATGCTATAAATCCACACAATTTTAGAAAACCACACCACATTGATGTTAGAATAGATTTGGGTACTCTTGCAACTAAAGGAAGAACAATTATTGATAATAGAACAGGATTTAATATTCCCGGAGTTGATAAATGGACGTCTAGAGCAACTTATTATGAAACTATAAATGCTGAAGCATTATATGATTCAATTAGAAACAGTATAACTACTTTAATACAACATGCTAAATTACAATAAATTCAAGTACTAAATTAAATTACACAAATTAAAGATTTAGAAAACTAATAAAATGGAATAAAAAAAATAAATTAGTATTCATATAGTTAAACTTTAATTCAACAATCAAATTACTAACCTTATATAAATACTAAAGAATTTATAGTTGATACAGTTTATGGAACACTATTTAGTGAATTATTAACTATAAATTCATTTTATATTTTGAAAAAATTTATGTAAATGTGTTTAATACAATATAATATATATTTTAAATTAATATGACAAAAAAGAAAACAGGTATTTTTAAAAATAATTCTAATTTACAACTACCTGTATTAATAGATAATAATAATAAAACTCTAAAAATAAATTCAGAAGGTATTTTTTTAATTGATCAAGATGGTAATTATCAATTATATCCTTGTCAAACTGTTATAGGATTTGAAAAAATTAATAAATCTTTTAATTATCTTAATTTAGTTACAAGTTATAAAAATATTTATAATGAAAATACAGATGATATAAATATATCTAAAATAAAAATACAATTTTTATCAATATTTGATATAAGTAAATGTTTATCATCATTTCGATTATATTTAGGACGACAACCATGTAAAGATATTTTTGTTATAATTAATCCAAATTCTGGGGTTGGAAATGCAAAATCAATATATAATCAATATGTAAATCCATTACTTTTAGCTGCTGGATATAATCCAAAAACTTATGAAACTAAATTGCCATTAGATGCTAATAATATTATAAAAGATATGAATATAAATAATTTAGATGCAATTGTAAGTGTAGGAGGTGATGGTTTATTACATGAAATAGTTGATGGATTGCTAAAAAATAAAAATCCAAATGCAGTATTAACTTCATTAATGGTAATTCCTGGTGGTAGTTCTAATGGAATTGCATCTTCAATTGCATACTCTCAAAAATGTAATATTAAAATATCTTCGATATGCAATTTACTTGTTACAGCATTAGTTAATGGTAGAACAATTAAATCTGATATTGTTTTACTACAACAACCTGTTAATTCAAATAGCATACCTGTATTAACACCATTAGTACAGTCATTATCATTAGGTCTTGTATCTGATATTGATATAGAGTCTGAATATTATAAATTTTTTGGAAAATTTAGATTTGATTTATGTGCTTTATTAAAAATATTTAGAAATAAATGTAGAAGAGTAAAATTACATTATAGACCATTAACTGTAGAACATTCTAATATTGAATTAGATAAAGAAACTGAATTTATACCACCATCTGGATGGAAAACTATTGAAGAATCCATGTCTTTTTTATGGATAATGAATGTAACTCATGCAGGAGAAAACATGATACCAACTCCAAAATGTAAATTTAATAATGGTACAGTTCAAATTTTATATGTACCACAATGTTCATCTTTATCACTAATTTCTAATTTCCTAAGTATTAATAATCCAAATGCAATTTTAACTTGTGCAAAAATTATAGAAACATCTGAGTTTGTAGTTGTACCATGTGATAATGATGGAATAATGTGTGTTGATGGAGAGGCACTAGGATGGGGAAACTCAAATTATTTAAGTCATAAATCAAATAATTTACAATTAAATTATGGAATTACCTATGGTCAAATTCATGAATCATTTTTAAGATTAATTGGATAATATTTAATCATATCTTGATAACCATTTTCAATATTTTTAGTAAAATTTATTGAATTGGCTAAATCTGAATTCATCATTCTTAATCTTAATGTTTGATGTAACATTCTTAATTCTGATGTATTATTTGCTAAATTAACAACAATATCAACATATTCATCTTTAGTTTTAGCAATATATTTTTGTAATCCAAGATTACTTAATAAACTAACACCAACCCTTGAAACATAAGTAGTACCTTCCAATGTTACTAATGGTGTATTCATATAAATAGCTTCACTACTAATAGTACCTCCATTATATGGAAATGGATCTAAAACAATATCCATAATATTATATAATTTTAATGCTTCAATAGGTGTAGTGTATCCGATATCGATTCTTTCTTCATCAATACCAAATTCTGTAAATTGTTTTAAAATTATAGATCTCAAATAACTAGATAAATAATAACAATATCTTAAATATAGTTTAGAATTTGGTAATTTTAATAATATTTTAGAAAAGGTTTCTATTGTTGGTTTTGATAATTTAGTTGGATTGTTAAAACAACATAAGTTTATTTTATATTTATCCCTTGAATAATTTTTATTAGATTCTATATCAAATGGTGGTGTATAACATTGAAATCCATTTGGTAAATAATATAATTTTTCTTTGTAATATTTTTGACAATTTTCAGGTGTTGCGTATTTATCAGTAAATTTCCAATCAAATTCTTCCATCCCATTTGTACCAGGATAGGCAAAATATGATACCATAATTCGCGCGGGTTTATACCAAAGAACATACATTCTATTATTTCTAGTATGACCCATCATATCAACTAATATATCTAAATCATCATTAACAATTAATTTTAATAATTCATCATCAGGTTTATTAAATATTTGATACCATTTAGCATTTTCATATAATCGTAATCTTTTACTAATTAAATCATTTGAACTTTTTAATGGATCACTGTGATCATAACAGAAAATATCAAACTTGTTTGTATTATGATTTTTTAAAATACTTTCAAACATATAACCAACAGGATGAGTCATAAAATCACAAGATATATAACCAATTCTAATTTTTCTATTTATTATTTTATTTTTATTTAAATTAGAAACAATTTGTTGTAATTCATCTTTTTTATTAAAATAATTAATCCACATACATGATCTATTAAATAATTCTTCTTCTGATAATTTCCAGTTATATAAATTATTAAAAATAATATTACTAATTATTAGTTCAACTTTTCTTTGATCATTATTTTTAATACTTAGATCTAACGCTTTTTTGTATGTATTTTCAACTGTTTGATCAAAATTTTTATCATCAGTAATCATTAATAAAAATAAATTACCAATGTTATTGTAAGCAGGTATATTATCTGGATCCAATTTTAAAATAGCAGTGTATAATCCAATAGAATCTTGATAATTACCAATTTGTTCTAAATTTTGTGCAACTAAAGTAGCTAATGTAGAATCAAAATGTTGACATAAAGCTTTTTGACCAAATTGAATGAATTTATCTAAATTTCCTAAATCTAATTCAATCATTGCTATATTTTTATTATTAACAAAGTCATCTTTTATACTTAAAGATATTTTTAAATATTTTTTAGCAAGTTTCAATTGTTTTAATCCATGATATGATAATCCTAATAAAGTAACATATGAATAATAATCATTAATATGATTAAAATATTTTAAATTAATAAGTGTTTGAATAACCTTAAAATATTCTTTATTTTCATAAAAATTTTGTGCATTTGATATTTTAAGATCATGATTTAACATTAATTTATCATATTTATTTTTAAAATTTTCAAAGTCTTTTTCAAATTTACAACAAATTAAATCATAGGTATAATTATTTTTAATATATTCTTTATTTTTATTTCTAATTTCCTGTTTTTCATCCTCAGACATATTCATTAAATTTTCAAGTTTAATAATAAAGTTATCTAAATAATTACTGATATCATCTGGATTTTCAACATAATAATTTAGATCACCCATTGTTTCTTTTAATGCTCCTAAATCAGAAGTAATGACTAAACATCCACAACTCATAGCTTGTAAAACAGTAATACAACTAGTTTCAGGAAAAGTGTTTGGATAAGTTAAATATTCGATATTATAAAGTTGTTCAGCTAATTTTGTCTGATTAATACCTTGATTAAATTCAACTCCATCAATATTTTGAAATAATTCATAATTTTGTTCACTATCTTGTTGTTGATAAATATTCATTCCCGAAAATATTTTTAAAGTAGATTCTGGAAAATTCTTTTTAATTTTACTAAATATTGGTGGTAATAAATTTAATCCTCTCCATGGTATAGAACAATAAGTCATTGAGTTTTTCTTTTTATTATTTGGTTTATCTAAATATTGTTCAAATGTTTTTGCAATACCATTTCTCAAAATCATACATTTACTCTCATTTATTTTATATTCAATTAAATATCTTTTTTTTTGCCATTCACTAACAAAAATATAAATATCAATCAAGTCTTTTAACTTATTATGTTCAAAATGTTTGGAAGCTTCTTGATCAATATCATGACCAGTCCATAGACCATATAGTGTTTTATTATTTGATAAATTAATTTTAATAGTAGCTAATTCATGAGGAACACAACTAACTAAAATTAAATCAAATGTTAAATTATTAAATTGAATATAATTATAATATGAATCAACAGGTACATGAATAACATTTCTAATATTAGAAATTTGATTAATTTTATTAAATAGATAAGTTTGATGCCCTCTCAAGCTCATTTGTTCAAGAAAAAAGCAAATAGCACTTTGTGTTCCTCCTAATGGTTCTTCATAAGGTGTATTTAATGAATATTTCCAATTAGAATCAAAAACTCCAATAATCATTAAAAATAAAAAGAATGTATTTTTTAAATAAATTTAATTAAAAATTAATTTCTTATAAAAAAATAAATATTTATTATATAATGTCAAAATTAGTAATTAAAAATTATTATGATAATTTAGATTTAACTAAAAAATATAAAATGGCGGGTTTTGATTTAGATTATACAATTATAAAAACTAAATCAGGTAATATTTTTCCAAAGAATAAAGACGATTGGTTATTGTTAAATGATCAAATCAAACCAAAATTATTAGAACTTTCAAATGATTTAGAATATATTATAGTAATTTTTTCAAATCAAAAAGGATTAAATAAATTAAAATTATCAGTTCATGATTTCGAGGATAAAATAGATAATATTAGAAAATTATTGGATATAAATTTTATATTTTTAGCAGCATTGGAAGATGATATTTATAGAAAACCAAGAATTGGTATGTTTGATTATTTAAAATCAGATTTAGGTATTAAAATTAATAAACAAGATTCATTCTATGTAGGAGATATGGCTGGTAGAAAAAATGATAAATATGATACAGATTTAAAATTTGCCTTAAACTTGGAAATTACATTTATGACTCCAGAAGAATATTTTTTAGATAATTCTAACGAAGAAAAAAAATTATCTGGCTATAAATTAGATAATTTTTCAAAAAATACAAAAATAAATATAAAATTAAAAGAAAAAAATATGATTATAATTAGTGGCTACCCAGGTTCTGGGAAATCTTGTTTAGCAAAAAAATTTGCAGGTGAATCTAATTTATTCTCTAAAGATTATTTAGGAAAACAATTTTATAAAAAATTAGAAGAAGCAATGGTAAATAATCAACCAGTGGTAGTAGAAGGTTTATATGTAGAAAATAATTCAAGAAAGGAATTAAAAAATATTGCTTTGAAATATAAATATTCTACTACTTATATATTAGTCAAAACATCTTATGAATTAGCGTTTCATCTAAATTTATTCAGATCATTATATCAAAATAAAAATAGAGTTCCAGAAATTGTTTATATTAAATATAAAAAAAATTTTGAATATCCAAAAGAATCAGATTGGAATAAAATAATTGAATATCATCCACATATAAGTAAAAAAATCAATAAATATTTCTTATATTAGTAATATACTAGCAATTTATAATTTAGAATATATTAAATTTATTTAGAAAGTAAATAAATTAAAATTACTATATATGTTATATGTAAAAAAACCGAAAGGCTTGAATCTTTCAAAGTAAATAATTGATTATAAGTATTAAATATTTTAGGAAAATTATTATACATCAATAGTAAAGTTCCAATAGATGCTCCAATTATTAGAGTCCATAATGCGTATTTTTTTCCTGTTAAATTAAAAATAATTATTATTCCAGCTATTATTTCAAAAAGAATAATAAAATAATCTGTATATTTTGGTAATTTTAATAAAGTATTAACCTCATATTCTCTTTGTTTTTTAAAAAAAATTCTATGAATACCGGCTAATAAAAAAACTAAACCTATAAATTTTTCTAAAATGAAGATCATTATTATTAGTGTGATTTTTATTCTAAAAACTTTTCAAAAAATATCTGATTAGTTTATTTTATGTTTAATTAACTTTTAACAAGCAATTTTCAATATATTATTGTAGAAAAAATTTTGATTGGAAGTAGAATCCTAAATATTTTAATTAAACCTCTAAAAATATAAAATAAAATAATAATTAAACTAATAATAATCCAGTTGCAATTACTATATTTAAATTACCGGCTCCAAATATTTTTAATAACTTTAATCTTGAATTAATTTTTTCTTTATCAAAAGTTGGATAACAAGATCGATATGATTTATAAGAAAATTTTTGTAGTCTTAAATATATATTATAAAGTATTTTTTCAGCACCATTACCTTTTCCTTCAAGTTGTTTCAAACGTCTTTCATAAAAATTATCTGATCCAGTAGCTTCATGTGATGCTATTGCTTCACTTAATCCAAAACTTATTGAATACATATAGGTCATCGTCAATATAATTGTATAAATTATTATATTTTTAATATTAAATTTTTTCATCAAAAGTACATATACAAATAGTATATAATTAGAAATATTATCTGATGTAGAATCTAAAACCATACCAAAATCAGAACCCATAGAATATTTTCTAGCTATTTTACCATCAACACAATCTAATATATATCCAAATAAAAATAATACAACTGCATGAATTTTTTTATTTAAATGTAAAAAATAAATAGATGATAATGTAAACATAGTACTTAATATTGTAACCATATTTGGTGTAAATCCGAGATTATATAATGGATCTACTAATTTACTTGCAATTGGTAAGAATATAGTTGTATCAGATATTGATTCAAATTTATTATCGTCACCATATTTTGAATCATTATTAACTAATAAATTATTATTCATAATTATTAATTTATTAGATTTAAATTTTTTTTAAACTTATTTTACGAAAATTATTAATATTATTTTACACCTTTGTATATTTTATTCAACAAAAAACTTTAAGGTTTGCTCGTTGAAGAGCGTGTAAATTTTAATTATGTTATATCATAAAAAAATAACTGATAATACAGTATTTATAAATATATAGATTATAAATGAAAAATTTATAAATTGGTATAAAATGTAAAAATAAAATAATTAAATTTTGTTATGAATAAAATTTTTTTATTAACCAAGTGATTAATCCAAATAATATACTTCTTATCATTAAATTAAGATAAGGACTATTATATTTATTAAAAATAGGTATTTTATTATAAATTATTTCAATAATTAATTTATTATTTAATAAAATAAATAATAATACATTCATAATAATATCTTTATAATCTTGAAAAATATTAGGTTCAGAATTTTTTTTTTTATTTGGTTTTTTATTTACAATTTCTTTTGGTGAATTAATTGTTTGTTCTAATTTTTGCAATTGAGTATTATGAATAATATTTTTAGAATAATTAACTGGTAATGGTTCATTATAATTATATTTTTTAATATCGAGTTTTTCTAAATCTGATTCGACATTTTTAGCAAATTGAGACATATTAATATTTTTTTTAGGTTTAACATTATTAATAGTAGAAGTATTATTAACTGAATCATAATTAAAATTTGTTTTAGTGTTTATAGTTTCAGAATTATTATATTTAGCTAAAATTTTATCATAATCTATCTCAGTTTCAGTATTTTTAATATCAGTATTATTTTTTAATTTTGATACTAATGTTCCAATTTCACTATCATCATTAAAATTAAATTCTTTTTCCATTATTATTTAAAAGATTAAAAAAAAAACAATTAATTAAACTCATTAAATATTTTGATTTTTATTAAATAATAAATCCAGTACTTTATATTTATTATAAATAATTTTTCTACCAAGATAATCTATCTTTTCTTCTGTTAAATCACTTGGTGTCATAAAATTAGATAATTTTTTTGATAAATAAATAATTTTATTAACTTCATCTAATGTTAAATTTCCTCTAAATTCGTCTGTTTTCATTGTAAACCATATACATTTATCTATTGGTTGTTTAACTAATGTACCACATAATGTTTTATCCCCATCAAGGGCGGTAGTAAACCAGATATTTATATTATGCATTAAAAATGGAATTTCTATTTTTTCATATTTTTCATCTTCAAAAAAATGTTCAGCAAAATTATTTAAATCACCAACACATTCACATTCTACCCATTTACCTTCATAACAAGTTACAATATTTGTATGAACTCTTTTTCGTAATAATCTAGCAATATCATTTTTAGTAACAGATTCTAAATACATTGAATCAGTAAGAGGAGGTAGATAATTTTTAAATATAATAGCATTAGAATATACTTTATCACCATTAATATTTAATAAAGAAGCAAATTCATTTGAATTTTCATCTGTATGATACTGTGGTTCTTTTTCCAAATCAATATAAATCATTTCATAAAGGTAATATGGTTCTTCACCTATTATTTCATTTTTAACATATAATTCTTTAACTGTATATTTATTAACATCTAAATTTACTGAAATTACTTCAAAAAAATTATTTTGATTTGTTGTAACTGATTGAAATAAATCGAGTTCAACTAATCTATTACTATAATTTGGATCCATCCAAGATACACTTTGTATTGAACCTGGTTTAACAACTAAAACTTCAAAATCATTATTGTTTTCCATTTTAATTTTATCCATCCATGGTTTTATTTTTTCTGTAAAATTTGTCATAATATAAATTAAAATAAACTTATTTTTATATATTTTTAATTTTAATATATAGGTTATTTTAATGGATGATAATATAATTAATAAAATTTTAAACAATAATGAAAATGATTATGAAAATATATTATCTCATCAGGAGTTATTATTAATTAAAGAATATTTTGAATCTTTAAAGAAAGAAAATAGTATTTATCATAATTTATATAATTTTACTGATGGTTTCATATTATCAGACTTAAATTCAAAAAACAAAATAAAATTAAACGAAGAAATTAATAATATTACTTTTAATACAGAATTTAAAATTATTGATATCGGAGTAGAAATAATAAATTTTTTAAGTATTGTTTCATCAATTGGATATTATATTAAAATAAATTTTGATTATGACAAAATAAAAATAGAAGATAATAAAAATTGTTTATATTTTGCTGATTTTAAAATATTAAAAAATAAATGGGTAAAAATGTTTGGGATTATACAAATATCAGATAATGATATAAATATTATATTAGAAATAGAAGATCAAAAAATTGTTTTTAATAAAGATCAATCTATTAAATATAATTTATTACAAGACAAAAAATGGAAAATATTTGTAGATCATAATAATATTATAGAACATAATTTTATTTTTAAGAAGTTTATAATAATTCAGGATAAATTAACTTTTGAACAAATAGAGAATTTTAACTATGATAAAATTTCAAATAATATTTATATTGCTGTAAAAAACTAATTTTCTCCAATTAAATAATCATGAACGTTATCAATTCGTTCCTTTGCTAATATTTTAACAGGTAATTGTGAAAAAAATTTATGATTATTTCCGTTTTCATGTGGAATAAATGTTTTTGTTTCTACCAAGTATAAAAATCTTCTAGTTTTTTTT
>Ga0194124_10005783_pt1 | contig 11342 bp, 10 predicted proteins | sample TA2KigCas0mmetaG_FD_148605 | JGI IMG/M metagenome (GOLD analysis project Ga0194124, IMG submission 148605) | Freshwater microbial communities from Lake Tanganyika, Tanzania - TA2015031 Kigoma Deep Cast 0m | ecosystem: Environmental > Aquatic > Freshwater > Lake | place: Tanzania: Lake...
AAGAACCAATTAGTCTCTCATGACATGTCAGAGCCCTTTCAAATCCAATCGCAAGTAATGGGCGCTGCGGTCTACTTGAACATCGCGTGTTTTGCGTCGCCGCCGCTCAGGACATAGGCGACGAGGTCGAGGATTTCGTCCTGCTTGAGCATGTTGATGAGGCCTTCGGGCATCGGGGAGACCTTTGAGTGCTGCATCTTCACGACGCGCTTCCGGTCCACGGCGATGCGCTGGTTCGGGTCGGTCAGGTCGGTGTTCACCTGCACGCTGTCGTTGGCGAGGTTCACAATGATGCCGGTGACGGTCTCCCCGTCGTCCTTGGTCAGCACCACGGGGACGAACTGTTCGTTGATCTCCTTGCTCGGGTTGATGATTTGGTCGAGGAAGTCGCGCGCGTTGTAGCGGCCGCCCGCGCCGGTGAGGTCGGGGCCGGTCATGCCGCCCTCGTTGCCGAAGCGGTGGCAGGCGAAGCATGCGGCGGCTCCGAACATCTTCCGGCCATTGTCGTAGTTGCGGCCTTTGAGGCCCTTGTCCGCGGCGGCGGCGAGCTCGTCGAGCTTCCATTCCTTGACGTGGCTGCGGCCGGCGAAGGCCTCGGCCAGCGCTTCCAGCGGTGATTTCTTCACGGGCTTCTTGGCGAGCAAATCGGCGAGCGTGGTCTTCTCCGCGTCGGTCAGCGTGGCCTCGGCCCCGGTGCGAATGAACTCGATGAACTTCTCGAAGCTCGCGCCGCCCCGGTAGTTCGCGGCGCGGAGGAACCAGTTGAACTGGTCGGTGCGCAGCGCGGTGGTCCAGCCGGTCTTCAACACCCGCAGGGAGCGGGCGTATTCCATCTGCTCCTCCTGGCCAGGCGCGTTCTTGAGGGCGGCGATGCCCTTGGCCGCGATGTTCGGCGACTGGAGCGCGACGAGCGTTTCGCAAAGCACCCAGTTGAGCGGGAAGTTCTCGGCCGGGAACAGCGGGTCGAGCTTGGCAATCGCGCGCTGCCGCATGCCTTCATCGGGCTGGCCGAAGCGGACGAGGCTGATGGAGTAAGTGCGGACCAGCGCGAGGCGTTGTTCTTGGTTCAGCTTCTTCCAATCCACCATGTCGAGCGCGGCGAAAATCTTCGCGGCCATCGCGGTGTCCACGGGCGGGTCGGTGGGCTTGCGATGCTGTGGGTCAATGCCCGTGAGGCGCGCGAGTGCGAGCAGGGCTTCGACTTGTGTGCCGCCGTCTTTCTCGGTGAGCGCCTTGTCCGCCCATGTCAAAGCGGGCTGCCATTCGAGCGCAGTGCGCGCAGCCCAGCGGAGGTAGCGGTCGTTACTGGTCAAGTGCGGCCAGGCGGCGGCGATAGCTTTCGGGTCGGCCTTGCCGTGGAAGGCTTCGAGCGAACGGCGCAGTTCACGGGCCTTCGCGGCGGCGGGGTCGGTCGTGGGCTTCGCGGGGGCGGTGGATTCCTTGCCCGTGTAAGTCACGCGGTAAAGGCCGGACTGCACCTTGCGCCCGCCGATGGCGAAATACATCGCGCCGTCCTGCGGGTGAATGGTAAAGGCCGGACTGCACCTTGCGCCCGCCGATGGCGAAATACATCGCGCCGTCCTGCGGGTGAATGATGGCATCGGTGAGCGGCAGCGGCGCGCCGGAGAGGAATTCCTCGCGCGTGGCGGTGTAGCTGGAGCCGTCGGACTTGAGATGAACGGCGTAGAGTTTGCCCCAGCTCCAGTCGAGGATGAAGAGCGCCTCCTGATACTTGGCCGGAAACTTCGCGCCGTAGCCGAAAGTCACGCCGGTGGGTGAGCCGGGGCCGATGTTGACGACCGCGCCGAGATTGTCGGGATACCACTCGGGGCGTTTGCCTGCGCCGTTGCGCCAGCCGTATTCGCTGCCGCTGGTAACGTGGTTCACGCGCGTGGGGCGATACCACGGCGTGTTGAAATCGTATTCCATGTCGGCGTCGTAGGTGAACAACTCGCCGTCGCGGTTGAACGCACCATCGAAGATGTTGCGGTAGCCGGAGGAGTAAGCCTCGAATTTTTTCCCGTCGAGCGACACGCGGTAAATGATGCCGCCAGGGCCCAGCACCTCGCGCATGAAGCCGCGTCCGTCCGGCATGCGCGGAAGCACGTGGTCCTCGCCCCAGATGAGCGGGACTTTCGACGAGCTGAACGCCGTCGGCTTGGTGCCATTGCCGGTGATGAGGAAAAGCGACTGGGCATCCGGAGCAAGCACGATGGCGTGGACGCCATGGTCGCCGCGCGCTTGCATGTCGCGGAGCAACTCCACCTTGTCGAGCACATCGTCGTTCCTCGAGGAGGTGACGCGGTAGAGGCCGCTGGGGATTTTGTTCTCGTAGTCGTTCACGGCGCAGTAAAGGCCGTTGTTGAACCAGAGCAGGCCGTTCACGGCGCGGATGGCAGCGGGGACTTTTTCGATTTTAGCCGGGTCGAGCGGCTGGCCGGGCGCGGGCGGCGCAAAGCGGAATAGTCCGCCGTATTGGTCGCTGGCGATGATGCGGCCCTTGCCGTCGGTGCACAGGTTGACCCACGAGCCTTGGTCGGCGGCGGGGACGGAGTGGAGCAGGTCCACTTTGAAGTCCGTGGCTTTGTTTTCGTTGACCGCCACACCGGCGTTGGGCGCGGGGGCTTTCTTGGCCGCCTGTTTCTTTTTGGCATCCTGCGCCGCAGTGGAGGTGAGACCGAGTGCGAGGACAAGGGCGGAACAACCGAACAGATTTTTCATAAGCGTGATGAAAATAAAGCAGGAGGATAATGGGGTGCAAACGTGGAGTTGCCTTAAGCACGCGGCTGGGAGTCGAAGGAAACCGCTCGAGCTCAAGGTTTTTTCTCTGTCGGAGGCTTCGGGACAAATTTCAGCGCCACGCCGTTAATGCAATAGCGTTGGTCGGTCGGTGTCGGGAAGCCCTCGCCTTTGAAGAGGTGGCCGAGATGTCCGCCGCAGCGCGCGCAGAGGACTTCCACGCGTGTCATGCCAAAGGCGCGATCCTCGCGCGTGCGGACGTTCTTCGCGTTGGCTGGGTCGTAGAAGGACGGCCAGCCGCAATGCGAATCGAACTTGTGTGCGGAAGAAAACAACTCCGCGCCGCAGCCTCCACAAACGTAAGTGCCCGCGCCTTGCTTTTTGAATTCTTCGTAGGCCGGGCCGTTCGGCCGCTCCGTGCCCGCCTCGCGTAGGACATGGTATTGCTCCGGCGAGAGCAGCCTGCGCCACTCGGCATCAGTCCGGGTGACAGTGTCGGCAGGCAGGTTCGACGCGGTGTTGGCAAGCGAAGTGGCAGGAACAGGATTGGACATGACAGCGGGGTTTGAACTTTTTGTCTCGCAGCCGGTGACCAACGCGAGAGCGATGCCGTAAAACAGCAGGGCTGGAATGAGCTTCACTGGATCATGATACGCCGCTCTGTGCTTCCCGCAAGGCCGGGCGACCCGCCAAGTCCCTGCGCTGAAAGGCGTGCTGACAATTTCTCGATCCATTGCTAATGTCTGCCTTAACTTAATATGAATCCAAAGCTGTTGTTAAAAACCTTCTTCCTCATCGTCGTGCTGCTGTTCCTTGTGCTCATGGGCATGAACAACCGCGGCACAGTGGACTTCTCGCTGCCGCCGGTGCTGTCCAAGAAACTCACGCTTCCTGCGGCACAAATGTATTTTGCCTTCTTCGCGGTGGGCGTGATCACCGGCACTATCCTGACCGCTGGCGGCGGCAAGGGTGGCGGCGGCGGGGGAGGCAAGTCCGGCAAGTGAGCACGAGCGTCCGGCCCGGTCGGATCACGCTACTGGTGGCGTTGCTCGCCGGCTCACTCGCGGCCCGCGCGCAAACCAAGCCGCTGGCTGACGCGTGGCTGCCCGGAGCAGGGCAATACCCGCGCGGTCTTGCGACCAATGCCATCAACGACGAAACTTTCCGCGCGCTGGCGGCGGAGCATCTGGCTGAACAACTCAAGGTGCGCTGGCAGCCGGTCAACCCGCCCGCCCAAGCCAAGTTTACAATCCACTTCAGCGCGGATGCGCCCGGTCACTGGCCTGCGCGCGACTGGCGCACGCTGCCGTTCACGCGGCGTGGTGCGATCTGGGAGGCTGTCCTGCCCGTGGACGATCTCGATGTTCCGTTAGTGTATTTTGTGAGCGATGGCAACCCCGTGCCCGCATTGCTCTCGCCAATGCGCGTGGTCTCGCCGCGTCTGTCGGGAATGGAAAAAACTTCGCGGGTTTTTTGGCCCTTTTTGGACGGGTTCGAGGAGGGTGCGGTTGGATGGGAACTGTCGCCGGCATCTGCGGGCCTGCCGCTAATCAAGACTTCCTCGGCCGCGCACGATGGTAATGCGTCACTGTCGGTCACGCTGCCCGCCGGGCAAAAAACCTTGAGTATCGGCACTGCGCGAGTGCGGGGATGGCATTACACAAACCAGCTAGCCACGGGCCTGCGCGTGTGGTTACGGGCGCCGGGCGGGGACGGCAAGGCACGTTTCATCCTGCACACGGGACACGGAACCACCAACGGGGTGGCTGTCGTGTCTACCGTCGAGGCTGCGCTTGATGACAAGTGGCGGAAGGTGGATTTGGCTTTCAGTTCTTTTCCAAACTTCTCAGCCGCTGCCACGGACTGGTTCAGCATCGAACTCAGCGGCGAAGGGCCGCGTGAGTTTCTTGTCGACGACCTGCGTCTGCTGGGGCGTTGGAGGCTGCCGGGGGACTGAACCAACGCGAAGCGCGTAACCAGAGTAACGCGTAAAGTAGTCAGAGCCTCCTCACGTCGGCTCTAATCGCTACACCTTCACCGATTCGCGCGGGACGATTTGCACGGTCTCCACACTCATGCGGCGCGTGGGACGGCTCTTCTCGCGCCCGCCGGCCAAAGTCGTCTCCACGCTGCCGATGGCTTCGAGCACGTCGTCGGCCCTCACGTCGGCTCTAACCGCTACACCTTCACCGATTCGCGCGGGACGATTTGCACGGTCTCCACACTCATGCGGCGCGTGGGACGGCTCTTCTCGCGCCCGCCGGCCAAGGTCGTCTCCACGCTGCCGATGGCTTCGAGCACGTCGTCGCCGCCGATCACCGTGCCGAACGCGGTGTATTGCTTGTCGAGGAAGCGCGCGTCCGCGAGGCAGATGAAAAACTGCGAGCCAGCGCTGTTGGGATCCTGCGAGCGGGCCATCGAGAGCACGCCGCGCACGTGCGGACGGTCGTTGAATTCAGCCTTGATCTTGTAGCCAGGATTGCCCGTGCCCCAGCGTCCCTCCTCGTTCGGATCCTTGGTGAGCGGGTCGCCCCCTTGGATCATAAAGCCCTTGACCACTCGGTGGAACGCAGTGCCGTCGTAAAAGCCTTCTCTCGCTAACTTTTTAAAGTTCTCGACGTGGCCAGGCGCGACGTCCGACCAGAACTCGACGACCATCTGGCCGTGGCAGGTGTTGATGAGGGCGACTTCGTTGGCATTACTCATGGGGCGAGATTGGAGGTGGTTAATTACTTTGCGGCCTCGGCAGGGAGAATTTTGACGCTTTCGAGCACTACGGGGCGCTGTGGCTTGCTGCCTTGTGCGCCGCCGACGGGGACGGCCTCAAGCTTGTCGAGCACATCCATGCCCTTAAGCACCTTGCCGAAGACCGTGTATTGGCGATCCAAGTGCGCTACCCGCTTAAAGCAGATGAAGAACTGGCTCCCGGCGGAATCGGGGCTGGCGCTGCGGGCCATTGAGAGCACGCCTTTGTCGTGCGGCCGGTCGTTAAACTCCGCCTTGATTTTATAGCCCGGGTCACCTGTGCCCCAAAACGCCTCTTTGCTGGGGTCTTTCGTAAGGGGGTCGCCAAGTTGGATCATGAAGCCGGGAATGAGCCGGTGCGACTGCGTGCCGTCATAAAACTTTTGATTCGCAAGTTTCTTGAAGTTGTCGACATGACCTGGCGCAACCTCGGGGTAAAACTCCACGGTTATTTCGCCAAAGTCCTTGAACTTGAACACCGCGACTTCTTTTGCGGCGGCTTTCTTCTCGTCCTTTTTGTCCTGTGCGGACGCGAAAGTGACGCCAAAAATCAAAGTCAACGTGAGTAATGGAAGCAGAATTTTCTTATGCATAGCGCCGGAGGAAATGCCACGTGCTCTGCTGAAAGTCACGCGGGAAAAGCCAACGTTTTCGTCTGCATCGCTCCTGCATTAGGCCGCGACTGTCGCCGTGTTGCAGGACTTACGCTCACAGCCGCAGCCGGTTTCCTCCTGGTCGACGAAGTCGTGGCCCTCCCAACTCGGGTCTAGGCCAAGATCCCTCAGCATTTGCAGGTCCTTTTCCACCGGCTGGTTTAGGGTGGTTAGATAGTTGCCCACCATGAGCGCGCTTGCACCCGCGGCGAAGATCATGCTCTGGAGATCGCGCAGGTTCACGGTGCGGCCGCCGGCGATCATGATTTCTTGGCGCGGCAAGATGAATCGGAAGCAGGCGATGGTCTTGAGAATTTCCATCGGCGGCAGCGGTGGGTTCTTGGCGAAGGGCGTGCCGGGAATCGGGTTGAGGATGTTGATGGGACAGACGTTCGCGCCGATCTCGCGCAGGGAAAGGGCGAGATCGCAGCGGTCCTCGCGGGTCTCGCCCATGCCGATGATGCCGCCGGAGCAAATCTTGATGCCGGCGGCCTTGAGGTAACCGATGGTTTCAAGCCGGTCGTCAAATGTGTGGGTTGGTTTCAAGCCGGTCGTCAAATGTGTGGGTTGAGCAAGTCTGCGGGAAAAAACGGCGCGAGCTTTCAAGGTTGTGGCCGTAGCATTCAAGGCCGGCGGCTTTCAGGCGGTCCGCGACTTTTTGGCTCTTAATGAGGCCGAGGGATGCGTCGGGCCGGGACTTGCCGCTGGCCTTCATCTCGGCGATGCGGTCGCACACCTCGTCGAGCATGGGACCTTCGTTAAGGCCACGCCATGCGGCAACGAGACCAACGGCGGTCACCTGGTTTTGCTGGGCCTCTGTTAGGGCGTTTTGGACTGGCTCGGGATCCACAAAGCCGTAGCGCGGTGAACTGGTCTGGTAATGTGCTGATTGCGCACAAAAGCTGCAGTTCTCAGAGCAAGCTCCGGCCTTAGCGTTCACAATGGAGCAAAGGTGGATCTTGTTGCCCTTGTAACGCTCGCGAATGCGGTTAGCCCAAGCCATTAGTTCGAAAATGTCGGCGGTATCCTCAAGTTGGAAGAGCCACAGTGCCTCGGCGCGATCCATACGCCCACCGTTAAGAACACGCTGGCCTAGGGTGGCGAGGCGTTCGTGGGTCGTGGCGTCAAATGAGTTAGGTCGCATGGTTGACAGGATACAGACGGCCGGCCGCAACGCAAGCCCGGCAACTTTGGGCTTGGAGCGTGCGGGCCTTACACTAGCATCACTCTTAGTCAGCTATTTCATCCGCCCCAGCGTTTGGGTGCGTAAACACCAGATACTTATGGCAGCAAAAATCGGATTCGTCGGAGTCGGCCGGATGGGCGCGAACATGGCGCGTCGGCTCAAGGAAGTGGGATATTCCGTCACCGCCGTTTATGACATGCGTGCGGAGTCGGCTCAGAAGCTTGCGCAGGAGTTGGGCTGCGAGGCGTGCTCCACGCTCACCCGCGTGACTGCGCTCGCGGACGTCGTTATCACCGTCGTCACCGACGATCAAGCCATGCGCAACATCTACACGAACAAGCGCGACAACCTGCTCAAGGGCAAGGGCGCAGCCGCTAACAAGGTCTTCATCAACTGCGCTACGATTTCGCCCAAAGTTCATGTCGAAGTGGCGAAGCTCGCTAAGAAAGCCAAGGCCTCCTCTCTCGAAGCCTGCATGGCTTCCAGCATTAATCAGGCCCGCGCGGGAACACTCTACCTCATGTGCGGCGGTGAGGAGACCACTTTCACTCAAGTGAAGGAACTGCTCCTAAAGCTTTCCGACGAGGGCAAGCTGCTCCGCTATATTGGTACTGCCGGCAAGGCCGCACAACTTAAGGCGTTAGTCAACATGGTGATGAACATCAACACCGCTGGCCTCGCCGAGGGCCTCGGCCTCGCGAACTCCCTTGGCCTAAACCTTGAGACGGTTATGGAAGTCTTTAGTCAGACCGGTGCGAACTCTCGTGTGCTGGTTACCGACGGCGAGGACATGATGAACCGCGATCATTCTTGCTACTTCAGTGCAGCGCACGCCGCCAAGGACAGCGGTATCGCCCTGCGCCTTGCAAAAGAACAAAAGCTCAACCTACCGCTTGCCGATGCGACTTGGCGGCAATACACCAAGCTGACCAAGGTCGGCCTCGGCGAACTCGACAAGTCCGGTATCGCGGAACTCACGTTTTCGGGGCGCGGCCCGGGGAAAAAGGGAAAAAAGTAAACCCCTGCATTTCTTTTGCGCCGTCTGCCGCTCATCGGCAGGCGGCGTTTCTTTTTAAAGCTGCGCGTTGAGTTTTTTCTTAGGATCGGTGAAACCTTGTCAAGGCATGCAAACGCATCGCATTAAGAAAACTTGGAAAGACCGTCTTTCGCGCGTTCTGCCCTTTGGCGTCGGCGTCACCAAGCCCAAGCATTTCCGCGATATGCTAGGCATCATTTGGCAAAATCGGGATAATCTCGGTTACGCCTACAAAGTTCTTACCCGCGGAGTGTGCGACGGCTGTGCACTAGGCGTCGCCGGCCTGCATGATTGGACTATCAAAGGCACTCACCTTTGCATGACGCGGTTGAATTTGCTCCGGCTAAACACAATGCCAGCTTTGGACGTGCAGCGTTTAGAAAACGTCGCAAATCTTAAGTCGCTCGACAACACGCAACTCCGCGAATTGGGTCGTTTACCATACCCAATGCTACGTGAACGTAACGCGCCGGGTTTTAAACGTATTTCGTGGGAAGAGGCCTACGCGTTGCTGGCGAAGAAGCTTCGAGCTACCACGCCCAAGCGTTGGGCGATGTTCGTGACCGCACGCGGAGTAACTAACGAGATCTACTACATGGCGCAAAAGGCGGCGCGTTTTCTGGGTACTAACAACGTGGACAATGCGGCACGCCTTTGTCACGCGCCCAGCACTAGCGCGATGAAGCACGCCGTTGGCGTAGCGGCTTCGACATGTTCTTACAAGGATTGGTATGGCACAGACCTAATCATCTTCTTTGGCGCTAACCCGGCAAACGACCAGCCCGTCACTACGAAGTACCTACACGAAGCGAAGGCACTCGGCACCAAGGTTGTGCTCGTGAATCCATATCTTGAACCGGGCATGAAGCGATATTGGGTGCCTAGCACTGCGACCAGCGCGCTCTTTGGCACGGACATCGCGGACTATTGGTTCCCTGTTACGCAGGGCGGCGACATTGCGTTTCTCTACGGAGTCATAAAAATTCTAATTGAGAAGGGTTGGGTGGATCAGACTTTCATTCGCGAGCACACGGCCGAATTTGATTCTCTCAAGGCCGCTTGTGCGCAGCTCGATTGGGCCACATTAGGCAAGCACTCCGGCCTGCCCTGGCGCAGCATGGAAGAATTCGCTGAACTCGTTCGTGACGCAAAAAACGCCGTGTTGGTTTGGAGCATGGGTATAACGCAGCACAACTACGGCGCGGATGGCGTGAGTATGGTTTTGAACTTGGGACTTCTGAAAGGCTGGGTCGGCCGAGACAAATGCGGACTCATGCCCATTCGCGGTCATAGTAGCGTTCAGGGCGGTGCGGAAATGGGCGCCTACTCCACTGCATTTCCAGGCGGCATACCTATTAACGCTGAGAATGCAAAGAAGCTCTCCGAGCAATACGGTTTTCCTGTGCCGGACTGGCCCGGAATCACGTCCGTAGAAATGGTCGAAGCTGCCGGACGCGGTGAACTCGACTTGCTTTATTGCTTAGGAGGAAATTTTCTTCGCACTTTGCCTGACCCAGATTACGTACGCGCCGCGATGGCCAACGTCCCGCTGCGGGTGCACCAAGACATCATCCTCACTGACCAAATGTTGATTCCGGCGAGAGAGGCTGTTCTGTTGCTGCCTGCCAAGACTCGTTACGAACAAGACGACGGCGGGCATGAAACCACCACCGAACGCCGAGTCGCTTTTAGTCCCGAGATTCCTCGCCAGGTCGGGGAGGCGAAAGCGGAATGGAAAATTCTCCGCGAGTTGGTTGTGGCGACCTTTCCCGAGCGCGCCGCGCAGCTCGGTTGTGAAACCGGGTGGCAAATGCGTGAGGAAATCGCGCGCATCGTTCCCTTTTACGAAGGTTTACAGCATCTTAAAGACACCGGGGATGCATTCCAATATGGTGGCGCGCACCTATGCCAGAATGGCAAGTTTGCCACGGCGGATGGCAAGGCACACTTCAGAGCAGTCGCGCTGCCAAGCGAACCCGTCAAATTTTCTGGCGGGACGATTTTTCTAAACCGACAATCGGTCAGTGCAAATCGACAGTTCATGCTCTCGACCCGGCGCGGTAAGCAATTCAACTCCCTTGTTTACGCCGAGGTAGATCCACTCAATGGCGCCGCCCGCGATGCTGTGCTGATGGCTGCCGAGGACGCCACAGAACTATCCTTGGCACACGGAGACCGTGTGACGTTACGCAACGAGCTTGGCACCTACTTAGCCAAGGTGTTTATCGCACCCATCGCACGCGGTAATCTTCAAGTCCATTGGCCTGAAGCAAACCACCTTATTCCGCGGGGCATCGTGGATGCCGCTGGCGGAGTTCCGGATTATAACGCCAAGGTAATAATAGAGCGATGCTAACAAAACGAGGCACCCAAACTGGCTGCCCCTCGTCCCAACTTTTGGCTACTGATTGAGGGCCTCAAAAACCTTGCCCACCATTTTTTCCGAGGGTTTGAGCGTCTTTTGGCCCGGGATCCACTTGGCGGGGCACGCCTCGGCAGGGTTTTTTTCGAGGTAAGTGTTGGCCTTTAACTTGCGAAGCAGTTCACCCATATCCCGACCGACGTTATAGAAGTTAACTTCTGCAGATACGAGTTTTCCGGCGGGGCTGATTAGAAAGGTGCCGCGTAGCGTCAGGCCTGAGCTCTCGTCATAAACGCCGAACATCCGACCGACGCGTCCAGTTGGGTCTGCGGCCATGGTAAAATGCACTCCTGCCAGCAATTTTTCAGAATTGCGCCAAGCCAAGTGGGCGAACTTGGTGTCAGTAGAAACCGAAACGATTTTTACTCCTAAAGCTTCGATATCTTTTTGGTGGGCCGCAAGATCGGCTAATTCAGTGGGACATACGAACGTGAAGTCAGCTGGGTAGAAAACCAAAACCGTCCATTTGCCCTGAACTTTCTGTTCGGCCAAAACGAAACTGCCAAATGAACCACTGGATGGTTCGAAAGTATCCATCGTGAAATCAGGCACGTTAGCACC
>Ga0194124_10005799_pt1 | contig 11314 bp, 10 predicted proteins | sample TA2KigCas0mmetaG_FD_148605 | JGI IMG/M metagenome (GOLD analysis project Ga0194124, IMG submission 148605) | Freshwater microbial communities from Lake Tanganyika, Tanzania - TA2015031 Kigoma Deep Cast 0m | ecosystem: Environmental > Aquatic > Freshwater > Lake | place: Tanzania: Lake...
CTTAAGCCTTTTCTTCTCCGATTTGATTTTCAGGTTGAGAAAAATCCTTGAGCTGAGGCAGATCTAGGAGAGAATTGATTCCAAAATAATCCATAAACTTTTGGGACGTTCCATAAATTAAGGGTCTCCCCACTCCATCGGATTTTCCTTTGATCTCCACCAATTCTTTTTCCAGTAATTTTTGGAGTGAATAATCACAGGCAACCCCTCTAATTTGCTCTACCTCTCCCTTGGTCAAGGGCTGCTTGTAGGCAATAATTGCCAGAGTCTCTAATTGGGCTGAGGAAAGTCTTTTTTGCGCATGCTGACGTAATAACAGTTGAATACTGCTTTGGTAGGCTGGTTTGGTGAGAAATTGATACCCCCCTCCTATATGCTCCAAGCCAAAGGAATATTCCTCTGCCGCATACTTTTGGGAAAGTTCTTGCAGGGCTAAATCAATATCCTTTTTAGGAATATCGGCGCCAAACATTTCTGACAAACAGGCCTGCATCTCAGCAGCCGTTAAAGGCTCTGGTGCACAAAAAATCAATGCCTCGATATGACGATGAAGAAAATCCAAACCTATTTTTTGGCCAGCTTTGCCTCAATAGAATGCATGGTGTGGGGCACCGCCTTCAATCGCTCTTTCGAAATGAGTTTGCCAGAATCCACACAGATTCCATAGGTGCCATTTTTGATTCGAATCAAGGCGTTTTCCAAATTGATGACAAATTTTTGCTGCCTTGCCGCCAATTGGTTCAAGCTCTCTCGCTCCAAAGTATCTGCCCCATCTTCCAAAAGCTTGGAAGTAGAAGAGGTGTGGTCTGTACCACTATCATTTTTTTTACTCAAGGTCTCCTTTAGTGAATGAAGCTCCTCTTTTGCCAAGGCTAATTTCTGAAGAATAATTTCCTCAAATTCTTTAAGCTCATCCTTGGAATACGCCGTTTTTTCTTCCTTGCTCATACAATTCCAATTTCTTTAGTCTACGGGATACTGGGTTTAAAAAAATAATCTCCTAAAATACGTTTGTCTTTTAGAAAACCCAAAAAAAATTAATATCAATCCTGACCCAGCCTACTGTAATTGGATCTAATTTTTCCATTACCTGCTTTTGCCAACCTGCTACTGTAAGGGGGTGCCTAGTACTACAGTTTTTTTGATGAGGCTGCTCCTCCCCTTCAATTCAAATATTTCGGCAACCACCACATAATACCCAGGACTGAGCCTTTGGCCTAATTCATCGGTACCCGACCAAGAAAAGAGTCCCTCTGTACCTAATAACAGGTTTTCTCCCAATACATAGACCAAATGCCCTATAGCTGAATATATGCGAAAACTACCCACCCAGCCATTTTGATCTAGGCTGTACCGAATCGTGGTGAATCTAGGTCCTTGACTTCCCTCAGGATCAAAGACCTCCGGCTCTATGACCAGGCGATTATCTTCTCTCTCCCCTTCAAACGCCACAGAATTTTTTCTTCCTGGGGTCGCATATTCTTCGGTGCTAGAAGCCGATTGCCAATTGCTGGCATAGTTGCCGGGACTTTTACTAGAAACTCTCTCCAAGGATACCCCCTTGGTTTGTTGCAATAGGGGATGGTGCCAGGAAGGAGAATAGGGAATGGACTCCATGACCTTACCCTCAGGGGAAAGCAAGAGCAAGGTAGCCCCAGAGATAGGATAACTTGGCATACTCGAAAGGGAAAGAAATGCGCCATCGGCAGATTTGGAATAGGACAAACGAAGTCGAGCAGGATCTTCGCTAATGGCTAAAAATCCCTTAGGAGGAATCATCAATCCCTTGGTTTCAAAAACCCTAACTTGCTGTGCAGGCAGTGCAACCTCCTCTTGACGGGCCAAGGCCCAACCTTCGAGGCTCAGGTAGCTGCTGTCGGTGGTATTGTGGATTTCTACAAACTTGGGATCACCAGGCTTGGGATCCATCAAAAGTTCATTGATCACCAATTCTCCAGCCTCTGCCAACTCAGGCAGGATGACCTGTGCCCTAAATCCATCTTCCGAAGACTTACCCAAGCAGGTTTCCATCTTGGGGAGAGAAAGGATATACACTTTGCTAGGCGTAGCAGGGGAAGCCAAGGAAATACCCACCTTTCTTCCAGAAGAAAATATCCACAAGGAGTCAATTTTTAGTTCCGGAGAAAAGGCATACGAAGCCAAGGCTCCTGGAGAAGCCACGGGCTGATTAAATACCAGCTCCACCTGAGTAGAATTCCTGAAAAAGGCGGAATCGAGTTGAAGTTTTCCAAAGTCTTGATCAGGATAAAAATGAGAATTTTGAACTCCTGGAGTTCCCCTTTTTGGATCATTTGAAGGGAGCAGGTAGTCAGAGGCCTCGCAGCGAAAAAAGGGATTGGGCACCTCTAAGCTGTAGCCCCCATTGGCAAAGGTACCTCCTCCCCAAGAGGCACTCCTATAGCTGAGGTAATCTATGTCCTTCCCTGATGCCGTATGTAAGCGCAACAACTCTCCCGAATTTGATAATCCAGGCCAATTCATTAAAGGAATTACCGTCCCAAATCCCTCCAATAGCTTGGCCTGATTAGCTGGACAGAGAAGCACATAAGCCCCTGGCTGAATCCAAAATTCTTGAAGCAGCGTACTTTTTGTTGAGGTAGAAAGAGAAATCTCTACTATCCTGAGTTCCTTTTTCAAAGGGTTCATCACTTCTACATATTCCACAAATGGCAAGTCTTGATCTTGCCTAGGGGAAGGCATGATTTCATTGATGACTAGGGACTTGGGACCAAAGCGCGTGGGATCCGTGTAGGTAAACTTAAGTAGGGTGTCTTGAAGAAAATTACCGCTGAGATCAGGTAAAGACTGAAGAAAAAGCGAATACTCCTGATCCTCTTGCAAATCCTGATCTGACCTGATGACCACCACCGAGTCACTAGGCATCTTGATTTCAGAGGGTATGCGCCCTTCAATACCGTAAGCCAAAGAAAGCTTCGCAAAAATCGGATCCAAGGGCTCAGAAAACGTGATCATTATTTCTTTGGGTCCATAGCCTTTCACCGAATATACCCTTGGGGAAAGGGTGTCGACCATTCGATTTTCTACACCGAACTCGTCCATCACCCAACGGGCGGCAGAGCCAGTACCGGGTCCCACCCCAATTTCTAAAAGCAGGAAAACTTCTTCCTGATCTTCAAATGCTTCGGGGACTTTCAGCTCTACCTTTCTAAATTCCTGATTTGCATTGGGAAATTGGGTGATAGGACCTAAGGCATTTCTCTCCACAAAGGGTCCCTCTAGGCTATTTGACCAAGAAGCATGAACAAGTGCAGGCCGTGTCCCCGTTCCATTTCGCAAGGATTTGGCCCAAAACACTACCCAAGGATGATCCATTCCTTTGGTGGAAAGTTGGACCCAAATCTTCCCAGAAAAGGTAGTCAAGGGCTGTACAGCCAAGGCTCCAGATCCATTCAAGCCGGATGTAGCCAATCGAAACACTCGCGCCCCTGTACTTCTCAGCTCATTGGCATACCATCCAGGCAAAAAAGCTTGCGGATAGGAAACGACGAAAAAAGGGGTTTCGAAACTTTGCTTTTGCGCCCAAACTAGCGTAGGCATAAACCATGGGAAAACTCCCAAAAAGAGCAGCATCCCTGCTCGATAAAAAAATGGAGACATAGCTTATCGTAAAAAAGTATGTTGAAGATACTCAAAAAATTTGAAAACCTAAGCCTAGCTAATCTGTTTCTTTATTACCAAAGATTAGTAAGGAATACGTATTTTTGTGCCCTTATTTGTTCATTTCAATTGTCACCCATGAAACTTGCCGTTGTAGGAGCTACAGGATTAGTAGGCTCCGAAATTCTTGAAGTCCTCCAAGAACACCAATTCCCCTACGATAAATTACTTCTGGTAGCCTCAGAACGATCCAAAGGCAAACAGATCTCTTTCAATGGCCATGGCTACCAAGTCATCGGTCTAGCGGAAGCCGTAGCGGCCAAACCCCATATTGCAATCTTTTCTGCTGGAGGGAGTACTTCTTTGGAATGGGCTCCAGCATTTGCGGCTATGGGTACCGTGGTCATAGACAATTCCTCAGCCTGGAGAATGGATCCTAGCAAAAAATTAGTTGTGCCCGAAATCAATGCCAAAACCCTAAGCCCAGAGGACAAAATCATAGCTAATCCCAACTGCTCCACCATCCAGATGGTATTGGCCCTTGAGCCTCTTCGGCAGCGCTATGGCATCAAGCGTATCGTAGTTTCTACCTACCAGTCAGTCACGGGTACTGGAAAAGCAGCGGTGGATCAGATGATGGCCGAGCGGGCCGGTGAGGTAAACCCTCCAAAAGTATACCCCCATAAAATTGACCTCAATGTTCTTCCTCACATCGATGTATTCCAACCCAATGGATACACCAAGGAAGAGATGAAAATGATCCTTGAAACCAAAAAGATCTTTGGGGACGATTCCATACAAGTCACCTCCACCACTGTGCGAATCCCCACTATGGGTGGACACTCTGAGGCGGTCAATGTAGAGTTTAAACAAGATTTTGACTTAGCCGAAGTAAGAAGTTTGCTTGAAAATGCACCTGGAATTATTGTCCAAGACGATCCAGCAAACTTCATTTACCCTATGCCCATCACTTCACACAAAAAAGATGAAGTGTTTGTAGGACGCTTGCGCAGAGACGAATCTCAGCCCAATACACTCAATATGTGGATTGTGGCCGATAACCTACGAAAAGGCGCGGCCACCAATGCAGTACAAATAGCAGAATACCTTCTGGAAAATAAACTGATCTGATGGATTTCAAGGAATTCAATAGCGATGAATTCAAACATTTTGTGCAGGATCATCTTCATGAAGATCCTGCACTTTTACTTTTTAAGTACCAAGGGAAAGTAGCATTTGACCTAAAATTAGCCGTGCAGCAGATCGCCGCCAGGCAGAAAGCAGCAAAAAAACTTCCCGAGTGGTCCAAAAACTTGGACTTGATTTTTCCTCCTAGTCTTTCGCTAGAGCAATCTTCCTCGGAGCAAACGGCCAAATTCAAGGCCAAGGGCCTTTCTGGGAAATGCATGGTAGATCTTACAGGGGGATTTGGAGTAGATTCCTATTACTTGAGTCAGGGATTTGAAAAGGCCGTGTATTGCGAGCAGCAGGCTGAACTAGTTCGACTTGCCCGCTACAACCTAAATCACCTACAAGCAGATAGATTCGAGTTTGTAGAAGGAGATGGCTTGGAGTTTTTAAGAAAAACAGAACATCCTGTTGACCTCATTTATGCAGATCCAGCCCGAAGGGGAGCAAACAACCAAAAATTTTTCAAATTAAAAGATGGTGAACCTGACCTGGTGAAAGTCTGGTCTCTCCTCCAACAAAAGACCCAACGCATCTTACTCAAAGTTTCTCCCATGATTGACCTCACCCAAGCATGGATGGAGCTTCCCGACATACAAAAAATCCAAATCGTATCGGTCAAAAATGAGGTCAAGGAGGTGTTGCTCCACTGGGAAAAAGACAAGGCAGAAAGGTCAAGAACGATTGAAGCAGTAGACTTGGAAAGCACACATCCTAACTTTGAATTTACTCCTTCAGAAGAGAGCGAAGCCCGGTCTCATGGGGAGGAGGTACAAAAATTTCTTGTAGAACCCACGACTGGAATTCTAAAGGCAGGCGCATTTAATTTGTTTGGACAGCGATTTGGACTCAAAAAATTGGAGAAGAATAGCCACCTCTATACCAGCGAGCTTTTTGAAGCAGGTATTCCGGGACGAGTTTTTGAAGTCTTGCAGGAAATCAGCCCTAAAAAACAAGAGATCAGAGCTCTTTTTCCATCAGGAAAAGTTAACGTGATCTGCCGCAACTACGTGACCGATGCAGAAGAACTCAAAAAAAGATTTAGCTTAAAAGACGGGGGTGAGGGCTATTTAATAGGAACCAAAACACGTTCTGGACCCAAGCTCTTTTTTTGCAAACGGAGACAATAAAGAGTTTCCAATTATTCTTTCACTTCTTCGTAGTCTACGTATTCCCCACCCTCCACTTTTTTGTTTCTTTTTTGCTCAAAATCTTTGGGCACAAAGTCTACCACCACAGCATCCTTGGGTTTTGAGGCCCGCTGCTGGGCCCGCTGTTGCTCCATGGCCGCTTCATTGAATTGCCTTGCCAACTGGGCCAATTTGGAGCGCAAAAAATAGCGGATGAGTTGGCCCAAAAGCCAGCCCACACCCAATAATATAAACAGTAGTTTGATCAAAACAGAGGTCGGTAGATGGAATTACCTGCTTAGGTAAATGTTTCGTTCGGCGTAAATTTTTAAGAAATAATCATCCATCAAATCATCAATGAAGTAAATGGCTTCCCCCGTAGATTTCATCTCTGGACCAAGTTCTTTGTTGACATTTGGGAATTTATGAAAGGAAAAAACAGGTTCCTTGATCGCGTAGCCTTTCTTTACAGGCTTAAAATTAAAATCACTCACTTTATTTTCCCCCAACATTACTTTAACGGCGTAGTTCACGTAAGGTTCTTGGTAAGCTTTGCAAATGAAGGGAACGGTACGTGAAGCCCGTGGATTGGCTTCAATCACATACACCTTGTCATTTTTGATGGCAAACTGAATGTTGATTAAGCCTACGGTCTTTAAAGCCAAAGCGATTTTTTTGGTGTAGGTTTCTATTTGCCTCATGACCAAATCTCCTAAGTTGTATGGAGGAAGTACGGCATAGGAATCTCCTGAGTGGATCCCTGCAGGTTCAATGTGCTGCATGATCCCGATGATGTAAATGTGCTCTCCATCGCAAATGGCATCTGCCTCCGCTTCAATCGCCCCTTCCAAAAAATGATCCAATAAAATTTCATTGTTAGGAATATCACGGAGCACATTGACCACATGCTCCTCCAACTCTTTTTCATTGATCACGATTTTCATTCCCTGTCCTCCTAGCACATAGCTGGGCCTAACCAAAAGCGGGAAGCCTATGGTCTTGCACAATTCCAAGGCCTCGTCTGTATTGTGAATGGTGCCAAACTCAGGATAAGGCACGTTGTTTTCTTTCAAAAGGGTGGAGAATAGCCCTCTATCTTCCGCCAAGTCCAAAGCTTCGTAACTAGTGCCGATGATGCGGACTCCGTACTTTGATAATTTTTCTGCCAACTTCAAGGCCGTTTGACCTCCGAGCTGGACGATGACTCCTACGGGATTTTCATGGAGAATGATTTCGTAGATATGCTCCCAGAATACCGGCTCAAAGTACAATTTGTCGGCTACATCGGGATCGGTAGATACCGTCTCAGGATTGCAATTGATCATCAGCGTTTCGTAGCCACATTCTTTGGCCGCCAAGACCCCATGTACGCATGAATAGTCAAATTCAATGCCTTGGCCAACTCTGTTGGGTCCAGATCCTAAGACCACCACTTTCTTCTTCTCGCTTCGAATGGATTCGTTCTCTTCTCCAAAGGTGGAGTAATAGTAAGGTGTCTTCGCAGCAAATTCCGCGGCACAGGTGTCTACCAATTTGTAAACCCGCTTGATCCCCATTTCCTGGTAGCGCTTGTGAAACACATCGCTTTCAAGACAATCTAGTAAATGGGCGATTTGACGATCTGCATAGCCTTTTTTCTTGGCTTCATCCATCAACTCACGAGGAATGGTGTGGAGTTTGTACTTGCTAATCTCCGCTTCCAAATGAATCAATTCTTCGATTTGCTTCAAAAACCACTTGTCGATCTTGGTCAAGTCGTGAATGGTACGGAAGGAGATGCCCAATTTGAAAGCGTCATAGACATGGAACAATCTGTTCCAACTGGGATTGGCTAAGGAATACAAAATTTGCGCCTGGTCCTTCAATTCTTTTCCATCAGCGCCTAGGCCATTTCTTTTGATCTCTAAGGATTGACAGGCTTTTTGCAGGGCTTCTTGAAAATTACGCCCTATACCCATCACTTCCCCTACAGCTTTCATGGAAAGGCCTAATCGACGATCCGCTCCCTTAAATTTATCAAAGTTCCATCGAGGAATCTTTACGATTACATAGTCGATAGCAGGTTCAAAATAAGCCGAAGTGGTCCCAGTGATGGAATTAGACAATTCATCCAAATTGTATCCTATGGCTAGCTTTGCGGCTACCTTGGCGATGGGATATCCTGTTGCTTTGGAAGCCAAGGCAGAGGATCGAGAAACTCTGGGGTTAATCTCAATGCCAATGATGGTTTGGTTGTCTGGACTGACCGCAAACTGTACATTACAGCCCCCAGCAAAATTGCCGATGCTATTCATCATGGTGATAGCATAGTTTCGCATGCGCTGGTACACGGTATCCGGTAGGGTCATTGCAGGAGCGACGGTGATGGAGTCACCTGTATGCACCCCCATAGGGTCAAAATTTTCGATGGAACAGATGACAATCATGTTGCCAATGTTATCCCGCATTACCTCCAACTCGTATTCCTTCCAACCCATGATACTTTGCTCAATGAGCACTTCATGTACTGGGGAGGCTTGTAGACCTGCGGAAAGGTAATGTTCAAAGTCTTCTGCCTTCTCTACAAAGGCTCCCCCTGCTCCTCCTAGGGTATAGGATGCACGAATGATCAGCGGAAAACCAATTTCTTGTGCGATTTCTTTGCCTTGGAGCATGGAAGTGGCTGTATCTCCTTTGCAGACGCCCACGCCAATTTTTTCCATCAAGGCCTTAAATTTCTCTCTATTTTCAGCCGTATCGATGGCCTCGATGTCTACCCCAATCATCTTCACTCCGTAATTTTTCCAAATTCCTGCTTTGTCGCAGTCAATGGCCAGGTTCAGGGCAGTCTGCCCCCCCATAGTCGGAAGGACCGCATCGATGTCGGGGTGATCAGTCAGAATTTTACGAATGGATTTTTTTTCTAGGGGCAACAAATACACGTGATCGGCGGTCACTGGATCGGTCATGATCGTCGCCGGATTGGAGTTGATCAGGGTGACCGTAATCCCCTCTTCCCGTAAGGATCTGGATGCTTGGGAACCGGAATAATCAAATTCACATGCTTGCCCAATGACAATAGGACCTGAACCAATGATTAATACGTGTTTGATACTGGAATCTTTTGGCATGAGAAGGGGAGAAGTTAGATTTTACTTAGGTCCAAATTGGCGTAAAATTAGAAAAATTATCCGAAGGAGAAAGGGAAAAATAGGGAAGTTTAATGACATCCATTACAAGCGAACAGGAAGGGGATTGGAGTTCAAGAGGCAATTGGATAGATTCATGGATTGAAATTAAATTTCAAGCATAAATTCTTGTTTTTTTACAGCATGAACTTGTCATCTATCCAGTCCTTTCCCATTATGGGTGAAGTGCTAAGTCCAGAAAATTCGCTCCCCTTGGATTTCACGGAAGCTAACCTAGCGCTTAAGGAAATAAACCTTAGCGATACGAACGAGTTCAATGCTTTTGTCTTTGGACAAATGCGAACAGCCGGAAAAAAATACGGGGTAGGAGGCTTTTTGGAAAAAAGATCCATTTACCGACGCAGTGAGGTGTTTGCCATAGAATCTTCCCTTTTTCGTAACATCCATTTGGGGATAGACATTTGGGCCGCAGCAGGTAGCCCTGTCTACGCCCCATTGGCGGGGAGAATTCATAGTTTTCAGGACAATCAAGGATTTGGAAATTATGGGCCTACGTTGATCCTTGCCCATGATCTCGGGGAAAAGATCTTGTACTCTCTCTATGGGCACCTCAGTAGCACTAATCTATCCTTGTTCGAAGTTGGCCGGGAAGTAGCTGCTGGGGATCGAATTTGTGAAATTGGACCCTTCCCAGAAAATGGAGATTGGCCACCCCACCTCCATTTCCAGTTAATCTGGGACATGGGCAACTTTTGGGGGGACTATCCTGGTGTGGCGTCTGAAAAAGACTTGGATTTTTACTGTCAAAACTGCCCTGATCCCGGTCTTTGGATTGGAAATATTAATTAAACGGATAAATGACCACCCCTCTTCACCTTTTAAATGGAGATCAGTTGGCGCAGCAACTCCAAGGTGCATCCTATTTTCAAACGCATTTGGTGTTTCGTGAGGCCCTGATTGTTGGCCCTGTAAAGAGCCAAAGCCTAGATGCATTTTGGAAGATTCGTTCGGAATTTATTGTCACAAGTTATGGGGCCACTGCTGAGGACTATGCCCAAAAAACCGTTTTAGAAATCGAAGGGCTGCATTCCCTCGCAACTGATTCGGAAATCTGCCTCTGGTTTGAAGAAGATTTATTCTGTCAGGTCAATTTATGGTTTTTGCTATCGCTTCTTGCCGACATGCCCAAACTCAAATTATTCCGGGTTTTTCCACCAATTTCAACCACCGAGGATCGGTGGGTTGGATTTGGCTCCGCTGATCTGGTTTCGCTTGGAGATTGCTATCAAGCACGGATTCCATTGACTATTTCGGATTTGGCGCTAGGGAAAGCCCTTTGGCAAGCCTACAGTAGCCAGGATTGGGATGTATTCAAAAGCCTCTCATTCCAATCTTCCCCCTGCTTCCCTTCCCTGGAAGAAGTATGCCAAGCACAACTCGATCGACTTCCAGGTGCTGACGGCTTGGGTAAACCGGAACGAATCCTTCACGGTATTTTATCAACTGGCATCACTGACGTTTCCCTCATCTTCCGAGAATTCAATCGACAAGCAGGAATCTATGGGTTTGGGGATTTGCAGTTGAAGGAAATGGTAAAAAGTCTTAATTCCTGATAACTATTACTCCAATAGGTAGGCCAACTTGATTGCATTAGAACCGATAAAACTGAATTTGATATACAAAAAAAATGAAATTTTATTTTAATATTTAATCAATACGCAAAACTTAAGGTATACCTGTTTTGAAAAATAAAAATTTTATTTTATAATTGGATAATCAATATGGAGCAGGAAACCATTCTAAAAACTGGGAGTTATCGAAAAGCCTTACGAGTAGAGCCAATAAACAAAAAACCCAAGAGCTATGGAAAACTCTGAAAATCCTCAAATTGTCAAAACATCTGAATGGTTAATTACCTACCTAATCGCAACAATTCCGTTAGTTGGATTCGTTATGCTTTTTGTGTGGGCATTTGGAAGTTCAACAAATCCTAATAAATCCAATTGGGCAAAAGCTGCTTTAATATGGATTGCTATTATTACAGTGATTTATATCATTTTTGGAGCAGCAATTTTTGCGTCAATGATGTAATTTAGAAAAGGTTTTTATTCTCTAAAAGTTAAACAGCCTACCTGTACAAATTCAGGTAGGCTGCTTGTTTTATTAATACAGCATTTTTAAGCTAGAGGCTTAGTTATACGGTAAGGTTAGTTAACTCCTAGGATGAAA
>Ga0194124_10005803_pt1 | contig 11308 bp, 6 predicted proteins | sample TA2KigCas0mmetaG_FD_148605 | JGI IMG/M metagenome (GOLD analysis project Ga0194124, IMG submission 148605) | Freshwater microbial communities from Lake Tanganyika, Tanzania - TA2015031 Kigoma Deep Cast 0m | ecosystem: Environmental > Aquatic > Freshwater > Lake | place: Tanzania: Lake Tanganyika...
CGTCATCTTCTCCGCCAATACGGTCGACCGTGCGATGACGTCTACGGCGCGTAGATGAATGATGCGTGCGTCTCCTTGCCGAGAGATTGGCGTCCTCTTCCGAGAGAATAGGTTCCTGTTTGATGACTTCCTCATTTTCAGTGACTTCAACCACATCTTCGATGGTTTCTTCTAAATACATCTTGATAAGGTCTTCCACCGGAATATTATCACGAATTGTATTGTAAATACACTCCTTCACGATAATCTCAAACTCACGATTATTGCGCTGCGTATGAAGTGGTTGAATCCCTCTCTCGAAAATATATACATTCGAGTATAACTTTCGCGCGGTATTCACGTATATTTTATGAATGAAATCGGACAGTTGCGGTATTTTAATATCCACCTTCTTTTGTTTACTCCCAACACGCATCACCGTCATACATTTCAAATGGATAATGTGGACGCATGTAATCAAATCTTCTAAATATCCGCAACTACTGCGTTCCTTGATGCGCGAGGTTTCTTCCTTGATGATGGTGGGATTCCATTTTGGAACTCTCGAGAGAAGATTCTGGAACGTCATGAGATACTTGTCCTGCTCCTTATTGCCAACACACAACTTCACGGCTTCATCGAAAATGGAGCGGAAACCTTCTTGGACCAATGGTGTCAGAATATTCACCAACCGGGTAGCCCATTCGTTTTTGGACTCGTATAATGATGTAACCGAATAGTCGTCCATGAAATGAAATGAAATGTAATTACATAAATGAAATATTTTCTAAACTCATTTTACAACGAAATACAATGAAGTGAAGAAAATAAAGCAGCAATAATTTCTCATTTCTGAACTCTTTTCGCACTTTGTCGAACATAATTAATAATTCATATTTTCGTAATTCATTCATTTGGGGGTGAGTATGAATAAAATCGATAATATCCAATGCGGAATAGCCCTGTTCGTAAAGCGCAACCGATATATCTAAAATTTTGATATAATCTTCACGAGTTGGTAGGTTGTCGGTCTCGCCCCCTGTCCCTGTCTCGGTCCCTGTCCCGTGTAAATAGCTCGGGTGTATCTTTATCAATTCATGTAATGAATGTTCTCTCGATTTTATGATTTTATATGTATCGCACGCCTTGTCCGCAAGGTATCGATGTAGGTTGACGGGTGCGCATCCGGTCGCATTCGAGTCTGGCATGACCGGAGGTGGAATATAAATGTCGCAAAACCGCGAGAGAATCGGTTTCAACAAACTATCTTTTGTTTCAACAATAATGAAAAACCGTGTAGATGAACTGAATAATTCGATACAACGACGCAGTGCGGATTGTGCGTCAATCGTCAATTTATCTGCATTTGTTAAGATAACCGATTTAAATATCGCGCCATCTTTCAAGTCGATGTTCGTCTTCGCAAAAAACTTCAACTCCTCGCGAATGAAACGAATCCCCTTTCCATGCGCACAATTTGCGCGCATGACATAATTTTTTATCGCCGTTTTATCGCCTCCATATACGGAATGGATAAAACGGTCCAGTATATACGTTTTTCCTGAACCATGGGGTCCATAAAAAATAATATTTGGGATTTTTCGGTTCTTTATAAATACATCTAATTTATTGTGAATTTCTTCATGAATTCCTGGTAGAATACTTGTCATTATTTCTGGGTCGGATAATGACAATAGAAAGAAGTGTTTAATTCGATTATCAGAAATTGATGGCTTGTTCGTAAGGCATCACGCTTGCGCCAGCGTTCGGACCCGGACCAGGACCCGCCCCTGGACCCGCATTGCTGCTGGCCTCTCCAGTCGTGTAATAATAGTTCGTCGTGTAATAATAATTCGTCGGCTTGGACGCGGTGTGAAACGGTGACTCTTCCTCGTATCCTTGACCGTTATACATTCCAAGATACGCGGTTGCGGCCGGAGACCCATCTTCATAATAATATGCGTTGTGTTTCGCGGTGCGTTTATTGGCCGCTGGGTCATTCGGGTCAATCCAGTTTCCAATTCCACGAATAACATTACCGGCCGCATCACGAATACTACCAAACAGACCGGGACTTCTTCGATTGACGCCCCCCGCCCCCGCGCTACCGCGAGTATATCCGCCGAAGTTACGAGTGATACCGCGACGATAAATATCGTCATCTTTTAATGGTGAAGCACTGGTCTCACTCGCAATCTCGTCATAGTTGGTTCGGGTAGATGCGACCAGTTGTTGTGCCACTTGACTTCCGTCTGGCAGAAAGGCGGCCCACTTTGTCACTTTCAAACAATCCGCATCAATCCGACATGAGTCCGAACCCAACTGTCCTGGATTGTTACATTTCCACGGGCATTTCCGCATGAGTAAGATAGTGTTGCCATCCGCGGTTTTCACAGGATTGCCGCTGATATCCGTCTTGTAGATATTTTGGCAGTTTCCTTCATTACTTGAAACGGTTGTCGGTTCGACGCATTTACGCACATGACCGTCATCTCCATACCGCCAAACGGAACCATCATACCATGATTCTGGGTGACTTGAAATCAATCGGTTACGACGCGCCAATACGGATTCGTATTTCGCTTTTGCGCTCGTCTTCGCGTCTTGTGACACAGCAGAACGTAATGCCTGATACGCGGACTCGTATTCCTTCTGCGCTTCAACCGCCCAGGTCATCTGACGTTTTACATCAGAAATAAGGACGGAGGATGCGGCCGCAGTCACATAGGTCGTTCCATCACTCGCGGTTCCTGACGTGGTAGGTGTTCCCGTGCTAGTGGCTGTCGATGGACGCGCGTCAATTACTGGAAGATAATATTCGCCTTGGTCGAGAACACCGCCATCCACGGCAAACGCATTGTTAAGTGTAGCACCTGACTTGTATGTCCGGATTTTCGCACTCGTTGTCGTGGTTTTCGCGTTGGGAGTCTGAAGACCGGAAATCGAGAGTTTGAGAACGGTGTTGGCCGGCAAATCACCGCCCAACGTGAATGCCACCACATTGGACCCGCCACCATAGGTATTGATATCCGATGTCACCAATCCAGCATTGGTTATCGTCGCGAGAGTATTCTGGAAACTGGTTGTGGGGTTCGTCCAAACAAATGATATTCCCATATCGATATTCGCGGTTCTGGTAACATATGGAATCTGAATCAAAAAGATGTCGCCTGACGCCATCGGGTTCGTCAGCATCAGACTCAATGAAAAGGTGGTCGCGCTTCCAGTATAATTGGGAGACAACTGTGGGCTCTCGGTGGATATCTTACGGCATGGAATAAACGTGGTTAATCCGGCGTATGTTGTATCGGTAAAGATACGCAGTTGTTTATTTGTCTCGGTCGGGTATAAATTCACAAGAACGAGTGTGCGCGAACCAGCGGGTTCTGCGTCGCTCTCGAGAGATACATTCGTAAGACCGGTTCCCGGCGCGGTGGTCGTTCCAGGAGTGATTTCATTATTTACCCACTTCAAACCAGCGATTTCCAAGGCGTATTTTCCGGCGGCCATCGGGTTGTTCGTTTGAATGGTGTAGGTGATGACGCGATATCCCGCATTTGCGCTACCTGCCGCCCCGTCCGCGAGAACCAAACCGCGCCCATTTTCCGCGGTATCCAAATCACCGCCAGTCACCGTCGAAGCAGCAGTCGTGGCAGGTAATGTGCTAGAATACGCGCGCATGGTGGCCTTCAACCCCGACGCAGTCGTATTCTGAATATAATACGCGGGGACCTTGATGGTGATGACTTTGGCGGGGGTTTGTCCGTTCACACCGCGCAGTTCCGCAGATGTAGTAAACAGAAAGCGGAATGTGGTATCGGAATTTTTCACATAAGAGCATTGGTTAATAATGAGGGTTCCATCACTACGCGAACCCGTCGTATTGGCCGGTGGGTGTGACGCTTGTGTTCGGACTTCGCCCTGATACCTTATATGATCGGCAACCGAGAGACCTTCAATCACGCCGGTGCCATACCCCTCGGATGGAGCAACCCACGAACCGAAACCGCCATGACGATAGGTTCGTGATAGCCATACACTCACCAATAACACCAACACCAATACAAATAATATCGTGTATTTATCTTGGAAAAAATCCGAGATTTTCATGACTCTTATTTTATATTGTTATAAAAAATACATAACAATATAAATCTCTCGACATTTCATTTCATCAATACGTCTGAAGACTGTGCGTATACGGGTTTTGTCTAAATGCGTTCAGGATGTCCGGTTGAATTCTCTCGTTCAACTTGGTTTCATCGTAACTCTGTGGCATCGTCATCTTGCCATAAATATCGATACTTGGAATCGATGATGGCGCATTGGTCGCTACCATGGTGCGATGGTTGGCGCGGTCAGCATCCAAACGGTCAATCTGAACGTTCGTATTTGAATTAAAGAGTGACATGGACCCGTGATTGGTGACATTCTTATACGTCTTATTCACATTATTACGCTGATTATACGCAGCATTATACAGACCATTTCCCATACGAGTTGCGCCACCACCGGCGCCCCCTAAATAATCAGTGCTCGTTGTCGCGCGTTCTGTTTCAATCGGCGTGTTTTGAGAGATTAAATAACCGGCAGCAGCTTGGCGTTCCACATTCAGATGGTCGTATCCCACCAATCCAACAGTGGTCTCCTTGATGGTAGTCGGTGCGCGGTCAGCAGGGTTGAATGTCGCCGTCACTGCGGCCGGAACTGGCATTCTCGCATTCTCATAGAGACGCGCATTTCCGACCACATTTTCCTTGCGCGAGGGTTTCAATACATCGAGTAAAGGTGCTACCACGGCCTTCAATGCGCCGTGGATACCACCCATCTCATTCGGGCGCACAGTTGTCCGGTTGTTGTGCGTAAACTTATAACTCATCCGCCCAAAATCAGCTTCCGTCGCGGTATTTTTCTCCGCGGCATACGGATTGATGACAGGTTTTCCATCATACACTTGACGACGGGTGTCTTCGAAATTCTTTGGCGCATACATTGCGCCTCCACCATCGGCCGGCGCAGTCGCGCCAAAATACTCGCTGGTTGTCGTCTGGCGGTTGCTTTCACGGTCCATTTCAATCGCGCGCAAGGTCTCACCCTTCTCCATACCGGTCGTAGTAAACCAGCGGTCCGGTGTATTCACAAAAAATGTGTCGGGCAAATGTTTCTCCATTCGTCCTAAAGTCGCAGTCGTGGGAGCGCTCTGGATGTAATGCGCGGCAGGTCCCTGATGACCTTCGAGAGAATAAGACAACTTGGGGTTCGTCTTCACGCGTAATTCATCGACGCCACGGTCTATCCATTTCTCTCGCGCTTCCATTCCAGAATTGAATCCAAGAGCGCCTTGTGTGCCGTATCCTTGGTCCAAACCAGGACCGACGCGCACCTCTTCCCATGGTTTCACATTCGAAATCTTCATACTGGGTAGGACGCGTGACTGATAGAAATCGCTCTGATTCGGCATACCGTTGGGTAAATGAAGATTGTCATGGGGGCGAAACAGGGGTGCTTGTTCGGTCTTGGAGAAGAATTGCGAACCACTGCCGACCTTATTATCCAGAACATTCTCATGCATATTTGCGCCGGTGGTTGCTCCGCGTATTTTTGCGCCGTAATACGGTTCCATATTATTATGCTTAAATGTGGCCGGGTCAATTTTGGCGCCCATCAATGACGTAAAACCGTCTTTGCTGTAGTTATCGCCGAATTGTGTATCTAAACTTTGACCGTAAGGTGCGGCCCCCGACCCCGCTCCCGCCCCCGCCTGAATGTCATTGCTGTCGTTTTTGTTATCACGACCACGTTCCGCGATTCCGCGCAAAATACCTACACCGCCCACAGCACCAGCCACGCCGGCCGACATTTTGTCGAAATCCACGTTCTTCGCATAATAGCGGTCGGTTGCTGCGTTCGCATTGGGGTAGTCATTCACATTCGAACCCGTATTTGGCCGAATGACCGGATAATTTGTGACAGGAATATTCGTGTTCGGTAAATATCTGGCTCCATGGACTCCCGCATTTCTGTATCCTTCTTTTGCGGAATTACCACGATTGGATGCGATATATGCTGCGCCAAGACTTCCTAATATGAGTGCGATTTCAGCCATGAATAAATCCGGTTATATTTAATTTATATTATTTATTATTACGAATGATAGTATTATATCTATATTATGGTGATACATATAATATTTTGATGTTCGTCATGAAAACAATGCGGTAGTTCCGCTAAACTGACGAATATCTCCGACATTTTGGATTCCAGTTCCGTTCCCAGCGCCTCCGGCACCCCCAGCACCCCCGAACCCGCTGCCTAAACCGCGCTCATTGTCGCGTCGACCCCCAACCATTCCCTCCAATTCCGGATTCTTATTCATCGGGTGAACTGCGAAATATGTATCATCGGACAAACCTGGAACAGTGGTCTGGGGAACAAAGCGGTCTTTTTCAATCAACCGAGTATCCAAATTATTATGAAACGGCATGAAGACGTTATCTTGCGGGTCAAAGTGAAGCATTTTCCAATTGTCTTGTTCGATATCGCGCAACATCCACGCAGGGTGGGTCGCACGAGACTGTTCTACCGCGCTTCCACCTCGTGTCGGGCATTGTATCATTGTATTGGTTCGAGTGGCGACGGATGCGCGTTCGTCGCGATGGTAATTATCTACCGAATCCCGGTTCAATTTGCGCGACAAACCGAAGAGTTCAGCCTCGATATCCACGGAATTTGTCATAATATTACCGGCCCACATTTGCGCCCGAATGTATGGGTCTTCCATATAAAGCGGCTTATCACCCGGTCCAGGAACATTCAAAAGGTATCGTCCTACATCGGTAGATTGCTGAAGCTGTTTTTTGATTCTGTCGGGGTCGTCGCGAAAACGTGTAAATGACATTTGTGGATTCGTTATTATATCCACGTAAAATAAAACTGACCTAAAAACAAGAATGTATTCTATGTATCTATTGCGTGTATTTATACTCGCGCGACATTGTCCTACCTAAATGTTAATTACGGAAGTATCTAACACGGACGCACTCGCACCCGCACCCGCACTCGCACCCGCACCCCCGCATAAACCGTCTAAATCCTACACGTTTTGGTGGAATATGATTGTAAAAAATGAATCCCACATTATCGAAAAAACACTTGAAAATCTATGTTTTTATATCGACTTTGATGCGTATTATATCTCGGATACTGGTTCTACCGATAATACGATGGACCTGATTCGCGCATTTTTCAAGAAGCGTAATATTCCCGGACATATCGAACAGGTTGAATGGCGTGATTTCGGCTTCAATCGCACCCTTGCGCTTCAAATGGCGTTTCAGAAAACCGATTATCTCTTTATATTTGACGCAGATGATGCCATTCACGGGAACTTCGTGATGCCGCGCAATCTCACCCACGATGCGTATCAATTGAAACTCGGCGAGACGTTTGTCTATCTGCGAACACTCATTGTGAATAATCGGAAACGATGGCGCTTTGTCGGGGTTCTTCACGAATACATTACATGCGTAGATAAAGAAGAGAGTTCACATGCGATACAGGGGGATTATTATGTCGAATCAGGACGTAGTGGTAGTCGCAATAAAGACCCCAACAAATATATCAAGGAAAAGGCGGTTCTTGAGCGCGGGTTCAATGAAGAAGGCGGTGGCGGTGGCGACCGAGCACTCGCCGAGAGATACGCATTTTATTGCGCGCAAAGTTGGATGGATGCGGGTCCCGCCTATATCGACAAAGCAATTGAATGGTATCAACGCGTCCTCACGCAAAATAACTGGGCGCAAGAGAAATATTACAGCGCGCTTTGCCTCGGCGACTTATACAATAAGAAAGGTGACAAATACAATTCAATGAAATACTACTGTAAAACGATGGAATACGATGAAGAGCGCATTGAAGGTGTCGCATCCGCGATGGAAATCTTGCGTTCCGACGGAAATCACGTCATGGTAAACGCAATGTATCATAAATACAAAAACTATAACAAATTCCCGCAGAATAAACTGTTCCTGGCAACCGACAAATACCAGGATGTTATCGAATATAATAATTCCATCTCCGCGTTCTACATTTCCGATAAACGCAGTGGTTATGAATGCTGTAAGACGATATTGCGCCACAACATCATGGCGTATCATTTTATGACATCCACGTATAGCAACCTCGGGTTCTACCGCCAGTTCTTCGAAGACGATTCATTTGCGGAAGTGTTGCGTCTTTTTTATACCGTCGACCATTTTCTCGCCGTGATTGCGTCTAAAAATGATTCGTATGGTGATGGCGACCTGGAAATTTGGAACTGTCTATTTGCGAAAGTGAGAGATGCGCTCGTCGCGCCCTGTCGTATGTTGAAAGTCGAAGAGGAATACTTGCCGGGCGCCACCGCGGAAACAGTTCCACCGGAAGACGAATACAGTCCGCATAAACCGGTGATAACCAGTTACCATTTATTGCGTCCCGTGGATAAACTGCCTTACCTTGAAAAGAATATCCCTGCGCCGAACCCATCCACCATTGTTGTGAAACGGAATCGCACCCCGCATTCGCGTGTGATAATCACATTTACAACATGTAAACGGTTCGATTTATTCCAGCAGACCGTGAATTCAATCCTGAATATGTGGACGGATGTCAATATGATTGACTATTGGTATTGTGTAGATGACAACTCGAGCGACGACGACCGAAAAAAGATGCGGAATGCGTATCCCTGGATTGACTATTACATGAAGTCCCCCAGCGAGAAAGGGCATCGCTCGAGCATGAATGTCATTTGGAATAAACTATCGGAACTCCGACCGGATTATTGGATACACATGGAGGATGATTTCCTGTTCCATACACCGGGCAGTTATATTCACAAGGCGACACAGATGATGACGGATGCGCGAAACTCTGGATATAATGTGCGTCAGATACTCTACAATCGTAATTATGGAGAGACGGTCCGCGATTATAAAATCCAAGGTCATCGTATGTTGCGCCGTATGGCACACGAAGTTGCGCTTCATCAGTATAAAACGGGCGGCGAATTCAATTACGGCAACTGTCATTACTGGCCGCATTATAGTTTTCGTCCGTCGCTGATTGATGTGTCTGCGATATTAACGGTCGGCAATTATGACTCGCCGAATCAATTCTTCGAGATGGATTACGCGCACCGTTGGATGAAAATCGGGTTCTTATCCGGGTTTTATAACCATATTACGAACCGACACATTGGTCGTTTGACCTCCGAGAGAAATGACAAAACGCAACCCAATGCGTATGAATTGAATGAAGAGAGTCAGTTTGTCGCACCGGATGTTGCTGCCACTGCTGCGTCGAGTGATTTGGGCGTCCAATCCGTCCCACAGAAGAAGAGATACTATTCCACAATTCCATTCGATGATGGACTTGGCGCACAGTATCAGCGTTTTATATGGACGTGTATTTACGCGGAGGAATGCGAAGAGTCTACCTTCATTTACCGGACGCCGGATAAGATGGCACATAATTATAACGATGACCCCGAATTCCTCGCGAAAATGGAAGACCTCATGAATATGAAACCGTATTACACGAATTATAATGATGTCAACAAGGCAAACGCAGAACATGAACGCGCTGGACGCCGAGATGAAATCATTGAAATTCTCACACCGGATTTTTACGATATATACAATTACGTCGAGAGAAATATTGACATGTGTATGAAGAGTAAAAGTATGGAGCGTATCAAAGAATATTTCTGGAAGAACAAGCAACGCGACCAGATATACCCCAAAAATGGGTATACGCATCATCTCGCGGCACACATCCGTCGCCCGAATTGTGATGACACTCGACCCAATAGCGGCGAAGAGTATACAAACGAATATTATATCAAATCATTTCTAACCATTCGAGAGAAATACATCGCGTCTGCGGCGTCTGCGGCGTCCGCTGTCCCACGCATCCAGTTTCATATTTATTCCCAGGGCAATCCTGAAAAGTTCGCGGACTTTCTCTCACACGATATCATTGGCAAAGACACAATACTTCACTTGAATGAAAACAACGAACAGACCTATCTTGGAATGGCGGGAGCGGATATCCTCGTAACATCTGCGAGTTCATTCAGTTATAGCGCGGCATTCTTCTGTGACGGCGATATTTATTATACGGAATTCTGGCATAAACCGTGTAGTTGGTGGAATAAACTAGAAAAACTATCTTCCTAATTCGCGAACGACGCGAATGACGCGAACGACGCGAATGTTCGTATTGTTTTTATTCTAATGTAATAATAACAATAATACAATAACAATAATACCAATACCAATAAGTATGGAAGCTGAAAATGGATACGGAGACTCTGATTTTTTAGCCCATCGCGACATTACCGTCCGAGATTTTCGAGAGAGTGAAAAGGAATCCAAACGTGATATCATGGAAAAAATGCTGACCTTGCGTCATAACATGAAATACAACAAGCATTTACAGTCCGTGTATATGAAGGCGAAAGAACTATTCGATAAAATGGTCGAAGAGCATCGTTCGCAGTTATACTATTTAGATGAAATCTATCGCCATTTGAATTCACTTATTCGAGAGAATCTCTCGAAACATGGAAATGGAACCAGCGCAATGATGGTCGAACTTGTCAAAGATAAAAAACGAATCGGGAAATTACTAAAGAAAATGCGACGCAGTTTTGATAAATTGATGGATATCGATACGGTCGTTGGAGTCACCATTGATAAAATCAATGAAATCACATTTATGGAAGATGACGTCGAAAGCGACGACGACACCGAAGAAGAAGACGAAGGCGGCGAAAGTCACGCGACAACCGACGAAGACGAAGACAGCGAGGAAGGCGAAGAAGACGAAGAAGAAGAAGGCGATGAAGACGGCGAAAGTCACGCGACAACCGACGAAGACGAAGGCGAAGAAGGCGATGAGGAAAGTCACGCGACAACCGACGAAGACGAAGACGACGAAGACGACGACGAATACATCGAAGGCGACGAAGACGACGACGAATACATCGAAGGCGACGAGGAAAGTCACGCGACAACCGACGAAGGCGACGGCGTTGAGGAAAGTCACGCGACAACCGACGAAAGCGACGACGATGAACTTAAAGAGATTGACCTATTTTAGTCGGGGGATACTCCCGTTTCAAGAAGAATGTATATATCTGGTTCGTTCGTGAATATCGTTTCATGAGCGCCCATCGCCGGCATTTTCGTTGGAAAATCCGCAACCAAAATGTTTTATAAATCGCGATAATTTCTTCACCGGGAAATAACATATGTGTTTCCACGATTTCAATCGTAGAATTTTT
>Ga0194124_10005806_pt1 | contig 11302 bp, 7 predicted proteins | sample TA2KigCas0mmetaG_FD_148605 | JGI IMG/M metagenome (GOLD analysis project Ga0194124, IMG submission 148605) | Freshwater microbial communities from Lake Tanganyika, Tanzania - TA2015031 Kigoma Deep Cast 0m | ecosystem: Environmental > Aquatic > Freshwater > Lake | place: Tanzania: Lake Tanganyika...
TCGGGCTTTGATTCGGCATGAGCCTCATAAAATTTTGGAGGGGATTTTATTATCTGCCTTTGCGATTGGGGCGCATACGGCCTATATTTACATTCGCGGTGAATTTCGGGAAGAAGCAGCTATTTTACAGCAAGCGCTAGAGGAAGCCTATGCGCATGGTTTCTTTGGAAAAAATCCCCCAAAAACGGCCTGGCCTTTAGAGGTTTATATGCACCAAGGCGCTGGGGCCTATATTTGCGGCGAAGAAAGCGCCTTACTTGAAAGCCTGGAGGGAAAGCGGGGTCTTCCGCGTCTTAAACCGCCTTTCCCAGCGGTTTCAGGTCTTTATGGATGTCCAACGGTTGTGAATAACGTAGAAACAATTGCAGTGATCCCAACCATCCTTCGGCGAGGGGCCGCCTGGTTTAAATCTTTGGGCACGGCCGAAAGTTCTGGAACAAAAATCTTTTGTTTGACGGGGCACGTCAATACCCCCTGTGTTGTGGAAGAGGAGCTTGGGATTCCCATGAAAGACTTGATTGAAAACCATGGCGGTGGGGTAAAAGGGGGGTGGGATAACTTGCAGGCTGTGATTCCAGGGGGGTCTTCGATGCCTCTTCTGCCCAAAGATATTTGCACCCAAGTCAGCATGGATTTTGAAAGCCTTTCTAAGGCCCAAAGTGGCCTTGGCACAGGGGCGCTCATTGTTATGGACCGATCAACAGATTTAGTCAAAATGACGGCACGTCTTGCGAAATTTTATATGCATGAAAGTTGTGGTCAATGTAGTCCTTGCCGTGAAGGAACGGGATGGATGTGGCGTGTCTTGGAACGTATGGCGGTGGGCAAAGCGGAAGTCAAAGAAATTGATGATCTTTTGTCAGTTTCTCATTACGTGGAAGGGTATACAATTTGTGCTTTTGGGGATGCAGCAGCCTGGCCAATCCAGGGTCTTATCCGCCATTTCCGTGGAGATATAGAGCGGCGCCTTCGTCAATATAGCAAAGTAGATATCTAAGCCTCGAGACAATCCCATATCTTAAGGATTAGGATATAGGATAGTTGAAGCAGTTTGTGCACTTTTGATCTTTTTCTATACTAAGTTTTATAGCCTCTATTGTTTGATTATAAGTATTATTTTTCCTAGCGAGAAAGCCCTTAAATGCAGCAATATTAGCTAAAATCTTTTGCTTATTTTCCAGAAATTCTTTTGTGGCAACAGTAAATTGTCTTCCATGGATGTGCAGTGTCATTTGAAGGTGTGCTTTAATTGGATGACCATTCGTAACTCCTCCTTTCCATCCTCTGACATAAAGAGGTCCATCTTTGGCATCGACAGTCCACATTGTTTCGTTTTTGTTATCGTTTGAATGCGCCTTTACGAAGCCTTCAACTTTGTCTAAATCTTTGTCCGAAGGTAGAAAATGCGACGTGAAATATTCTACAACGCTCGTAGAAGCCCTTAGTGTGGGGTTTGTTTGATCAATCGTTAGCGTCAATGTTGCAACCTTTTTCTTATCAATGGTCAATACGTATCCGGTTGATGTTCCATAAATATTAACAGTACTTCCAATAGTTGCTGTGCTGATCATCAAAAAAGTCGCGATTACAAATGTGTAGAAAGTCTGTTTCATTGTTTTGCCTCTGTTTCTGTCCTTTAATCTTCGACGATAATTTCCTTTACCGTTTTTTTGAAGAATTGTAGTTATATATATTAATTATATGTATACTATGCATCAAACACAACCAAAAAAACACGATGGAAAAATCGTCAAAAATGGAACAAAATAAGAATGGCGCGAGACCTCAATAAAACAAAAAAAATCACTCTAAACGACCATGAATACAAAGTCCAAGACGGTCAAACCATCCTCGATGTTTGCCAAGAACAAGGGATTGAAATCCCCGTTTTTTGTGCCCATAAAAGGCTTTCTGTTGCTGGAAATTGCCGAATGTGTCTGGTGGAAGTTGAAGGGTGCGGAAAATTAGTTGCCTCCTGTGCGATGCCCGTTCATGACGGGATGGTGGTGCACACAAATACGCCCAAGGTAAAAGAGTCTCGTGAGGGGACGCTTGAACTGCTGCTTGCTAATCATCCACTCGATTGCCCTGTCTGTGATCAGGGGGGGATGTGCGATCTTCAGGATATCACGATGGCGTATGGTGTTTCCAAAAGTCGGTTTTTAGAAAACAAGCGCATAGTGCCTGATAAATACATGGGGCCGCTTATTCAAACGGTGATGACGCGGTGTATTCATTGTACACGGTGTGTGCGCTTTGCAACCGAAGTTGCAGGCGTTGAGGAACTTGGGGTCATTGGGCGCGGTGAAACCATGGAAATTACCACCTATTTAGATAAAGCCATGACATCCGAACTGTCTGGTAATGTGATTGACCTTTGTCCCGTCGGGGCTTTGAATGCGAAACCATCACACTGTAAAAGTCGTCCGTGGGAACTGAAAAAAACCGAAAGCATTGATGTTCAAGATGCTGTTGGGGCTGCAACACTTGCGTATTCAAAAGGAAGCGGGGTGAAAATCCAGAAATTAATGAAGAATGGCTGACAGACAAAGGTCGCTTTTCCTATGATGGGTTAAAATATCAACGCCTTGATAAACCCTATGTTCGAAAAGGCGGACGATTGGTTCCTGTTTCTTGGGCAGAGGCACTTATGGTGGTATCGGACAAAATAAAATCCCTGCAATCAGACGAGATAGCCGCTCTTTCCGGGGGATTGGTCGAGATTGAAAGTCTTTTTGCCCTAAGACAGCTTTTGGATTCCTTGGGTGTTGATCACCGAGATTCAAGGGAAAAGAATGTCTTTTTGCCCTATAGTGCACGGGGGGATTATCTGTGCAATACGCCCCTTGTTGCACTCGAAAAGGCTGATGCCGTTTTGTTGATTGGAACAAATCCACAGCAAGAGGCGCCCCTTTTGAACATAAGACTCCGTCGGGCTGTTAAGAAAGGCGCTGTTGTCGGTCTTGTGGGCGCTGCCCATGATTTAGGGTATGCCTATACGCATTTGTCTCAGAAGGCGACAGTTTTAAATAAAATTCTATCGGGCGACCATTCTATGGCGGATACCCTTAAAGAGGCAAAAAATCCTGTGGTTCTTGTTGGCATTGATGCCCTTCGTAGTGAAGAGGGGGAGTCGATCTATCGGACAGCGAGAGGGATTGCGGAGGCGTATGGAACGGTTTTAAATATTCTTCACAAAACAACAGGGTGTATTAATGGTTTAGAAGTTGGTTTTACGCCCAAAGGAAAAGGGAAAAACACCGCAGAGATTTTAAAGGCAGCCATTAAAGGCGACATAAAACTTTTGTATCTTTTAGGGCGTGATGATCTGCTTCGTGCAGATGTTGGGGATGCGTTTGTTGTTTATCAAGGTCACCACGGTGATCAAGGCGCTCAAATGGCGGATGTGATCTTGCCCGGGGGTGCCTATACCGAAAAACAGGGGCTCTACGTTAATGTAGAGGGGCGCATCCAAGAAACACAAATTGTAACGCCTCTTTTAGGGGGAGCAAAAGAAGATTGGCGTATTATTCGGGCCCTTTCAGACCATGTAGGTCAAGCGCTTCCCTATAATACGCGGGATGAATTGCTCAAGGTGCTCAACGAAGATTTCCCATTCTTTAAGCAGTATGGGGTTTTATCAAAAAATACCCTTAGTACCTTTAAAGGACCTCTCGAGATTCGTCGTGGGCTTTTAGAGACAACCGTAACGCCCTATTATCTTCAAGACGTTATTGGAAGAGCGTCTCCCACTATGGCGGCTTGTGTTAAAGAAATTTTGTGCGCGAAAGTCTAGGGTGACTTTAGCGCTGACAAGATCTTCTCTTCAAGAGCCAGAAATCCAAAGATAGGGTGCTTGGGCCATATAAAGTAATAGCACTTAGGATCAGCATCCAGAAATAGTGCTCGTGGAAAGCCGGATAGGTTAAATGAATGCACACAGAAAAAAGGGTAAGTCCTGCTGCGGCAACGCGCGTTCCAAGGCCTAAAAACAAAAGGACGGGGGCGATAAGCTCAAGCGCTGTTGCGCTGTAAGCCATAAAGGTAGGCATAAAATTGATACCGTATTCTTGTTTGAACAGCCAAAGCGTTCCTTCCCAATCATCAATTTTAGTAAGGCCTGATTTGAAAAAAATTCGAGCCATATAAAATCGAGCTAAAATATCCCAAAGGGGAATTAAAGGTTTTGTAATCCGTTCAACATACGAACATAAAATCATAAGGGGCCTCCTTCAAAAATCCCATGAATTACATAATAAGAAAGTTTTGTTGAAAAGTCAAAAGAAGCAGAAATTTGGGTAGCATTTTCTAAACTTTTTGCAAAAGAACAATGATTTTTAAGGCCGTTCAAAAAAGCCCATTCTGCCCCATCAACGGGTTTAAAAACAGAGACAAATCCATCAATATGCAATAGAAATTTTGTAGGGTTTTCTGGATATTCTTGAGGGGATGTTTCTAAGGTATGCCAGTAATCTTGAAAGGCATACTCGCTTTGGACTAATAAAACAGTGGGCTGTAATTTTAGAAAAATCGTATCAGGATCTTTTGTGGCGAGGTATTGGATTTCTTCCGTCTTTAATAGGGGGGGTGAATTTATCAGCAAAATAGACCTTAAAGCATTTTCAAAATGACAAACAGCTTTGATAAAATTATTAGTGTTTTTATCCTTCAAAAAATCTGCAAAAGGGGTCGCAAATGCTTCTAGATTTGATTCTGTTGGGGGATGGTAAGCGATAAAATTATTGGCTATTTCTTTAAAGGATCTAGGGCCTAAAAGAGCTTTTGTTTTTGGGAAACTAAGTTCTAAAAACTCTAGAAGACTTCGGTATGTGTTGCGTTGATAAATAGACAACCGTGCGCCTACCTCTAGGCCGTTTTCTTCAATTGGTAGAGGAGAAAAATCCGTTCCGTGAAGGATTGTTTCTGTGAAATCTTTTTGAAGTTTTTTTAGGGTCATGGGATTTATGATATCAAAGGCTTTTAATAGGTCAAAGTTAAAAAACAGGCCTTTTTGTTTTTTCGGCTTTAAGATGATAAGGTTTTGGTTAAAAACTTTTACCATGCAATTTCGTACTCTGCATCCGAATAGGAGTGGTAAAAATAGGCAAAAACTGCTTTACACCAATCAATTTCGGATTTAAGATACGAATATGACTGGTTTAGAAAGAAATATAAAACATAAGGCAAAGCAATACTTGGATCTATTTCCAGCAATTGCACTCATTGGGGCGGGTCAGGTAGGAAAAACCAGATTGGCCAAAAGTTTGTGTCCTGACTGGAAATATATTGATCTTGAAAATCCCGATGACTACGATAGAGTCGTATCAAATCCTGCCTTTTTCTTTCAACAATACCCAAAAAACCTGATTATTGATGAAGCACAACTTTATCCAGAAATATTTGAAATTTTATGCGATGTTATTGATAGTCGGCGTCAAGAAAAAGGACGCTTTATTTTAACAGGATCTAGTAGTCCAGAATTGCTTTCAAATATTTCAGAAACTTTGGCAGGACGTATTGGTATTCTTGAGCTTGGCACTCTAAAAACCAATGAACTATACGAAAAACCTTTAAGCCTTTTCTATGACTTGTTTACAGGAAAATTAGATTCAAAAAAAATTCCAAGTGGTCCACCGCCTTTATCTTTAGAACAAATACAATCACATTGGCTGAAAGGGGGATACCCTGAACCCCGACTTGAAACACATTCTCTTTTTTATTCTCAGTGGATGGAAAACTATCGTAACACTTATATTAATCGGGATATTGCAGCATTATTTCCACGGTTGAATAAAATTGCTTATAGACGCTTTCTAACGATCCTTTCAAAACTGTCGGGGACAATTATTAACAAAAATGATGTTGCAAGGGCGCTAGAGGTTACGGAAGGAACGGTTAGAGAGTACATTTCAATTGCGGAAGGAACATTTTTGTGGCGCTCTCTTCCTAGTTTTGAGAGAAATATTGTTAAATCTATTATCAAAATGCCAAAAGGATACATTCGTGATGCAGGACTATTGCATCATTTGACACAAATAAATTCGTTAGAAGACTTGCTTGAAAGTCCCTTAATAGGGATTTCCTTTGAGTCCTTTGTTATTGAAGAAATTTTGAAAGGGCTAGAGGCTACGTTTGTGACAAATTGGCATCCTTATTACTATCGTACAAGGAACGGGGCTGAAATAGACCTTGTTCTGGAGGGGCCATTTGGTGTGTTGCCTATTGAAATCAAGTATGGTTCTTCTGTCCGCGTCAAACAGCTTAAAGCGCTTAGTGATTTTATCAATGAGCACGCCTTGCCTTTTGGTATAGTTTTTAACCAAAGTACATCAATCGAGTGGATCACGCCTCATATCGTTCAAATTCCTGTTGGATGGATTTAAGATTATTAAAAGAAATGCAATCTGATTTACAGCAAAATTTAACCAAAGGACTTATAGGCTCGAAGCTTTCCTTAGAGGCCTCTGTTCATTTATTTTCTGAATTTCTAAAAGAACGTCCTTTAGGTGATAAAGCACTTCCCGTGTTTTTGGTTTCCAACCGAGACCAACTGGAGCGTACGAAGACGCTTTTAGAATTTTTCAAACCAAAAGAATATAACATATTGGTTTTTTCCCCTTGGGATTGTCTTCCTTATGATCGGATCAGTCCTAGTAAACAGGTGATGTCAGAGCGTCTTCATACCCTTATAACCCTTTCGTCTTTAGAGAAAAAGCCTTATTGTTTGATCACAACGGTTGGGGCACTTTTGCAAAAGCTTCCGCCTCCGTCCACGTTTCAAAATCGTTTTTTGGATTTAAAAGTTGGCCACAAAACATCTCTAACAACCCTTCAGACTTTTTTTCAAGAGAATGGGTATGAGCGAACAGAAATTGTCACAGCGGCTGGAACTTATGCTGTGCGAGGGGGGATTGTGGATGTATTTCCCCCGGGGTCTGAAACCCCCGTTCGCCTTGATTTTTTTGGGGATGAACTAGAGGAGATGAAGTCCTTTGACCCTGAAACACAGAGGACTCTTGAGAATCGGTCGATGGTAAAGCTTTTGCCAACAACAGAAGTGTTTTTAACAAAGACAAGTCAGGAATTTTTTCGAGAACAGTATCGTAAGAATTTTGGGGTGGAATCGACTAAAGACCCTTTGTATGAGGCGATTGCCTCTAAGAGACCTTTTCCAGGCCAAGAGCATTGGCTGCCCTATTTTTATCCCACAACAACAGATCTTTTAACTTATACAGGTCCTGTAACAATTTTTATGCCCTTGGATGCCCCAAAGATCGCAAAAGCTTACGAAGATCAGGTGAGGGACCATTTTCAGGCACGCCTGGTATCTCAGCCGGCTCTGCAAGGGGGCGCTTCTTATCGGCCGGTTCCTCCGGCGGATTTTTATTATGATTGGGATGCTTTAAAGATGCGAATGGGGGAGGGTATACACTTGATGTATACTTCTTTAAATCATCCAGACGGGGTCGATAAGGGATATTCTTTGCCCGTTGATCTCTACCACCTTCCAAAGGACAAAACACGGGATCAGGTTCTAGCGGCGTATTTAAAATCTACAAAGAAGCCTGTGGTTATTATGACAGAATCTTCGGGATATTTTTCAACCATTCAGGATTATATAACCCATCACACAGGAATGAACGTTCAAGAAATTGTAAGGTGCCCCGATATTAAATCTTCAAGGGGCGTTTTTCTAAGTAAAGGTTTTGTGAGCGAGGGGTTCCAAACAGAAGATTTGGAAGTTATCTCGGGTGACTATGTTTTAGGAAGGTCGCTTCAAGCGCATCCTCATCAGCGACGCAAAAAAGGCGCTGCTCTTTTTGAAATTATGAATTTTCAGCCAGGGGAGCTTTTGGTTCATCGTGACTATGGGGTAGGAAAATACCAAGGGCTTCACGCATTGACAATTAATGGTACAACTCACGATTGCTTAAAGATGGAATATGATCAGGGGGATGTTCTGTACGTCCCCGTTGAAAATATGGATGTCCTTTCTTTTTATGGCACATCTGGCGATAGCGTTGTTTTGGATAGACTTGGTGGCGGACATTGGGAAGTCAAAAAAGCGCGTGCCCAAAAGCGCATTGAAGAAATTGCGGAACGGCTTATTCTTCTTGCAGCGGAACGTCAACAAAAAACAAGTCATCCCTTTTTAATTGATCAAGAGGCCTATCAAACATTTTGCCGTGGATTCCCTTACGTGGAAACAGAGGATCAATTTCAAGCAATCCAAGAAATACTTCGGGATCTTGGGCTTGGTAAACCTATGGATCGCCTCCTTTGCGGGGATGTTGGTTTTGGAAAAACAGAAGTGGCTTTAAGAGCGGCTTTTGTGGTTGCGCAATCCGGCTATCAAGTGGCCGTTATTAGTCCAACCACTATTCTATGTGCCCAGCACACCCAAACCTTCAAGCGACGATTCGCCCATTTTCCGCTTCGAATTGAAAGTCTGTCTCGGGTTCAAAAACCCTCTGCTACTAAGGATGTTTATGAAGGGCTTAAAAGTGGAGCAGTATCGATCGTGATTGGAACACACGCACTCCTGTCTTCAAAAATTTCTTTTAAAAATCTAGGTCTTGTCATTGTGGATGAAGAGCAACATTTTGGGGTTAAGCAAAAAGAATATCTTAAAAACCTTGTCAAAGAAGTTCATGTTCTATCCATGAGCGCGACCCCCATCCCCAGAAGTCTTCAAATGGCGATTTCAGGGATTCGTGATCTCAGTATTATTGCAACACCTCCGGTTGATCGTCTCAGTGTTCATACCTACGTTATGCCTTACGATCCCATGTGACAGTCCGAGAGGCAGTTTTGCGAGAATTCCATCGAGGGGGGCAAGTGTTTTATGTCTGTCCCAGGGTTGCGGATTTGCAAGGAATTTATGATTCGTTAACAAAATTAGTCCCAGAGGTCAAAATAGCTCTTGCCCATGGGGGCATGAATCCGGATGCGTTGACCCAAACAATGGAAGCTTTTGAAAACCATGGCTTTGATGTCTTAGTTGCAACCAACATTGTGGAATCTGGTCTTGATATTCCCAACGCCAATACTCTTATCGTTCATCGCTCTGATCTTTTTGGGTTGTCACAGCTCTACCAGCTTCGGGGTCGGGTTGGGCGGTCAAAGGTTAGGGGATATGCCTATTTTACCTTTACCGCTGATAAAATTCTGACCGATAATGCCCTGAAGCGGTTAGAGGTCATTCAAAGTCTGGAGGGCCTTGGGGGTGGATTTTCTCTTGCCAGTCGGGATATGGATATTCGGGGTATGGGAAATTTGGTAGGGGAAGAACAATCAGGTCACATTAAAGATGTAGGGGTGTCGCTCTATCATCATATGTTGGAAGAAGCACTTTTGACGCATCAAGGGAAAGGGAGTGCTCAAAAAACTGAGCCATCTTGGGTTCCGCAAATTCATGTTCCCCTTGATGTTTTTATTCCGGAACGCTATATCAGTGACCTTAATTTAAGACTTAGTTTTTATCGGCGCCTTTCTGATATTGGCACAAAAATCGATGCCGAAGATTTAAAAGCCGAAATGATAGATCGTTTTGGACATCTTCCACCAGAGGTTTTAAATCTTTTTAAAATTGTTCATTTGAAAAATCTATGCAAAATTCTTCATCTTGAAAAAATTGAAGTTGGTCCTAAGGGCATCTTAGTTACATTCTACAAAAATGAGTGTCCTTATTTTGAGAGGCTCTTTTCTTGGATTAACACGCACGGTGGGACTTTGCGCGTTAGGCCTGATAACAAAATGGTTATTATGAAAGCCTGGAAAACCACACTTGATCAGGTAGATGGATTGATCCACCTCTTTCGCAATTTACGAGACTGTCTCGTGTGACATGACCCCATGCACAAGGAACCTGCGGATATTTTTACTCGTGAAAACTTACAACAGATTGTTGGGAAAAGCCTTTGACCTAACGATCTGCTCTATGATTTACCAGATGTGCTATAGATTTAATTTGGGGGAAAGCGTGGTGCCGAATGAGAGACTCGAACTCCCGACCCACTGATTACAAATCAGTTGCTCTACCAACTGAGCTAATCCGGCACTACATAAATACTGATATACAATGTTTTTAAAAGGACGCCAAGAGATTTTTTTATGAAAATTCAATAATTTTAATAAGGCAAGATCTTCCACTTAATCTGTTTCTGGCGTTTGTCGAACTACCAGAAGCCAAGAAATCATGGAAAGTTGAACTATTCACCCAAAATTCTTAAGACTTTGGATCTCTGTCATAGAAAGCCCTGTGTCCTCTATGATTTCATCAATTGGACGATTCCGTTTAAGCATTTTAAGAGCGATTTCTTTGGATTTTTTGATCTCACCCTCAGCCCTTCCCTCAACTCTTCCCTCAGCTTTGCCTTTATCGACTAGCTTTTCACGAATCGCCTTTTCGGAAGAGCGTTTCATATCTACACCATCATAGGTCCTAATTTCTTCTTCCGTCCAAGAATACCGGTCAAGTTCGTGGTATGCCCTCTCCATAATCCGATCATCCCCGATGATGTTGGTCAGGTCACCTTGGCTGGTCTCTGGGGCAGACTTAAAAAAATGCGCCCACTTTTCTATCATGTTGTTTAAATCATCTTTTGCTTTTCTAAATTTTGGAAGCTCTAAAAAGCAAAAAGAAAAGTCCTTGAGATCCTGTTCCTGCGTTTTAATGTCCTGGATGCGGTGATGGGATAAATACGCTTCTTTTGTTGGAAACAGGACATGGCTGGTAATGGCGAGAAACGTCACTTCCTTTAGATCCTTGTATTCAACCCCTCTTTCTCTCTGCTGGATATAGGTCTTAGAGGCATAAAACTGCGCTCTTTTCTCAAACCCTGGTTCACTATCAACCTGCATTTCAACGATAAAATGATTCCCTGCAAAATCCCGACACAGAACATCCACAATACTTTCCCGTTGAGACGAAATCTCTGGGTCCTGAGCGTTCTTTAAAAAGGTCACGTCTTCAATCGGATTCGCCGTTCGCTCAAAGATATCATTCAAAAAATGAATCAGGATATCTTTGTTCCTTTCACTGCCAAAGATACGTTTGAAGGCTCTGTCATTCTTCGGGTCTAAGAATTTTGTAATCATGAACATGATTCCTTATGGGTTTTGGTTATAATACCAGCACAGTCGCTAGTCCTTGAGCTACTTTACAGAAACCAATCACCAAAAGGAAAGCTTTATTCAGTTGAAAAAATTTTGTTTTTTCTCTTTTTTGGAAGAAAAAAACGGTTTTTTTTATAAACCGCCCATATAGGCTGCAACGTCCAACATGCGATTTGAAAAGGGG
>Ga0194124_10005808_pt1 | contig 11300 bp, 8 predicted proteins | sample TA2KigCas0mmetaG_FD_148605 | JGI IMG/M metagenome (GOLD analysis project Ga0194124, IMG submission 148605) | Freshwater microbial communities from Lake Tanganyika, Tanzania - TA2015031 Kigoma Deep Cast 0m | ecosystem: Environmental > Aquatic > Freshwater > Lake | place: Tanzania: Lake Tanganyika...
CGCCTCAATCCATCGCCGAGAAATCACTTGCTGGCCATCGGCAGATCGGCCATGACGCATCAGCATGAGGCCAATGCGCGCCTGATCCATCGCCGAAATCGACACACCACCACCCCAATGGCTGCCGCCAGGTACCGACATCATCGCTTTGCCGTCGACCATGCTCAGCCCCTGCTCATAGCCCTCCCAGCGAAATAAATCGCCACAAGCGCATGGTTTACGAATCGATTTCTCAAAAACTTCAGGGAGCGGTTCCTTAAATAAATGAAGCAAGGCAAGCGAAAGCTGATTGATTCTTACATCGTTATATTCGAAATAAGATCCTGGTTCACCGAGCGGACGTGGATCGCCTTTTTTCCCTTCAGGTGCGCCGGGCTGATAGCTCAGCCAGCGATAGCGGTCTACCTGCTCGGGAATACCCAAGCAAGTACCTTCCCACTCGCTGGTTTGCTGCAATAAATGCTCCCATGTGATTCGCTGCAAACGACCTTCGTCAAAACCAATACCGGCACAGCGCCGATAAACAGGCTCTCGCACGTCGGGTAATAAGCCCTGGTCGTGTGCTACACCCGCGAGCAGTGCAAGATAGGTTTTAGCAACACTAAACGTGAGATCAGCGCGATGAACATCACCGATCTGTGCCAAGCACTCGCCTCGCTGAAAGACGATCGCGCTGACAGCACCACGCGGATAAACCGGACCATAAAGTCGGTTGAAGGGCGCAGGGTCAGCATCATGAATACCCCATGGTGGACTGTTATCGCGTGACCAGGGACTTTCACAAGCCGCTATCGCTTGCAAGGCCTCGTTAAGCTTTATCGTGTTCACATTTAAAATTTTTTGATCATCCTAAGCGAATGAGACCCGTGGCTTTTGGGGACAAGGCTGCGCTAAGCACCCGACTCTGGTTTGATGCCCGCTCTAGCAATCAAAGCCTTCCAGTTTTCATATTCACTGCGAATAATGGCCTTAAAGGCTTCTGGGGTGCCGCCTACCGGTTCGGCCCCAGCACGAGTCAGTCGTTCAATGACATCGGGTGCTTTGAGGGCAGCATTCACCTCACGGTTAATCCTGGCGGCCACATCAGCAGGCATGGCAGCTGGCCCCAAAATCCCAAACCAATTGGAGATATTCATGCCTTCAATACCCACTTCAGCAAATGTCGGCACTTGGGGAAGGCTTTGGCTGCGCTTTGTCCCGGTTACAGCCAAAGGCTTGACCTTGCCATCACGAATATGGGTTTGCGCGGAGACAACCGAATCCATCAAGAAGGCAATTTGACCAGCGACCAAATCAGTAATGACCAAGCCCGTGCCTCGGTAGGGAATATGCACTACAAAAAGACCGCCAGCGCGCCATTTGAACATTTCGGCAGACAAATGCGGATAAGTGCCAATACCACTTGAGCCAAAGTTGAACTTGCCCGGACTACGTTTAAGCAAGTCAACCATCTCTTTTATGTTGCTCACCGGAAATGACGCCCCGGTTACCATCACACTAGGTGCTGTGGCGACATGGACGATCGGCAAGAAGTCTTTGTCTGCCTGATAGGGCAGCTTTGGATTAAGCGCCGGACCAACCGAATGGGTTGAGCCTGTTGCCAGCACAATGCTATAGCCATCGGGTGCAGACTTTGCTATCGAGTCTGCTCCGATGACACCCCCCGCACCAGGTTTATTTTCAATAATAACCTGCTGTCCCAGTGAGGTAGACAGGCGGGCTGCAAGTGTTCTACCGATAATATCGGTTGCACCACCTGCGGGGAAGGGTATAACAAGGCGAACCGGCTTGTTTGGCCAGGATGACTGCGCATGCGCACTCGAAAAGCCCCCCAGAAGGCTGCCCGCGGCGAGAGGAGCGCTTGCGCTAGGCGTGAGTACCGGAAGTGCGCTCAATAGGTGACGGCGCGATTGACTGATAGACATAGTTAACCTTCTGCAAGTCCGAGAGGATTAGGAGATTTTTGCTCGCGTTGGTGCTTGAGGATGGCGAGCCCACGATAAAGACCATGGACAAACTTCGAGTAAGGCATAAGCAGAAAAAATGCCATGACCGTGGCCAGATGCACGATGAGACTTGCCCTCATTGCCGAGGTATCACGCAGGACCAAAAGCATGAGGCCGGTGAAGGCTACTAAAAACAAAAGGCTAATAAAACCAATATCCATCGGAAACTGCTCGGGATCCCCGAGGCGTGGGTCGCGTCTGATGCGCAGCATAAGCAAGCCTGCGGTACCCACGCACATCAACACACCACCCAAGGTCCCAAGGATCACTGGAAGACTCAAAAAATCATACGGTGCTTTCCAGCCAAAACCATAGTGATACAAGGTTGCCACCGAGGTCGATGCAAAGCACAGCATGAAGCCGTAGAAAGTCGCATGGTGTAAATGCCGGCGCGCAAGGCTTGGTGCATCGCTTTGCTCGACACAGCCATCTCCGCCTCCATCCAGATAACGAAGGCTTGCAATGGCAGCAAGGCTCTCCTTATCGGCCCCCGCCTGAGTCGGCACCGCTTGCTCACGCCAAAATCGAATCGCTCCGATCGCCATAGCGAGTACGGCAAACAAAAAGACCGATCCAAATAAGAGCACCATCGTCTCGTGTGGCATGACGGCATAAAACGATTGCTGCCCTTGAACCGCTGTAGATCCAATGAGTGCGTTGGCCACAAACATCATGACCGCAAAGGCAAAGACCAACGCAAGCGAAAGCGCAAATCCCTGTCGCTGATACAAACGCCCTAGCGAAGAGGGCCAGGCATAATGCGCATAACTCTCTTTGCGAATTTTTGCCATCGCTTGCGGGACGTTGAGTGGGGATTCATGAGGCGGTGCATATTGACAGGCGTGATAGCAAGCGCCGCAGTTATGGCATAAATTCGCGAGGTAATTCATATCGGTCGACTTGAAATCGAGTCTTCGCTCCATCGCGGGAAAGACCGCACAGAAGCCCTCGCAATACCTGCAGGAATTGCATATGCCCATCACTCTTGCCCCTTCGGCTTGAGCAGGGCTCAACATAATGCTACGAAAACTAGATGTTTGGGTCACCTTGATTACCTCAGCTTGATGCGTGGTCACGGCTTGCGTGGCTAGCGGCTTGCTCACCAGCGATGCGCCCAAAAATCGTACCGATCGTCATACCGATACCAGCAACATAACCTTGGCCGAGTACGTTACCAGCCATAATCTCACCAGCGGCATAAACATTATCAAAACCTAGTACCTTGGCATCTTCATCGACCTTCACGCCCAGATAGGTAAAGGTTATGCCAGGCCTTAAGGGATAAGCACGATAGGGTGGTTTTTCTAATCGAAGTGCCCAATGGGTTTTAGCCGGCGTGAGGCCTTGGGTGTGGCAATCATCGAGCACGGCATGGTCAAAGTGCCCAGGGACCACGGCAGCGTTATAGTTTTCGACGGTCTTCATGAATGGCTCAACCGGCACATTCATTTTCCTTGCCAGCTCGGGAAGGCTTTGCGCTTCTTCGCCGGGAAAAACAGGTGGCATAAAACGCCCATGCGCCTGCGAATCAATCACCGACCAGGCCAGTTGGCCCGCTTGCTTGGCTACGAGTCTGCCCCAAATGGCATATCGTTTAGGCCAAAAATCCTCACCTTCATCGTAAAAGCGCTCGCCCGCTGTATTCACGACAATACCGAGTGAAACGCAGTCAACCCTTGTAACAATGCCGCCGTCGTATAGCGGCGCTCTTGCATCGATGGCAACCGCATGGCATTGCGTGGGATCGCCAATCGCTTGCGCACCTGCGTCGATGAGTTGGCGCAATACTCGACCACGATTAAAGCGACAACCACGGATACGAAAATTAGCTGCTGCCTCGCCCCAGGCCTCTGTCAGCCAAGGAATATTAGATTCAAAGCCGCCGCTCGCAATCACAATCGATTTAGCCTCGATCCGCTCACGGACTGGCCAATCGGCACTTACATCATCACGGTCAGCAGCGCCAGGCTCACCGATCAGCGCCGCAACAATGCGCTTACCCTTGCATTCCAGACCGACCACGGGCGATTGATAGCGAATCTGAATACCAAGACGTTCGGCACTTCGGTAATAAGCATTGACTAAGGCTTTGCCACCACCCAGGAAAAATGCATTGGTTCGCGACAAATGCAAGGTACCTCCGAGTGAGGGTTGAAAGCGAACCCCGTGATGCCGCATCCAGCTTCGGCAGTTTGAAGACTGCCGAATCACCATGCGCGCCAATGCCTCGTTCGTAATACCTTTAGTAACTCTCAGTAAATCCTCGAAGTACTCATCTTCTGGATAAGCCTCGGTGAGAACATCTTGAGGTTCGTCATGCATGCAACGAATATTGCGCGTATGGATCGAGTTGCCGCCACGCTCCTCACGCGCAGACGACTCGAGCAACATAACCTTGGCGCCAGCCTCTGCAGCAACCAAGGCCGCACATAAGGCAGCGTTACCACCACCAATAACAAGTACGTCGAGCATACTTAATCAAGTTTTAAGCCGGACTTTTTCACAACAGCCGACCAACGATCCTGCTCGGCTTTGATAAACCGTGCAAAATCTTCGGGGCTCCCGCCCCCGGCAACAGCGTTATCTTTCGCAAAACGTTCTGTAATTGAACTTGCTTTCATCGCTTCGCCGATCGCTTGCGAGAGCCGTTGCACAATGTCTTTCGGCACGGCGGCAGGGGCAATAATGCCGTACCACTGGGAGGTCTCAAAACCTGGATAGCCCTGCTCGGCAACGGTGGGCACATCGGGTAGTGCAGCGATGCGTTGAGGCATACCTACTGCAAGCGCTTTGAGCTTACCTTCTCGCAAATGGGGCAATAAGGCCGGCGCACCCGCAGAAGAAGCTTCGGTACGACCTGCAAGCAAATCAACAAGCTGTGGGCCGGTCCCGCGGTAGGGGATGTGGGTTAAGTCAGTGCCGGTCACAAGTTGCAAGTACTCAAAAGCGAGATGCCCTGCACTGCCGTTGCCTGCCGATCCATAGTTCAAAACACCGGGCTTTTTCTTGGCTAGTTCAACGAATTCCTTTAAGTTTTTCACAGGTACCGAGGGGTGGACCACAAACAAATTGGGGACGCGAGCCAACAATGCCACCGGCTGAAAGTCTCGATTCACGTCATAGCTCTGCTTAGACATGGCGTAGGGATTAACCGCTAGTGTGCCCACGTGGCCGAGAATCAAAGTGTGTCCGTCGGGTGCAGCTCGAACCACTTCTGACATGGCGATCGTGCCTGCGCCGCCCGGTTTGTTTTCGACATAAACCGATTGCCCTAAGAGTTTAGTAAGTTCGGCTGCGACTGCTCGCGCGACAATCTCTGAGGTACCACCCGGTGCGAAGGGCACAACCAGGCGGATTGATTTACTTGGCCAAGTTTGCGCATGAATGTTTGCTGATCCAGCCATGGCAGCAAGACCTAAGGCGCTCGACGCGATACCACGGCTTAAGCCAGCACTGCTCAGCGCAGCAAGTCCGCCAGTGGCCTTCTTGACCCAATGACGGCGGGTTTTACTCACCGGCAAGAAGACTTCCTGCCCTTTCAATTGATTATTTTCTTTCACGATCTTCCTTCATAGCGTTCTTAAAGACAGATTACTTTTTATTCGCTTTGGACTAGCCCGTTTTGGACTTACTCGCTTCGGACTACCGCGCTCGTTACCAATTCACTCTGTACTAAAATTGATATTTTCTAAGACCGCCATCAACAGGGATGACGGCCCCCGTAATATACGAGGCTTTTGGTGAGGCCAAAAACGCAACCAAATGAGCGAGCTCCTCAGGTTCGCCATAGCGCCCCACCGGGATTTCGTGCTCCGACTGCCACTGGCGAAACTCTGGACTGTAATTTCGCAAAATCTGATCGCTAAGAATTCTCCCGGGTGGGATGCAATTCACGGTAATGCCATGTTTGCCAATGTCTCTCGATAATCCCTTGGCCCAGGCATGCACAGCCGCTTTTGCACTGAATGCACCGTTGATCCCTTCAGGCTCCGATTTACCCGTGATGTTGATGATACGACCCCATGAGGCGTCCATCATTTGCGGCAGCAAAAAAGCCGTTAGCTGCCGATGACGGGTGAAATTCAAAGTCATCGCCTCTTCCCATTGCGATTCACTCGAATCAAGCGTGAAAGGCCTCGAACCACCCGCGTTATTCACTAATATCGAAACCGAACCCAAAGCTGCTAGACTTTTTTGGGCAATGTTTTGCGCAGCATCTTCTGCCATAAACTCCTGAACAATGATGGCCGGTTTGAGGCCACCATTTGATTCAATCTCTGCTGCGAGCGATTCGAGCTCAGGCAAACGGCGCCCGCTGATCGCAAGCCTGACGCCCTCTTGGGCGAGAACTCTGGCGATTGCGCGTCCAATCCCAGCCGATGCGCCTGTGACAAGTGCGTTGCGCCCCGAAAGTTGTAAATTCATGCCGTCGTCTTCGTTGTTGTTGATTTAAAGGTCTATTTTTTCATGTTACGAGCATCCGAAAGCGTCCATCCCCTCGATCAGGCTTTGGTATTGGTGCCTGACGGACGGCCTGGCCAGTGGCAAGGCAGCACACATCCGTTTTATCGGAATATGGTTGGTCCCTACGGCGGGGTAACCGCAGCACAAATGCTTCAAGCCGTCATGCTTGATGAGCGTCGCATCGGTGATCCGATGTCACTGACGCTGCACTATGCCGCACCGGTTGCCGACGGTGCCTTTGAAATCCACTGCAGCATCAAGCGCAGCAATCGGAGTACCCAACACTGGGCCATCGACATGGTGCAGGACCAGGGCGAAGAACCTGTCGTGGTTATGACTGGCATGCTGATCACTGCGCTACGCCGCCAAACCTGGAGCATGCAAGAGATGCTTATGCCTGAAGTACCGCAGCCTGAAACGCTTGAGCGGTTTTACAGGCCGCAGGCGCCTGACTGGGTCAATAGTTTTGATATGCGCTATGTGAAAGGCGATATGCAAATTCGTGGCAAGGCGCAGGATCAGGCATCACTTGATAGCGCTATCGAACGATTCGGACTACCTGAAGTCCAAGACAGCAAAAGCCTATTGTGGTTTCGGGATGAACCCTTGCGCCAGCTCGACTTCCCGGGGCTTGCCTCCTTGTGCGACATCTTCTTTCCAAGGATTTTTGTCCGGCGGCCGATCTGGGTGCCAGCAGGCACCATCAGCATGAGCATTTATTTTCACGGCAGTCAGCAGGACATCGATGCTATTGGGCAGGATTATTTGCTGGGCCTTGCTGACACCAACCGCTTTAATCGCGGGTTTTTCGATCAACAAGCCTATTTATGGTCCAGACAGGGTGCACTGATTGCCAGCACTCAGCAAATGGTTTACTATAAATTATAGTTTCTATATATTATAGATCATCACCGAGTACTCAGCGGGATCCATTGTTCTTGAGCACGCAGATCTTTCGCCTTGGGGTTCATACGCAAGGGCCGATCGCGGACGTCGGCCCATTCGTTGTTCATGTTTCGGTAGCTGGGCATAAAAAACCAGCCTGACTGTCCTGTTTGAAGCACATAGCGCGAAGCCTCAGTGCTTGATAAGTCGAAAATAAAACGCAAACTTGCGGCATGTTGATTTCGGTAAGGTTCATCGCGGCTCGACAATGAAAGCCGGCCCACATTAATGGTGTAGGTTTCACCATCGCTGGGTACACGCAGCTCAAACAGTGAACTTAAGCCAGGCATATTGGAAAAAGGTCGATGGCTGCTGACCGCAGGATGAAGTCTCCCCCATGTCCAGGTAAGCGGATTATCGCCATAGCGTCTTGCTAGCTGGTCTAAGGCGTCGTCCCAGGCAAGCGCCAACATCATCGAGCAACTTTCTATAACTTGAGTCGTCCGATCATCGCACCATGACTCATCCTTCGTTGATACGATGTGCTCAATGGCCGTTCGAAAGTCACGCCGACCATAGTGTCTCGACCAAAGACCCGCGCCCAAGTCATCAGACAGTATGCGCCTCGTCAATGCATCGACCCAGGCAATCGCCAGGCTTGGCCCCACCGATGATCGATCCATATCACCCGCAAATCCTTCAAGCAAAGGCCATGCTTTTGCATGCAGCGGGTGCTTACTTTGTGGCTTGCCCATTTTTTTGATTAAAGTATCAAGCGACTTTGAATAACGGTCAGCTTGGATAGATCGCATGCTCTCAATCGTATGACGGTCTTCTTTTAAGAGCAATTCAGTGATGCGATCCTTACGATCGCGTCGCGCGAAATCATGACCCAAAAAAGCAGCGTGATCGGGCTTTTCGTTAGCAGTGGCAAAAACCGCACCCTCTGCAAGAATGTCCCTACGGTTCTTGTGAGGCAATTGATCAAAGCTCAAAAATCCATCCCAAGCAAATCTGGGATCCCAGCCTGGAACCGGTGCAACACCAGCAAGCTTATCTTCCTTGCGCTTAGGCACAAGTCCGGCAACCTGGTAGGCTACATCACCCTGCAAATCAGCCATGACAACGTTTTGGGCTGGTGCTTGATAAAGACGCAAGGCATCGCGCAACTGCTCAATATTGCTTGCCTGAGCCATTGCTATGGAGGCCTCAAGACTTAGATTATCTTCAGCAAGAGCCGTCCACCGCAGGGCCAGCGCATAGCGGCTTGGATCGACTTGTGCTTGCAAAGCTTCATTCACATCCGATATCACTGGCCCATGTCGGCTGCGACGAAACACCCTTGTCTCGGCCTTGTCGCCGCGAACCCTTATTTCCTCGGTTCTTGTTTCAAAGCTTGTATAGGACTCTTGGTCTTTACCAATCATAGCGATCCGATATCGGCTTGGATCTTCGGGATGTAGTTGCTCAAGCATTAAATCTTGAACGTCGGGTCCGGTATTGGTAAAGCCCCATGCCACGTGGCCGTTGCGACCCAAAACAACCGCGGGTATCCCGACAAGCACCGCACCGACAACGTCAAGGCCCGGTGCACGCAAATGAGCGATATGCCATATCGAAGGCGCACTCAAGCCAAGGTGCGGATCATTGGCTAGCAAGGGCTTGCCACTGGCAGTGCGCGTACCATCAACAATCCAATTATTAGAGCCTATACCTTCGAAGGTTTCAAAGCCAGTTTCTGTAACGGCCTGCATATGAGGGCCTTTCTGCTTACCAAGCGGGCGGTAGGCTGCCAGGTCACGGTAAAAAGCTGATAAGTCGGTTAGGACGGGCGGCATCAAGGCATTGAGTTGCGCCATCGAGAGATGACGCGCCAACTCAAATCGTGCAATTTCCTGACCATGATTGCCGCCGAGGTCCAATGCCATAACCAGCGACCAGGCCTGCGCGTCTTCGGGGCGATAGACTTCAAAGTAAGGGCCATCGCTCCAAGCCTTAAGTAGCAAGAACTCGGGAGGATAAAACTTCATTTGCCCAACCCATGCATTGACGCCATCGGCATAGGCTTGTAGTTGCTCATTGAGCGCAGCACTCGCTCCTCGGAGCTGCTTTCGTGCCAGATTCTGCAAATCCAAACTGCGCAAAAAGCGATCGGTGGGGAGTGTCGATGGCCCAAAAAGCTCAGACAGTCTTCCTTGAGCAATACGGCGATTAATTTCTAGTTGCCAGAGTCTTTCCCGGGCATGCAATGCACCCAACGCAAACCAGGCATCGCTGCGATACACAGCTTGTAGATGAACCACGCCTGCATCGTCGTGCTGAATAATAACCGGCGCTTTCAATCCTGCTAGCTGCAGTTGATCGTCGGTGCCAGGCCACGCAAGCACGAGATAGCCGCCAATCAGCAAGACCAGCCCCAAGACGCTTGAGACAAACAAGGTAAGACTCAACTTAAGCATGTTCGACCGCGTGATAGCTTAGCGTTTGAATGTATCGGTTAGGATTAAACCCGATGCAATCATCCCACGGAGCCCCTGACCATGAAACAAGCGATCGAAATTATTGTGGTATCCGATGTGGTCTGCCCATGGTGCTGGATTGGCAAGCGTAATTTGGAATCTGCCCTGGCTAGCTGGCAGGATTCTGGCGCACAAGCCACGATTCACTGGCAGGCCTTCCAGCTCAACCCGCAATTGCCCGCCGACGGCATGGCTCGCAGTGATTATTTATTATGGAAATTTGGTCGTTCTGATCCCTCCAGCATTTACCAACGCGTTAGCGCTGCAGCAGCTCAAGTCGGGCTTTATCCCGATTTTGCTGGCATCAAGCAACAGCCAAACACCAGTCGAGCACACGCACTGATTGCCGCAGCCAAGGATGACTCAAGGCTTCAAGACAACTTGGTTGAGGCATTATTTCAAGCCTACTTTAGGGATCATCAAGATATTGGTAAGCCGGAGGTGCTAAGCGAGATAGGCAGACAAAGTGGCTTAACTGATGACTTGGTAGCCTTGTCACAGTCAAGTGAATACCTCGAACAGGCCCGCGATGAGAGCTTAGCCTGGTCCGAGCGTGGTATCGGAGGTGTGCCATTTTTTATCATTAACAAGCGATATGGCTTATCCGGTGCACAACCTGCCTCCGAACTTTTGCTAGCTTTTGAACAAGCTCAAGCCGAACAGTCAAGGCAAGAAAACCATGCTTGACATCGTCGCCATTGGCGAGGCGATGTTTGAGTTCAGCCAGCTACCGAACAGCCCCGGGCATTGGCTTGAAGGCTTTGGCGGCGATACCCTGAACATGCTCATCGCTGCGCAAAGAGCCGGGGCAAGTACTGGCTTTTTAAGTGCACTGGGAGACGACGAATTCGGAAACGCGATTTTTTCCTTGATGACAAGAGAAGCAGTGGATTGCCAGGCCGTTGAGCGCAGCGCTTGTGCACCTACTGGCATTTATTTTATTCATCACGATCATGAGGGCCATCGATTCAGCTACCGACGCAAAGGCTCAGCAGCCAGCCAAATGCAAGCGAACCGCTGGCTTCATGCGCCTGCAAGTCGATGGCTGTACGCTTCTGGGATTAGTCAGGCGATCAGTCCAGGTTGTAGAGCACTGGTGCTAGAGGCTTTTACAAACGCTCAAGCAGGCTGTCAACGAGCTTACGATCTTAATTTTAGATCTAAACTATGGACGGCAGAACATGCGCATCAAGCGCTTGTCGAGCTAGCACCCTTTATCGATGTCTTACTGCCCAGTTTGGAAGATGTAAGCGCACTAGCCAAGCAGCCCGATCTAAGTATTGAAGACGCTTTGCATTGGCTCGATCAATTTAACATTCGCGAAGTAGTTCTAAGATGTGGAGCAAAGGGCGCTGTGCTGATCGAACGGCCAGGCAATGCAGCGCCGCGCCTGCAAACGATCCCCGGTCATCCCGTTAACGCCCCG
>Ga0194124_10005813_pt1 | contig 11296 bp, 19 predicted proteins | sample TA2KigCas0mmetaG_FD_148605 | JGI IMG/M metagenome (GOLD analysis project Ga0194124, IMG submission 148605) | Freshwater microbial communities from Lake Tanganyika, Tanzania - TA2015031 Kigoma Deep Cast 0m | ecosystem: Environmental > Aquatic > Freshwater > Lake | place: Tanzania: Lake...
TTTTTTGACTATTCAAATGCACAAAGCATTCAACCTGCTCTCCGTGGCGCAATCGAAGAGTTTTCTAACAATTGCAGATTCATTATCACTTGTAACTACAAGAGTCGAATCATTGAACCGATTCACTCTCGTTGCACCTGTATTGAGTTCAAGATTCCACAAAAGGAAAAGCCTGCAATGGCATTGAAGATGCTCGGCAGGATCAATCATATTTTGGAGAATGAGGGAGTAAAAGTCAAGGACTCTGCCGTTTTAGCACAGCTAATTGCGAAGCACTTCCCAGATTTTAGACGAATTCTGAATGAACTCCAAAGATATTCAGTTTCCGGCACAATTGACGAGGGTATACCCCCAGAAGTCGATATGAAGGCACTTGTTACCTCTATGCGTACCAAGGACTTTGCAGGGGTACGGAAGTGGGTTGTAATGAACCTAGACAACTCTCAAACAGAGATCTTCAGGAGGGTGTATGACAGCATGTATGACTTCCTAACCGCTCCTAGCATCCCTGAAGCGGTTCTGGTGCTTGCAGAGTACCAATACAAGTCTTCCTTCGTAGCAGATCAGGAAATCAATCTAGTAGCGTGTATGACCGAATTAATGATGCGTTGTGAGTTTAAGTGATGCCATCTCTAGGTGACTTTCTTAATTCTATTAATTACAACAAGAAGGATCTTGTCAGAGAAGATCCCCTTGCGGAGAAGGATTATCTGCCGTTTGTGACGAATCGTTGTCTATCCTACTTCCCGGACACCGTATTCTATGCAAATCAGATGAATATGATGCCGCATCTTGAGAAAAAGATGCAATATGACTATTTACGGATATCTGCCGTTTGTAACAAATCGTTGTCTATCCTACTTTCCAGACACCGTATTTTATGCAAATCAGATGAATATGATGCCGCATCTTGAGAAAAAGATGCAATATGACTATTTACGGAATAAACTCTCTCGTAGAAGTCGGTTCAGTAAGTGGCATAAGCAGGAAGAAAACAAGGATATTGACGCAATAAAGCAATATTATGGATATTCCTCCCAAAAGGCAAAACAAGTTCTTCATTTGTTTTCTGATGAACAAATTAAGGAAATTAAGTCTCACCTAAATACTGGTGGACATAAATAGTAGAAAGGAAAGTCTATGAATTTTAACCCAGTACAAGGAATTAGTGGTTCTGCCGCAGTTGCGGTAACAACAATTAATAAGCATAAAGCGTTTTTACTTTCAAATACAGGGGCCGCCGCGGCCACTGTTATTTTAAAATTTATGAAACCGGATGGAACTGGTACAGATAATTTTAAGTTTCTTATACAGCAAAATACTGGAGCACTTTATTTTCCTTTAAGATTACATAGTGTTGTGAGTTCTACTCAGATACTTAATATAATGCTTTTAATGTAATGTTTACCGCGTTAACTGATAACAGTTTACCATTATTATGGTCTTATGAGGATAAACAATTTCATCCTTTAGGATGTACATCTGGTACAGAAGAATTTACTTATAACGGAACAAATAAGTCTTTTAATGTAGATGTTAGTTCGTATAAACATTCTTCTATTTTATTGGCATTATATATTGATAATCCAGCTGGAGTAGAATTTGATTTACAATTATCTTTACAAAATCTAGAAATAGATGAATGGAGTGAGCCACTTGGAGTATTCGTTGGCACCGGAGCAGGAAGTGCTATTTATAGACCCCAGCATTATTGAAGTATATCCCTTTCAGATTAAATACATTTACTATTAATATACAGGAATCATCTGGTCCAGGAAGCTATGATATCAATTGGAGTGTACTTTTACTTTCATAATGCTAACACAAGAACAAATACAACTTTTAAATTCGTTAAAGGGAGAGGTTGATAAGATCAAGGTCAACATCCTCTTGGAAAATAAGAAACTTGATCAGATTGCTGATGCTATAAATCAGGTTATAAATTATGTCCAGACCAACAAAGACACAACTAGTACCACTTGATTTGCAGTATCTTCGATTCCCAATTTATAGGAGATATATTACAATGAGTTTTAGCTATCGTTTTCTATCGTTCATCGCACTTTTTACCTCAGTAGTTCTTCACTTCGCAGGTTTTGAATTTAATGTTGTTTCTTGCTTCGCAGGACTCAGCATTGTTCTTCTTGCATATGACAACCATACTCTTCGTGCTCGTCTAGACGAAAAGCACAACTGGGATTACATCGGTGATCTTGAACGACGAGTTGATCGCGTGGATGAGGGTCTTTCATGCATCAAGAACAAGGTTAATTCCTGCTGCAAGCCAAAGGATGCTTGTCCATCTTGTCCATCTACAGTGACTAACTGAGATACAACTTTTTTCTAGAAGAACCCCGCGAAAGCGGGGTTTTTTATTTAAAATCCCCGTTTTTATAAATATTGATAAAATCGGAGATATTATGGAAATTGATGATGATATTTTTCAGGGATTGGGTGTTGAAGTGACACTAAAGAATAAAGAGGACTTCCTTAAGGTAAAGGAGACTCTAACCCGTTTGGGTGTCTCTTCCAAGCACGAAAAGAAACTATACCAGTCTTGTCATATTCTACATAAACGCGGTAGGTATGCCATTATGCATTTCAAGGAAATGTTTTTGATGGACGGACTAGAGAGCGATATCAGCGAAGAAGACGAGATGAGAAGAAATACGATTGTTAAACTTCTCGTAGACTGGGGTCTATTAGATGCCGTAGATCCTACAGAATATGAAAAACAATTAAGTCTTGCTCGTTTAAAGATTCTTTCACATAAGGAGAAGGGAGACTGGGAACTCGTACCTAAATACCATATAGGAAGGTGATTTTTATGAATATGATTCAAGCGATAGGTGCTCCGTTTCCGGTTCAGTATTCTTCTTGCTCAAATAAACTACCAGAACTGTTCAGATGGACAGATGATGATAACCCAGTAAAGGTTTATATTGACCGTGGTATTGCTCTTGGTTTACAAGAACCAAAGAAAGAAGGAGAAAAGAAAATTGCATGGGTTTGTGAATCCAGAGCAATTTTTCATTTAAGTTATCCAAGAGAAGCATGGATACATCAATTAGAACAACTTTCAAATACATTTGATTTAATTATTACATCTGAAAGAGAGATGTGTAAATTTGACAATATTGTTTTTTCATATGCAGGTAGTAATTTACCGTGGTTACCGTATTTGAATGCAGTTCCAGAGAAGACAAAAAATATATCTCTTATTGCTTCTCCAAAGAAAATGACATTTGGTCACGCTATTAGACATTTGATAGCAGAAAAATATTCAAATCAAATGGATATTTTTGGAGGTGCAAATGGCACTAAAAGATTTGGGTTTGGATCCTCTCCGTGGCCAGATAAATCTGAAGCCATTGTTCCTTATAGATTTTCTTTAGCAATAGAAAACGATTCGTATAAGACATATTATACGGAAAAGATAACAGACTGTTTTGCTTCTGGTACTATACCAGTTTATTGGGGAACTCCAGACATAGATGAGCATTTCAATAAAGATGGTATAATTAATTTGACAAGTGACTTTGATTTTAGTAAACTAACTCCAGAATTGTACGAAAGTAAACTTGATGCAGTCAAAGACAATATGGAAAGAGTTAAGACACTTAAAAATGCAGATGATTGTGTATATAAGATAATAGAGAGTAGGTTATGAAAACTGAAATTGTTTCTTTTTATTCTGATATCGACAATAGAACATATTATAGTGATCATGCAAAACGACTTAGACAGAATTGCATTGAACTCAATATCAAAACCAAAATTTATTTTGGCAATGATGGAAGAAAAGAAAAAACCATTTGTTTGGATGGATGTTGATTCAACCATTCACAATGAACTTAAAGTTTTTGATGATAAAGAAAATCTTTGTGATTTAATTTTTGCATATCAATCTATTGTTCCACATAAAGATGTATTAAAACCAAAGGCATCTCCGATTTATTTGAATCAAACTCCAATTGTCTATGAGTTTGTTAAATTTTGGATAGATAAGTGTGAAGAAAACTTAAAAAATAATGGTCCTAAAGTGTTTGATCATGAAATTTTATTGGTGGAAGTTTTACCTGCATTTATTCAAAAATTAAGAGTTGGAGTCTTGACTATGAATTACGCAATATGGCCAGGAACAGATGCACCCAATGGTATGAAACCATACATAACTATGGGTATAGCAGATGGTGATTCAAAGGAAAAGTCTTTAAAAGAAATGGGACTTTCTGAAAGTAATATTAAATTTAACATGGTAGGAAATATATGATGCATGATGTTATTGTTGTAAATGGTGATTACTTTGGATTTGATTTGGAACAAACTAGTTTTACTTTAGAGGTTCAATTTTCTAGAATGGGAGAAAGTAATAGTCCAAATAGAGACTTTGTTAGTGGTATTCCTGATTTAGTAAAATTTAAAGATAATAAAGCATTTAAAGTATTCATGTGTTCAAATGAACCTTCAAGTTCTCTTAATAGAGAACACAATTCTGTTATTACTAAAAATTATTTTAATTATGATTTAATACTAACAACAGAAGAAGAAGTATTATCTAGTACACCAAACTCAGTATTGTTTCCATATGGGGGAACATGGTTAAATAAAAAATCTGGAGCACATAATGATTCTCTAGGTGTTTTTGATGAGACATCCATTCAAAGATTAGACAAAAAATTTGCTGTTTCGTTTTTAACTACTAGTCATTTAGGAAAGTCTGGATATAATCTAAGACAAAAAATATGGAATAGTAGAGATGATGTTAAGATACCAAGTGTATTCTATTCTAGTACACGATATCCTACAGATACTCTTTCTTGTTTGGGTGGAGGAATTTTTTCTACTACCAAACATGATGGATTCGTACCAAATGATGATAAACTTAGTTTATTTGATTGTCAGTTTAGTATAGCAGTAGAAAGTAGTAGAGAAAATTCTTATTTTACTGAAAAATTAATAGACTGTTTATTAACAAAAACAGTTCCAGTATATTGGGGTTGTCCGAATATTGAAGAATTTTTTGATAAAAGAGGTATTTTGCACTTTAAAAATTATGAAGAATATCTTAAAATTGTAAATTCTATAGATGAAACTACATATCAAAAAATGAAACCATATGTTGAAGTAAATTATAAAAAAGCAAAAGAATATGGTAGATGTTTGTTAAAACGAATTTGTGAATTATCAGAAAAAGTTTACAATGAAAGAACATCTAAAAAAGATATATTATTGACTATTGGAATTCTAACAGTTCCAGAAAGAGAAGATCTTCTGAGAAGATTATTACAACGTCTATCAGAAAGCATGTTGATTAGTTTTAATCATAGAGTAGAAATTATTGTTAATAGTGATAATAAAATAAAAACAGTTGGTCAAAAAAGAAATGAAGTTTTAGATTCAGCAAAAGGAAAATATGTTTGCTTCATTGATGATGATGATATGGTAACATATGATTATCTTTCTAAAATTTTGTATGCTTTAGATACAGAGCAATATGATGCAGTTTCTTTTTCTGGTCAGTATTATCATTCAGGAAAATCAATAATGCAATTTAACCATGCAAATATAAATGGTGGTCATTTTAAGAAAGATGGAGTACAATTTAGACCTTTGAATCATCTTAATCCAGTTTTAACCGAATATGCTAGACAGATTAGATTTCCTGAAAAAAATTATGCAGAGGATTCGGATTATTGTGATAAACTATATGAATCTAAATTGATTAAAAATGAATACGGAATAAAATCTGTTATTTACCTGTATTTGTTTGATCCAACAATAACTTTAACTCAAAGATAAAAATGAAAAAAGTTTATATACGACAAACTGCTGGTCTTGGTGATATTTTTTTTCTACAAAAAGCAGCAAATTATTTACTAGAATCTGGTTATAATGAAATAATTTGGCCTATTATAAATCATTATGAATATTTAAAAGAATATAATACAAATGACAAAATTAAATTTATTTTAGAAAATGAACTTTCTGACGATGTAAAAAAAGTGTACAAAGAAGACAAGATTATATTAGACGAAAACTATCTTTATATACCATTTGATAAATCGGCTCAAATAAAGAGAGATTTTATTGATTTTTTAGGAGTAAAATATTCTCTAATAAAAGGTTTAGATTATTCAAATTGGCAAAAATTTTGTAATTTTAAAAGATTTGAAGATAGAGAAGAAAAGTGCAAACAATATTTTAATATTTCTGATGGTGATGAATTTATTTTTGTTAATTCTATTTTCGCATCTCCTCCCAATCACCACAAAAGAGATATGGTGATAAACACTAATGTTAAAATTGTAGAAAACAAGCATGAATATATGAGTTTATTCAATATATTTGATTACAGTTGGATATTGGAAAACGCAAAGGAAATTCATACTGTAGAAACATCTATTTGTTATTTGGTCGAAATTCTAAATACTGGTGGAAAATTAAATTTGTATTCTAGAAAAATTGGATATAATACTCAATATGCAAATTTTGATTATGTTAAAAACATCTATAAAAAAGATTGGAAATATATTTTATGATGGTAGAAATATCTATTGGTGAATTAATTGATAAATATACTATACTTGATATCAAATCTGAAAAAATAAAAGATGATAATAAGCTGGTAAATGTAATAAAAGAAAAAAATACATTACTTTTATCTTTAAATGAAAATAATTATTTAAATTTGTTTGATTCTGAAATAAAAGAACTAAAACAAATAAATGAAAAACTTTGGGATAAAAATAGAAGATAAAATTCGAATTAAAGAATCTAAGTTAGAATTTGATGATGAATTTATTGAGCTTGCTCGTTCCGTGTATATTACAAATGACATGAGATTCAGTATTAAAAATAAAATCAATAAATTGAGTAACTCAAATATGAGAGAGGAAAAATCCTATTCTGGATATTAATAATATGAATAATATAACATGGACATCACAAATTGGTCAAGATAAGTTTGTTATAGATGCTCTTGGTGGTAAAAATAATGGTTTTTTTGTTGATTTGGGTGCAGGTCCACCAAGATATATTAGCAATACTTATGTTTTAGAGAAATATTTCAATTGGACTGGAATTGCAGTTGATATAAAACATTCTAGTTTAGACCCAAATTCAAAAGAAAATTTTGAAGAATATAGACCAAATACTAATTATGTAATATCTGATTGCTTAACTATTAATTACTCTGAATTATTTAAAAAATATAATGCACCTCAAGTTATAGATTACTTGAGTATTGATTTGGAACCACCTTCAGTTACATTAGAATGTTTATTCAAAATTCCATTTGATGAGTATAGATTTAATACTATTACATTTGAAGTCGATAGCTATAGAGATTGTCCATTAGATAATTCAACGGGAATTGAAAGAATAAATAAATCTAGAACATTTTTACAAGAAAAAGGATATGTTTTTCTTTTCAATCGTTCCAACTGTGATGATTTTTATGTTCATCAAGATATATTTGATATTTTAAAGAGGAAAAATAATTAAAATGGATATCGTAATACAAGGACCCATATATCCTACAACATATGATACTGCTAAACAATATTTACAATTATCCTTTGTTGAAAGAGTTATAATTTCAACATGGAATAATGAATCTATAGAATCGAACGATTCCAATATTGAAGTAGTAAAATCATCTACACCCGAACATTTTGAAACTATGAATTATCAGATAGTATCTTCTTTTGAAGGTATTAAAAAAAGTTCATCTGATATTGTAGCTAAAACTAGATCGGACCAGATTATATCAAATACTTCTATTGAAAAAATTAATAATTTTGTCAATAAACATATAGATGAAAGTGAAATTTTATATTCAGATGGTACTAAACGAAAAGGTAATATATTTGTAATAGGTATGAATAGACTGTTTCCATTTCATCCACAAGACCATTTATTTTGGGGTTATAGAGAGGATATGTATAGATTATTCGATATTCCTCTAAAACCAGAAGTGATGTATAGAAATGGTTGCACAGATTTTACCAAAGTTTTACAAGAAAATATCTATCTTGGGAGTATGTATTTTAAACAATTTTATCCAGAGATACAATTTTATATGGATAATTTTAAAGAATATCTTTTGATGAATTCTCCAAAAGATGATGCTAGAATTTTTTCACAAAAGATAAGAGATAAAGTATTTAAAGTTTTACCAAAATTTATAGAAATGAATTGGGTAAAATATGGATGGAATTACTATCCATATAGTTGGTATCCTAGTGTCGGTGAATACTATTATGAGGATTTGTATGGACCATATAAAGATTGAGTGTGTATTGTTTGATTTGGATGGTGTATTAAAATTGATGCATGTGATTGGCATTACGATGCATTAAACGAAGCTTTAAAAACTGAAGGTTATCCTCAAATAGAACGAAACGAACACTTGACAAAATATAATGGACTTCCAACTAGAGTTAAATTAAAAATGCTGAATATGGAAGATGATGAAATTGAAATTGTTAATAATAAAAAACAAAAATATACCATTGATTTTATTAGAAATAATGCTAAGATAATGGAAGAAAAAATAGAACTACATGAATATTTGAAATCACAAAATATTAAAATTTCATGTGTTACCAATTCTATTGAAGAGACAGCTAGAGAAATGTTAATGGCAACTGGTCAATTTGCATATATTGATTTATTGATATCAAATGAGAAGGTTAAAAAAAATAAACCATATCCAGATTGTTATAATTATGCGGTCAATAATATTGGGGTAAATCCATTAAATTGTCTGGCAGTAGAAGATTCTCCTAAAGGAATAGAATCTGCTGTAAATAGTATTGTTGGACATTTATGGGTAGTTTCAGATTCAACTAAAGTTACTAAAAATAATTATTTAAAATTTATAAAAGGTGAAGTATGAAAATATTGATACCAATGGCTGGTGAAGGAAGTAGATTTGCAAAAGAAGGATATACTTTTCCTAAACCATTGATTGATGTTGAGGGTAAACCTATGATTCAACGAGTGGTTGAGAATCTTGATTTTGATGCTGAATATATTTTTTTAGTTAGAAAGGAACATTTGGAAAAATATTCTGGTTTAAGAACTACACTAACTAGAATAACAAATGGTAGATACAAGGTTGTTGAGGTTGATGGATTGACAGAGGGTGCTGCATGTACAGCATTGCTCTCCAAGGAATATATCAACAATGATGAGGATTTACTGATTGCAAATTCTGACCAAATAATAGAATATAGTTCAGAAAATTTCAACTATCTCAAGAACTTCACTGCTGCCGATGCAGTAGTTTTTACTTTTCATGCTGTGCATCCCAAGTGGTCTTTTGTTAAGACAAATTCGCGTGGAGTTGTCACCGAAGTTGCAGAGAAGAATCCGATATCAGATATCGCAACCTGTGGTATCTATTGGTATCGCAGAGGTTCTGAGTTTGTTTCCTCTGCCGAGACTATGATTCAGAAGAACATACGAGTAAATAATGAGTTCTATATCGCCCCCGTCTATAATGAATTGATTCAGTCTGGAAAAATATTGATTCCTTTCTTTGTGTATAGAATGTACGGAATAGGAACTCCCGAAGATTTAAATTCTTTCCTAGGTAGAAAGCAATGACAATTATATCTCATCGTGGTAATCTAGACGGCAGAAATCCCAATTGTGAAAACAATCCAACTTATATCCAACAGGCATTAGATCGGGGGTATGATGTTGAGGTTGATGTGTGGTATGTTGATGATCAGTTTTTTCTTGGACATGATGCTCCGACATATCTCGTTGAACCTTCTTGGTTTCAGGGGAAGCCACTCTGGTGTCATGCAAAGAATCAAGAAGCCTTTGAAGAGATGATTGTCTGTTCATATGGCATAACTTGCTTCTGGCATGAAGCAGACAAGATGACTTTGACCAGTGATGGATTTTTATGGATGTATCCTGGCAACCACTCTCGTCTTGGTGTAACGGTGTGCTTAGGAAAACCAGAGGGGGATATTCCCGAAATGTGGGGAGTTTGTACAGACTATCCTTTGTTATGGAAAAATATTAGATGAAAATTGCTATATGTTTATCTGGTATTGACCGATGTTTTAATGAAACAGCACCTTTTTTAATGGAAAATATGGTAAAACCATTAAATGCTGATGTATTTATTCATACATGGAAATCTGATTCTTTGTCTGATAGATTTGTGGAAAATAAAAACAATGAAAAATTATACGCTAACATAGCAAAAAAATATGAAATAGAGAATTTTAATTCTAATTGGAATTTTCTAAAATGCACACAAAAAGCAAATATAGTTCCAATGTATTATAGTATATACAAGAGTTTTTCTATTGTTCCTGATGATTATGATGTAATTATTAGAAGTAGATTTGATTCTCTTTATATAAATAAATTTATTATACCAAAAATAATACCAAATAATGTTTATATTAGATTGAATGGATGGAACAAAAATAATTATGTTTCTAGAAATAATTTTATTTTAGAAGGTTATAATTTACCTTTTGTTGCTGACAATTTTGCTATTGGTGACCTTCATTCAATGAAGGAATATTCCTCAGTTTATCTTGGTCTAAATACTTATATAAGAAGTAACATTCCAGAGTGTTGTTTGGCAGAGCAATTACATTATAAAAATATATCATATCAATGGTTTAATAACCCCTAGAATATATGTCATTAATATCAATAGATAATAATATTTTAAAATTTGAAAGTGATTATAAAGAAAAAAAACATATTTACATTGAGAGGAAAAATAATGATATTTAATGACAAACATGGTACATCTATACCTAAAAATAGTTTTAATGTTTCTATAGATTGCGATTCAATGCGACAAGTAAACACTAGAATTTTGGGGGGAGGAGCTTCCCAAAATTTCTCTGCATTCAAATTGTTAGAAAATTACATTGCTTATGAAAATCCAAAATATGTAGTTGAAATAGGTTCGCAAAAAGGTGGTTTATCTGTTTATCTTGGAACTATAGCATGTGTGACTGAGCAGTTTTTGTTTCATACATTTGATATTACTAAATCTGATTGGAATAATAGAGAACATGAAGGAGCGGGTCATTGGTTTGAAAAAATGGAATCAATAAAATCCTTTAACACTATTTTTGATAATATTAAAAAATATAAAACATTAATTATATGTGATGGTGGTAATAAATCTAAAGAAGTTAATATGTTTTCATCTATATTAAAAAGTGGAGATATGATTATGGCACATGATTTTGGACATGAAATATTTGATTATCATATTGATTATAATATTTTACAACCACATGAG
>Ga0194124_10005819_pt1 | contig 11290 bp, 17 predicted proteins | sample TA2KigCas0mmetaG_FD_148605 | JGI IMG/M metagenome (GOLD analysis project Ga0194124, IMG submission 148605) | Freshwater microbial communities from Lake Tanganyika, Tanzania - TA2015031 Kigoma Deep Cast 0m | ecosystem: Environmental > Aquatic > Freshwater > Lake | place: Tanzania: Lake...
TGACTTGAACAACCCAATTTTTTCCCCTTGATTTGACCATTAAACCGCTTCAAATCTATCCCATACAACTTATGCTCTTATTATTGCGACTTCAAATAAGCACTTACTTCACAAACAGAACGGAATTCAAGGCAACAAAAAAATAATCTTTGACTGTTAATCAGAGTGTCTCTGGTTCAAGTACTGAAGGGGGAGCCATAATAGACGAGAGACTAGAAATAGTCTCTTTTTTATTTTTAGAACCTTCCAAAACCTTACTGGTATTGAGTAAAACCTGAACAGGGGTTGAAAAGGGGGTGGTCAGTTTGGACTGGATTAGGGTGGTCATATTGACCGGATTCTCCAGTAGTGAGTTCATTTTTATTAAGGAAATCCAACAACATTACTTTGACAAACCTAAATGCATCTTTGTTTTTATATTCATCACCCCTTTCGTCAAATTGACTGAAATGAAATATGGTCTCGTCTGGGTTTAATGTATATCCTGTTGTTAATCTATTGAAGTCAATTTTCATGTTATTTTTTCATATAAATACCTTGAACTGACAATTACCAAAAACATTTAACTGCAATACGACAAAATCGGATGATGATTCAAATAAAGGTCAATACCCCACAGTTATACTTGATGACTGGTGTAATTTATCATATGTTCTGGGTTTCTGGGTTCATGAAAGCAAAAAGAAAATATTTTGGCGCAAAACCCAGAACCATCCAGGGAAATTGGTTGGCAAAGGATATTCAATTGTCTTACGACAAAAAATTTATAGAAAATTACTGATTAAAATGTTGTCACGATGATAAGCTAGATTTTTCAAATCAATATTGTGCCCATCTTTTATTATTAATGAGCCGTTTAAACCAATTAATTTAAAATCATCAGCAATAGAGAAAATTCCTTTATCAAACATTACGTGATGATTTGGACACAAACATATTATATTTTCAGGCGTATCACTTCCATTATGAGGTAATCCTAGTGGTCTTATATGTGCAGCTTCTGCATATCCAATCTCTCTAACCGATATTCTAGTTTCACAAACCTGACAGGTATAGTTATAGTGTTGTTTTATTGATTGTGATAAAATGGTATCTCTAACAATTTTCAAGATTGTTGTAGGGGTTCTTTTTATTTCATCATTCCCTTTAGGAAGTTGTTTTTTAATATCCATTTTCTTTGCTGGCAAAGGAGTTTGTTTAATTAATCTATATCTACAGATTAGAAAACCATCAACTCCTCTATCTTGAAAATGTTCCACTACTGAGTAGAGTCCTCCATATTCATAACCACTTGATGGGCTAAATGGTGACTTGTGTTTATGACCCCTTGTAACCCTAACAGGTAAACCATGCATTTCACTAACTAATAACGCTTTATTACCAGTTGCATCCTAACTCTGGTCGCTAATTTGTGTGTTGGTATTTGCAGCGTTTCCGCCATGACCGGTATAAATAATTTCATCACCAAGGTCTAAGTCATCCACATAACCACCATTCAAAACTATTGATGATGCGCCTACTCTAGGATTTCCATCTATGCCAGCAACTGGTGCTAAATGAATTTCCGCGTTTCTCAAAGCTTCTCTATTAATAAAGTTGTCTCCTTCATTGACACCTGGAATATTTCCAAAAATATAGTTTGGCATTTTGTTTTCTTTATGATGTTTAAAATAGATATTCTTTATTAGAATCTTTTAGTTTGACAATCAAATTTGTATTACAGTTTTAATTCTCTTTTTTCAACCAACATTTAATAGTAGCTGATTTTTTTGAAATATCTCCTTCTTCTGTCTCAATCAGAGCATTACGAAGTTCTTTAATTGACTTTTCAATAAAATGAAATTGCTAACTATAGTATTCCAATTTAGTTGCATACTATAAGTAGCTTTGCTAAACTATTTTATTAAATGGCAAAACAAAAAGGATTAGTAAAGTTTGGTGAAAACGTTCGTGAGTTAAGGAAGATAAAATGTTTGTCCCAAGAAGAACTTTCTTATCGATGTGAGCTCCATAGAACATACATTGGGATGATTGAAAGAGCAGAAAAAAATATTACCCTGCTAAACATATGCAAAATTGCACAGGGGCTTGAGGTTTCAATATTAGATTTAATTAAGGGTATAGATGATGAATTATGAAGTTAAAGAAATTGAATCTACAAAGAGTATTTACAACCAATTTAAAATGAAATTGGAAGTTGCTTGTTTTTCAAACGGTTATATTCCTAAACATATAATTCTGGATAGAACAAGAAATATTCATTCGTATTTAGTATTCATCTATCGTTTAAGTGGGAAATTCTATTGTAGATATTTTTCTGCAAAAACCAACCCCATTGATGACATTATCGAGATATTAAAAATTCAGTACTCAAAACTAGATAGACCTTTGTTTTTTATTTTTCAAGATGAATTGAACAATTTTAATGTCATAGAAGGAACAGAATTAAAAGAGTTATTTATTGAACAAAAATTGTCAAATGTAGATTCCCTCGAAAGAATTTATCAGCTTTCGTATTGCATGAAAGATGCTGTATTAAAAATTAAATCTGAGTTATGAACAATAATATAGAATTATATAAAGAATTAGTGGAATTCTGCAACTTGAATAAGAATCAAATTGAAACTAAATTCGAGAGAAATACTGAATTTACTGATTTTAATGAGAGGTGTTTTATTGAAATGTATGAAAATATAAGATTTGAGGATAACCCTGTACCACCTAAAATATTGAAAGAAAGGGTAAATGGGCTTACTGAGTGTTACAGATTCGTAATACCTTCTTTTTTAAAAAAACGCAATCAATATATTAAAGAACTTGATATTCAATTGGGGCAATGGTATGAAAAAGCTTTCCAAAAATATTTAAACTTCAAAGGAATCTCAGTTTATAAGAAAGGATTCCCTTTTCCTGATTTTTTGGTTGGCAGTGAAGAAATACCTAAGGCATACTATGAACTAAAATATATCCAGTCACCTTTTATTAGTGCAAATAATCTTGTAAAAAATACTTACCCCTATAGCTCTACTAGATACGATTATGAGTGCTCACTGACATTAGATACAGGAAGAAAGTTACAAGAACAAAGAGAGAAAATGGAAAATGATTTGATGCCAAAAGGTGTTCCTTGTTTATTCATTTGGTGGTTTGATTCACCGCATCTTAAGGGTGTATTTTATATGAATGCAAAAGACGTTTTTGAATATTGGGATAATGTTGGAACAATTCATGAGAGAGAGTCGAGAGAAGGCGACGCAATTGCCGAGCAAATTCGCGGCAAAATATATCCCCCACTTCTAAAAATGGAATCAATTTATTCTTTAATTCAACTCTTACAATAATGGACTTTTATTTTGTTTACAGCTCCGGTGGTGGGGCTGGTGATTGGAATGCGATAGATAGAATATGGAAAAATACAATGCCAACATATTTTAGAAATAAGCTTTTAATTAAGTTTGGTGATGTTTTTTTTAATCATAGGTCAAGTAATAATTTGATAAAATCTACCTACTGGAATGGTACACAAAACGTGAGAGATTGGTTAGTAAAAAACACAAAGGATGTATCATTAAATAATACTAGAGACCTACTACTTGATGTTGGAACTTCCAAGATAGTGAGTTACATAACCCATCATTATGAAAATGCGACTGGTAAGGAAATAATTAAAATATTTGATGAACTATTAATTAGTCATTCAATACTTGATAAGTATTGTAAAGTAATATTAGACTCAGATATTGAAAACGCTGTGACTTTTGACATTCCAAACTTATTTAAGGTTAGGACTCAGGCTGGGAATGTGTCAAGAAATTTATTTAATGAGCCTGGATGTAGAGATATGTTAATAGATGCTTCAGCAAATTATGCAAACTATACATATCAAAACATTAACAAAGACGAGAGTAGATTAATGACTATTATATGTGCCCAATGGTCTGATGATGATATAAAGCGATACTTAAAGCTATTAGATTATAAGCCGGTAAAAATTGCAATTGGAGGATTAACCGACTATAGTATTGATGAATTCTCTGAAATGCTTTCAAGAATCGATAGATTACTTGACCTAAACCAATTTGAACGAGTACATTTTCTTGGAAGCGGAGGCCTTAAAAAGACAAATGTCATCATTTCAACTCTAGGCAATAAAAAGAATTTTTCCGTTGATAATACAACTCCCTATAACCGCGCAATAGATGGGAATAAAGCAGGTACATCTCAATCAGGATATTATGATTACAAATCAAAATCACTTTATAGAATTAACCCTGATTCATTTAATCAAATAATGGAATTGCATAAACAAAGTATTAGTTGTGCACATTTCAGTATACGGGAAATGGAGGAAATATTGAACAGCATTTTAACTCACCAAACCGGAAAAAGCTCTCATCAGACGTTCGATAATAGGGCCAAGCTAATAATACACAATTTTGATGTTTATCGACATAATGCTGATTAAAACAAACTAGTATTTCCTTCGTTAATAATTCTTTTTTCAATTATTTCGGAATAGCGTTCATCTAATTCAAAACCGATACCTACTCTATCTTGTTTTCTTACAGCCACCAAAGTTGTTCCGCTTCCAAGGAATGGGTCTAGAACTACGTCTCCTTTCTGTGTAGTCATTTTAATAATTCGTTCAATCATAGGAGTAGGATAAATGCAAGGATGTTCAGTTAATCCTAGTTTGTTCTTTGTCATATTATTCACTCTATCAAAGTACCAAAAATCACTTTCTGGCAAATCAAAATTCCATGTATCTGTTGGATTTCTTCCGGTACCACCTTCTAATCTTTTATCATTTTTTGTGATATAGGGAATTCTAATATCATCTAAATTAAATTGATAGTTATTAATATCTTTAACAAACCATAATATAGACTCCCACCTACCACTAAGTCTGTTTGTACAATTTTGCATATTATTAAAATGCCAAACAATACTGTTTCTTAGTGCATATCCATTTCTTTTAAAAATAAAATATGCTAGAGCATCTAAAGGAATTATTTCTTTTGTTTTTTTATCTGGAATTGGTGATACATTGAGAAAAAAACTACCGTTGTCTTTAAGGATATTTTTTGCAGCTTTAGCTGTTTGGTCAATCAGCATTTCCCACTCTTCAAAAGTTCTGTTATCATCATATTTTCCATACTTTTTATCCAAGTTGTATGGCGGTGAAGTAACTATGGTATTTACACTCTTAGGTGTCATTTCATTCATGTTACTTATGCAATCACCAATCACATAATGACAATTTCCTATAGTATTGACTTTTATTTTTTTATCCTTAAAAAACATTGAATTATTTGACATTTTTCAATCTGTTTTCAGCGATAGTAATATATTCAGGTTCAAGTTCATATCCAACATATTTTCGATTAAGTTTTTTTGCTACAACAGCTGTTGTCCCACTTCCCATAAACGGGTCTAAAATTAAATCTCCGGGGTTAGAACCCGCAAGAAGTATTCTTTCAATAACACTTTCTGGGTATTGAGCAGGATGATTCGTTCTTTCAGGAGAATTTCCACTAACTAAGGACATTTTCCAAACGTCAGTTGGATTCTTTAGTTGACTTTTATATCTATCAGGCCTATAGTTTAGTGCCGGTATTTTTACATCATCGAGATTAAAAGTATAATTGCCTTTATCCTTAGTAAAGAAAAAGAAATATTCATATCTAGAACAAAATCGTTTACTGGTTGAGCCACCCCAATCAAAATTCCAAATAACTATATTCTTTAAAAACATATCTTGAAAATATTCCATTATCCAAAATGGTGGAATCATATTTTCATTTGAATACCTGTTTTTAATATTAAACCAAATTTGACCGTCATCTTTTAATACTCTTTTTGTTTCAGTTATCACTTTTTGCAATAGGGTTCTATAAGCTTCTTCTTCTAATTTATCAGAGTACTTTTTTCCTTTAGACTCAATTAGCTTTCCATCTTTCCACTTGTTTCCATATGATATATCAATGTTATAAGGTGGTGAAGTTACCATAAGGGATACTGACTTATCCTTTATTTCACTCATTGATTCGCTACTTTTATTGAATATTTTATCCATTAATAATGATAATTATAGTATGCAATATTACGGCTTAATTTTTATTTTTAGAGATGAATACATCCAATTCTGACAAATTTTTGGAGATTAATTTCAATCAATGAATAATCGTGCGTGAATTTGATGAATTTTGGTGAGTAATTTATTGATTAATACAAAAACTTAATGCTAAGTAAAACTGGAGAAATAAAGCTTAAAAACTTCCTATTAATTTTGGTTTACAATAGTTCTTTAAATAACCATTAAAAAAACAACAACATTTAAAAATATGAATTCTCCTCGCAGTTGATAAATGCTGCAACTTTCGTTAGTAAGGGGAGCTAAAATCAAGCAGTTATGAGACTTACCACGTAGCTGCTTTTTTTGCACCAAAATTTGCACCAAAAAATGATGTAGGTTTATATCAAGAGTATTAAAAACGTAGAAAAAAGAGCCTTATGGTAAAAACAGAGTGTGGTGGGCAGTATATTTTTATTGTATTCTCATTTCCATCTACTTTGATTATCTCTCCTTCAAAACGACCAAGAAGTTCCACATGCTTACAAACACCATCATTTATTATCTCCAAATGAATAATATCACTAAAGTTTGAAGTTATTGAATTACCCGCAAAAGGTTTATTGATTGCAGTTTTATGTAATGCATTGAAATCATAAGAACCACTCAATGTTTGAATATCAACACCTTCGGGTAATTCATATGAGAACAGATAGGCCTGTTTAAATACATTTGATTTATTTGTAATCTGAATTAAAAATCCATTATCCATTTTAAATAAATTTTAGGTCTAATGTTATAAAAAGTGATCGTATTAAGTAATTTAAGAGAAATTTATAAAAATTAAAGAACAAGGTATAAACGCTGTACATTATATTTTGCCACAATATTTCGATTAGCCAAGGTCTCATAAAAGCCTGACATTTTATGATATGCATGATATAAACCACAACCGATGCCTTCTGTATATTGGAAAAGGAGTAAATGGTCATGACAGACTCATTAAATATCATATTTTTGATAGCCAAAATTTTCATGCAAAGGGAGTCTTAAATGGAAGACTCCCGTCACTTAGGCAGACAATCTGTGGCCTACTTGAGCTTCGAATGTCAACTAGTAAAAATCAAATAAATTACTTCATTGACCTAAATTGTATTGTTGAATTTGAAACTTGTGACTTAAATGAATTAGACCAACATGAGTCTTATAAAATAAAAAATAGTTATTTGCCATTAAATTATAAAGATACAAAAGGGATTCTTACTCCTAGACATAGAAAAATTTTGTCTGATTGTAAAAAAGCAATGAGAAATTAAACAGTAATCAGAGTTTTAGTAAAGTCTATATCTTTATAATTGCACTACTAATGCAAAATAAATCCGCCCACGCCCGCTACCGCATCATCGACTGCTGTTTAAGAGACAAGCGTAAGCCCTTCCCTACCCTTGATGATTTGATTGATGCTTGTTCGGATGGACTCGCCAAATTTGGGAAAGCTAGTAACGTAGGTCGATCAACTATACAACATGATATCCAGGACTTACGAGAAGGAAGAGCCATTATTGGTAAACGAGCCCCCATTGAGTTTAACGCTAAGGAAAAAGGGTATTACTACTACGATCCTTATTTCAATTTAGATGGAATACAATTAGACGAGGAAGAGTGGAATTCACTACGTGATGCTGCTACCCTACTTGGCAGGTACAAAGAACTACCAGTATTCGCTCACTTCAAATCAGCTATTGAACGCATTGATAGCACTTTTGAGCTTGGGCTCGACACGGAAGATTCTTCAATTGATAAGCTAATTCAATTTGAGAAGGGGAATATAACTGCAGGTGTTGAATGGCTACATGACGTATTCTACGCTACTCGAGAATCTTTTTTAATTGAATTCCGATATGAGAATGTATACAAAAAAGAAAAACGTAAGCACCGTGCAATTCCTTACCTACTCAAAGAGTATAGGAATAAGTGGTATATGGTTGTATGGTCGCTTGAAAAAGAAATATTTGCCACTTATTCGCTAGACAGAATTCTTGAGCTACAAATAATAAAAGAAAAACAGAAAAAAAGAACGGATTTTGATGCCGTTAAGTTCTTTTCGGACTCGGTGGGAATCTTTGCCCCAAAAGGGAAGCCTCAAAAAGTTCGTCTATTGATTCTACCACCATTTGATAGATTAACACAGCTTGACCCTATTCATAGCTCCCAAAAAATAATCAAAGGACCTAAAGAAGGAATTAGGGTAGAACTAACTGTACACATTGCCCCTGATTTAAAAAATCGTATCCTATCCATGGGGCCACACTGTAAAGTAGAAAGTCCAGAAACGTTACGCAGTGAAATGAAAGCGCTTATAAATTCGATGAAAAAACTTTACTAGCTAGCCGTTTATAGACCCGTAGTTTTTTTACGCGCACTTTTACTCCAGGATCTACATAGAAACCAAATCCAACTCCCTTATTAGCAAAGTGTACTTCATGCGCTATGTAAACTAATTGCTTATTGACTCTAAAAAACCAATAGCCATTTACCTCTCGAATCTCTAAAATTGCAGGACGAAAAAACAGCCCTGAGTCTACAAATGGGTCATAAAATCGATGAAAAACTGGTCGATGATTTTTTTCAAAATGAATAACAGAACTACCCTTTCCCTCAGCACTAACACAAAATCTATTTAGCCGACTCATGGACTTATCAAATCCCCAAATCAGCCCTACCTGACCAAGACCTGAATTTACATCAACTTCTAACTTACACTTAATCACAATTCCTTTTAAAGAATCTATTTCTGGAAACAAGGAGAAATGATGCCAGCGGTCTTTGTCCTTATTTTCTATTTGATAGCCATCTGGGGTCATTGCCGCAGTTTCTTTAGAGGAGTCTACAATTTCCCAACCATAGCGGTTATCAATAAAATCATCGTTAATAATATATTCCGCAGGTGTTGGGCTGCTAGTAAGATTTTGATTTTTCATCTTCAATTTGTTTTGAGTATAAAATAGATATTAGTGAAATTTCATGACCTACACTTCCCATCATACAATAGACTAGAATTGTAGAAGAATTTTTTGAGGCGAAAAACGGACCATTCTGTAATACGTAGCCCTGTAAAAAACTTCCGGTCTTTAATTTAAGTTTCTCATTTCGTAAACGCACTAATGGGGCATCGATTGGAAGCCAATTATTTGTTTTGCTCTCTTCTCGCATCTTGTTAATTATTGTAATGTCACTCCAAGACCCCTCCTCCACCATTTTTTCTTCAAAATGAGCGCCTGGATGTGACTTATCAAGAAGTTCAAAAGGACAATAGACGAGTTGAAAATCATAACCGTCTTGCTCGGCCTCTCGAAATTTTTCAATAAAGGGCCTCAGTGACTCATAGCTAACTTGATTGTCAACAATACGAGTGGTATGCTTTACCCAACTCTCGTTTAATTCTTGGCAGTAGCTGCTCAGCAGCTGATGTATTGATATTTCCATATCACAAACATAATCGGGGGGTACTCCGCCAGTCGGAGCAAGAAAAATAGTTTACTACTCCGATTAGCGGAGCACCTGCAGTCGACCTTGCACCCATAATCAACGTAAGTACTATGAAATGGAAACCAATAGACGACAGTAAACAAGAGCCAGAAAACAGTGCGCTCATCTGGACAGAGCTTGCAAGTCAAGCTAGCGAAAATGAAGGGCAGACCTTATTTCACTGCCGGTATGTATCAAAACTATTTTATGCAAATGGCGGGTGGGTGAATATAGACGGTGAGACGTATTTAGAGAACGCTGACACGTTTGAGCAGCTAGAGCTACTAAACGCAATTGGAATCCCCTACTCTCCGTTTCGTCACTATTTTAAAAATGCAGGGGAGATTAAAAAATTCACATTACTCTTCCCAAGGATTCCAAAGTACTGGAAAACCTTTCACCTGGTGGAAAAAGCTGGCGCTGGAAGCTTCCGGGTGAGAGATATCACACGAAACGATATAGGCGTATATCATATTGAATTAACCTAATAAAACTATATAAGTATGAAAACCACTTTTGAAATCCGCTCTTTATTTGACAGCCTAATTCAAGAATTACCTGAAAAAACTAGGCAAGAACTTTCCGTACGCTATAATTATAGTAGCATACTACATGGCACAATTGATGTTATCATTGAAAGAGGAAACCAGTGTATGGCGCTTGGTAGATTCCGTACCGTTTCTGAAGAGAGCCCCAGCGATTTTTGTGAGCGCTTTCGACAAGCCATGGGCTATCCTGATGACACTTGGTACTTATTTGACTACGACGGGAAAAATATGGTAATTAATGACCTGAGCCTAAGTGAACCAGTGGATGAATTCCCTGCTACACCCGAAGAAGGGCTACGCCGTTTAATTACTACGCCCGATGAATGGCATGCTGATCAAAAGAAGTTTCAGGAAATGAAACAGTTTCTTGAAGCAGTACGCCATCTCATTGATGAGGAATCTCTTAATAACTCTGTAAACTAATAATCATGAATACAATTAAACAACTCCTTACTGAAGTGAACTCCATCGGCCTCTGGGGACGTATTTTCGGGTGGGGACGAGTAAAGAACTTTATCGCCACTGCTATGGCAGAGCTGGAGGTATTATTGGACCGGGCCACTCGCTACGACGTAACGCTAGGGGAGCTGCAAGAAGGGGTCTCCGTATCGAAGGCCGAGACCCGCGGCAAAACAGAACAGCTGATCGGGCTCGAAAAAACAAAAGCCACTGCCGATGCCGAGCTGTCAAAGCTTCGAGAAGAAGTATCTGCACTTAGACAAGAAAATGCCGTCTTGAAAAACGAAGAGGAAAAGCGTATCAGAGAGCGCGACCAGGCCGTTGGCAATTTGACCAAGATTCAAGAGAAGATCCAACGAGACCAAGATGCTTTTGTAGCTGAGCAAAATCAAAAAGAGATTGCACGTCTGGAGAATATGAAAGCAACCTGGGCCAAGCACCAGATTGGTACCGCTGAGCGTATCAAATCGCTCTGCCAAAAACATACGATTCAATACCTGAAAGAAGTACCCTTTAAAGGAGAGCCGGATAATACGGTAGTACTTTGCGAAGAGTATATCGTATTTGATGCAAAGAGCCCTGCCTCCGATGATCTGGGGAATTTTCCTACCTATCTGAAATCGCAGGCTGAAAAAGCAATCAAGTACGCCAAACAGGAAAATGTAAAAAAAGATATCTTTTT
>Ga0194124_10005823_pt1 | contig 11286 bp, 14 predicted proteins | sample TA2KigCas0mmetaG_FD_148605 | JGI IMG/M metagenome (GOLD analysis project Ga0194124, IMG submission 148605) | Freshwater microbial communities from Lake Tanganyika, Tanzania - TA2015031 Kigoma Deep Cast 0m | ecosystem: Environmental > Aquatic > Freshwater > Lake | place: Tanzania: Lake...
AAAAATTCTTTGGTGGAATGCGTCAAGTTGACTTACAAGGTATTTAAGATAAGTAAATAAGAAATTATGAAAAAGAAAATAGTATCGTTCACATTATTTGCCATTATAGGTTCGTTTGCAATGGCTGGTAATGAAGATAGAGTTGGTTCTGCTGGTGCTTCTCATTTATTAATGAATCCATGGGCAAGGAGTTCTGCAATTGCTGATGCAGCCTATGCGAATATAAATGGATTAGAGGCAACCTATTCAAATATAGCGGGACTCGCATTTACAGAAAAAACACAATTGAAATTTAATTATTCCAATTGGATGGGTAACGCAGGAATAGGTTTAAATTCAGCGGGATTTGCACAACGTGTTTCTAGCTCAGATGTTATTGCTGTCAGTGTACAATCTTTGAATTTTGGTGATATTCCAATTACAACGGTAAACAACCCAGAAGGAAACATAGGTTTTTTCTCGCCTAGGGCTAATGTATTCAACGTTGGATATGCAAAAGAATTTTCTTCTAGTATTTACGGTGGTATTAATTTTAAAGTGATTTCTGAAAGCATTTCCAATTTGCGTGCGTCTGGAATAGCAATAGATGCGGGTATACGTTATGTTACGGGTGAGCAAGATCAACTAAAGTTTGGTATCACATTGAAGAATGTTGGTCCAGTGATGAAGTTTCGTGGGGATGGATTAGCAAATCAGATTACATACGTTTCCAACGGGAATATTGCTACTTTGGAGCAGCGCTCGGCTACATTTGAGTTGCCATCTCTATTAGGAATAGGTGCGTCATATGATGTAATTTTCAATGAACAAAATAAATTAAACGTAGCATTTGGATTTACGGCGAACTCATTTATGAAAGATCAGTTTAGATTAGGATTAGATTATTCCATTGTAAATGATAAAATGGCTTTTAATTTGCGAGGAGGATATTGTTATGAAACTGGAATTTTAAACATAGAAAATAGATCGAATGCATTTATAGGGCCAACTGCTGGATTTTCAATTGATGCTTTGGTTGGAAAAAGCAAAAGTGCACTCGGTATAGAGTACTGTGCGAGAATGGCAGGAGTTTTTGGTATAATTCATACCGTAGGAGCAACTATTAGTCTTAAATAAATATTTATTATTTTTGTTAAAGAAAAGAGTCCAATTGGGCTCTTTTCTATTTCATAAAGTTTAATGCAATGTCACAAATTAATTATTATACAGTCGAAGGTCTACAGAAGTTAAAGGATGAATTACATGAGCTAAAAACGGTTCAAAGACCTTCAATTTCTGAACAAATTGCTGAAGCCAGAGATAAAGGAGATTTATCTGAAAATGCGGAATATGATGCTGCGAAAGAAGCACAAGGAATTTTAGAGATGAAGATTTCTAAACTTGAAAATATTATTGCCAACGCACGATTAATTGATGAAACATTAATTGATAATTCAAAAGTTTTTATTCTTTCTAAGGTTAGAATTAAAAATCAATTAAATGGAATGGAATTGGAATATACCCTAGTTGCAGAGAATGAGGCTGATATCAAGTTAAAGAAAATTTCTGTTGATTCTCCTATAGGAAAAGGTTTACTAGGAAAGAAAAAAGGGGATGTCGCAGAAATCCAAACACCTGGAGGAAATATTAAGTTTGAGATTTTAGAAATATCGAGATAATGTCGACCATTTTTACAAAAATTGTAAACCGAGAAATTCCTGCCTATATCATACATGAGGACCAAAATCACTTGGCATTTTTAGACGTAAACCCAGTTAAATTCGGACATACTTTGGTTATTCCAAAATTAGAAACGGATTACATCTTTGATATAGATACTGAACGTTTTCAAGCGTTGTTTGCTTTTAGTAAAGAGGTCGCAATGCTTTTAAAAAATGTAATCCCCTGCAAGAAAATTGGTGTTACAGTTATAGGATTAGAAGTCCCACATGCACATATCCATCTTATTCCAATAAATTCATTAAACGACATGAATTTTACTAATGAAAAACTTAGACTTAATCCCGAGGAAGCAGAGAATTTAGTTAAAAAAATAAAAAATATTGATTGAAGTTATTGTAAGTATAAAAAAAGCTAGTATTTTTGTGCCGATTTAATTATAAAATTTTATAAAATGAAAAAAGTATTTATGTTATTAATCGCTTCTGCAGCTCTTACAATGACTGCATGTGGTGGTAAGAAAGAAGACAAAAAACAAGAAGCGTCTGCTGAAGCAGCTACACCAGAAGCAACTACTGATGCAGCACCTGTAGATGCATCTTCTGATGCTTCTGCTGAGTAATCAGATACAAAACTAATTAAAAGGGGAGGACTTAGTCTTCCCCTTTTTTTTTAATGAGAGAATGAAAATGGATTTGACACGTTGGATTGACGCATTCCTTTGGAGTATAATAATTGTTCTTCCAACTGCAATTTCTTTTTATGATATTCAGAATCTTTTTAGCCCATTTAAATTCCCAATTTTATTATTTTTTTCTATCATTACTTTATTACTAATAGGCTTACAACGCAAGATAAAATTTGATAAAATTAGTTTTATAGCCATTTTTTGGATATTGTTAGTGTTCATTGCTTCGCTTAATGCTTATAATCAGGAATTAGCATTTTTAGGTTTTTATAATGGTTTTGGTAGATATGAAGGATTCTTATCACTATTTTGTTATGTTCTTCTTTGGTTTGCGGCTAAGAACTACTTAAAAATAAATGCTAAAAGAATTTTAATATTTTTCGTCGGACTAATACCATTTTCACTCTATGCATTAATTCAATACTATGGAAAAGATCCTTTAGTGATTAATTATGGATTTGTACCAAGAATATTTAGCACTATCGGAAACCCTAATTTTGTTGGATCGTTAGCGGTAATGCTCGTTGTACTTTCTTCGTCTCTGTTTTTATTAAAGAGAAAGTGGATTTATTTCTATTTCGCAATGTTATTTTTTAGCACCTTGGTGGTTTGTCAAACACGAAGTGCATGGGTAGCCGGAGCAATAGTAATCACAGGCTTAATATTTTATCATTTTATTATTAAAAAGAACATTTTGTATCCTTCTTATTTGGTATTAGGTTACGTTCTAGTGTGCTTGATTTTATTCAATACTCAAAAACAGAATACCGTAATTCAGAAGTCCAAGACTATTGCCAAAGAAATGGATTTGTCAAATGAATATGGTGGGTCAGGACGATTAAAGATTTGGTCAATCACGAATAAGGTACTCCTACAAAATCCTTTATCTGGTGTAGGGCCCGAAAATTTGAAATTGGCAATTAAAACAGAACAACCAGAACTTCACAATGAATATTATAGAAGGACTAGAACAACAATAGACAAAGCGCATAATGAATATTTACATATGGCTGTAACATGTGGAATACCGGCATTGTGCACCTATTTATTGGTGATATTTATGTCTTTTAAATCGTCTTTTAGAAGCATTTTCACCTCTACATGGTGTATGGCGATTAGTTTAGCTGTTACAGCTTACTTAATTCAAGCGTTTTTCAACATTAGTGTGATTGCTGTTGCTCCTATTTTTTGGATATTTTTAGGTGGATTGGCCGGTAATAGGTTTGAATCTCAAGATTTGATGGATGAGAATTACCAGAAAAATCATATCAAAATTGTAGAATAAATCCTCATACGGTATCGTTATTATTCTCAATCCAATTATTTCGTTTTCATTATACCAAACTATGGGCGTAGACCCCATAGCCCCAGTTAGAACACCGTTTACTATGATAAACGGAATTAAAGCGACAAGGTATGTTAAAGTAAAATATTGCAACCAACACGATTTCGAAAAAAATGCAATGAAACTGAACAATGCGGCGAAAATACTAGCATAAAATGTATACAAACCATCCCAATTAATGACCGAATTGTAAATAGCTAAGCAACCAAAAATTAAATAAAAGACTCTAGAAAAATTTGGAAGGGAAATGTCTTTAAAATAAGCTATTAATACTTCGTAAATAAATACGCAATTATAAGGAACGACAAAAAAGAATAAAACTTCTTCTAAAGGTAAATTCCCCACATAAATTCCAAGAAGATGTTGTTCCGTGAAACCCCAAACTTCCCATTGGGTAAAAAGTTCATCCCAAATTAGAAATGGGAACGCTACGATTAATATAGCAATACTAACACTTTTCCAATGCTTATAAAAAGCAACTTTTTTATCAAAACTTAGAAGGAGCGGACCAATAAATGAAGCTAAAATAACCCAGGCATAGGTGCTCATTCTTTGGAGAATTTACGTTTGTATGTTTGAACAGCCTCTTTGTAATATTTTCTAGGTACTATCAACATTCCAAAACACTCTCCATGATGCTTTCCTTGGTGTTTATGGTGTACTTTATGGGCTTTTCTAATGGCATAAAAATAAGGATGATCAATATCTCGTAACCATTTAAATCTCCTGTGAATATAAACATCATGAATCATAAAATAAGTGAAACCGTATAGAGCGATTCCCCCACCAATCCATACTGCAGGATAAACTTCGTTCATGAGTCCTAGCATTATACACAACCAAGAAGGAATGGCATAAATCAAAAAGAAGACGTCATTTCTTTCAAAAAATCCTGGCTCTTCTTGATGATGGTCTTTATGAAAATACCACATTAGGCCATGCATTACAAATTTGTGTGTGGCCCAAGCCATAAATTCCATTCCGAAGAAGGTTAACAGTAAAATAATCACTCCAAAAACAATCATAAGTAATGCACGTTAAGTACGATAAAAAAAACAACCAAAACTAATAACAATACTTCAAAAACTTTGTTCTTTTCTTCTAACTTTAATCCATAGAAAATAGATTGAATAACAATTCCGGTAATAAACCAACAGATGAAGTTATAGCTTGGGATAATGTTGTCTTTCCAATACCAAAAATCGGTATGCGCAGAAATAGGTTCAATGAGCATGTCTAATATGGTCATTAGTGCACCACCAACGACAATTTTAACCATTGTATTAAGATTTGTTCTTGCCATTAAAGATGAAGCAGCAACAGCTACAATTCCCCAATTTAAACCGATCACCGGAGGTACATCAAAAACTTTAACTCCTAAATTTTCTCCGTACTTATAATTGCCGAAAAGTAAACCCGTATGAACACCAATTAGCTCTACAGAAATTCCTATAATGAATGCCGAAATAAGAAAAATAATGAAATTCTTCTTATTTGTTTTTTTACCTAAAATAACAATTGAAAAGGTTAGTATAAGATTGAATGGTGTTAACGAAAGAAACCATTCACTATGAGAAAGTAATGTTGAGCCTGCAGCTCCAATTGAATAAAATAAGATTAAAAGGGAAATTAAAAGGTGTTCTTTATTTAGGACGAGTTTCACGATATCTTATTTTTAATGGAATAATCAATCGTTTCATCGAGTGAAAAAAAAGTATGATTGAATGCGCATTTTAACTTCTCTTTGCTATAGGTAATTGTTTTAAAGGAAGATTTTACAGTGTCTCTACTCAAACCTTTCTTATTGTTACGAGAAAGCTGAAACCACTCATTTAATAAGGCAACAAAAAGCGCTAAGTTATACGCAACTTTATAACGAGGAGATTTAGTGCCCATGTATTTAGTGAGCTTGTTAAACAATTCTATAAAACTAATGTTTTCCCCGATGCATAGAAAGCGCTCTTTTTTAATTTGGGAATTCATTAAAAGAATCATACATTGAGCAACATCTCTTGCATCTACAATTGCATTAGAACCTGGGGTATAAAACGAAATTCCTTTTGAAGCGGTTTTTAAAATCAACAACGATGAATCATTCCAATTTCCGGCGCCTAAAATCACACATGGATTTATTATGACGGCATCTAATCCCTCTTCAATTCCTCGCCAAACCTCTTTTTCGGCAAGGTGTTTTGATATAGAATAGGCACTTGTTCCTTTTATTAATTCCCATTTGGAGTTTTCGGTTGTTAAATCATTTTTTGAAAATCCTACGGCAGCCGTTGAACTGACGTAACAAAGTCGAATGTTTGGGATATCAAGACAAGTATTTACCAATAAAGCGGTAACTTCTTTATTCTGTTTTAATAATCTTGAAAAGTCTGAAGAGAAAAAAGAAACAAGCGCGGCACAATGATAAACTTGGGAGCAATTTTCCAATAATGTACCCACATCATATGGATTGCACAAATCAGCTTGTCGCCATTCTATTCTGTCAAAATCAACAATAGCGGACTCACCGCCCAGAATCAAAAATAACTTTCTTACTTGGGCAATACGTTTTTCAGATCGAAAACTAGCACGAATAGTAGATTCACCATTGTTTTTAGTTAAAAAATAAAGTAAGTGTGATCCTAAAAGGCCTGTTCCACCAGTAACGACAATCATTAGACAAAACTAATGATTAATAACTACTTGGAATTTTTCTCAAGTAAAAGATTGTATTTTTCTAATAAATTGAGGTATTTATTTTTCCAGAACTCTACGGTATTATTACTTTCAGAGTCGGAACCACTGTCCTCCAATTGCATGGCAACCGTCATGTTACGGTATTTTTTTAGCTCAATAATATCTTCTGAGAAATCATGGTGAATGATTTTTCCTATTTCTAGAATGTAATCAATTGAAACATTCGGGTTTTCGAAGGCATTGTAGATCCAACGTCTACTTTTTTTTAATCGATGAGTAAGCTTTGTTAGAGGCATTCCGCTATCGCGAACAGCTTTCTCTAAAATTTCTCCTTTGTGCTGCATTTCAAAGAAATCATTTAAAGTTAATAACTACCTAACGCTTTGCTAGGTCATACCTAATTAACAAAGTTACTGAAATATTTGTTCAGCAAGTATTATGTATGCAGAGTTTTTTTTTATTTTATATTAGTTCATGCAGTAAACTAATCCCTTCTTGATTATGTTTGACGCTTCTTTTAGCAAATACTCGTCATGTACAGATGAAACAAATCCAACTTCATAACCACTTGGACCAAGATAAACTCCGTTGTTAAGTAAAAAAGAATGTAGTTTATTAAAATGAGACATGTCAGCTTCAATTTCCGAAGCTTGCCGAACGCGTTTTTTTCCGTTAAATGAGAACCAAAAAATGGATCCTATGGCCACTAATTCTACTGCCAAATTATTTTCTAAACAAAAGGCATTAATGTCATTTATGAAGCTATTTGTTTTCTCGGATTGAGAAGTGTAAAAGTTCGTCGCGCTGCATTTTTTGAGTTGCGCCAAACCTGCAGCCATGGCAACTGGATTGCCAGAAAGTGTTCCAGCCTGATAAACAGGACCATCGGGAGAGATAAAGGACATAATTTCCTTTTTTGCACCGTAAGCTCCAACGGGCAAACCACCTCCAATAATTTTACCGTAGGTTACAATATCGGGTTTGATGTTGTAGAGTTCAGCGGCACCTCCAAATGCTACACGAAAGCCTGAAATTACTTCATCGAAAATCAATAATATTCCATGATTTGAACAAATTTCTCTAACTTCATGAAGAAATGATTTGTCCTGAAGAATTAATCCATTGTTTGCGGGAATAGGCTCAATGATAATACAAGCAAGCTCTTCCTTGTAAGTAGAAATACAATTTTTAAGAGTTTCACTGTCATTCAAAGGTAGTACTATTGTTTCATTCGCTAATTGTTCCGGAACGCCTGCGCTTGATGATGTGCCGAATGTTACCAACCCACTTCCTGCATTTACCATTAATGAATCTACATGACCGTGATAACAGCCATCAAATTTTATAATTTTCGATTTTCCGGTATACCCACGAGCCAATCGGATAGCAGACATGACCGCTTCGGTTCCTGAACTTACAAATCTTATTTTATCTATGAACGGGATTCTTTGTAAAATGAATTCTGCTAAGTTATTTTCATGTTTTGTTGGTGCTCCGAAACTAGCTCCATTTCTCAATGTGTCAACTATTGCTTCAAAAACATCGGGATCATTGTGACCATGAATAAGCGGTCCCCAACTACAACAAAAATCGATAAATTTATTCCCATCTTCGTCCCAAAGGTAAGCTCCATTTCCTTTTTGAATAAACAATGGAGTCCCACCAACCGATTTGAAAGCGCGTACAGGTGAATTAACACCTCCTGGAAAAAAGGTTTTAGATTTATCAAAAAGAGCAGCTGAGGCCACTCGACTTATTGGTTCATTTCTGTTCATTTCTTTTATCTTTGTCTCACAAAATTACGAACAATCAAGTTATGTTTAAGTTTCAGAATACCATTGATTTCGCGAGAAGCATGGATCAAAAAGATGTATTGAAAGAATTCAGGCAAAAATTTATTTTCCCAACGTTTACTGAAAAACCAGTCATTTATTTTACCGGTAATTCCTTAGGTCTTCAACCAAAAAAAGCTTCAGAATATTTGAAAGAAGAGTTGGAGGATTGGGCAAAATATGGAGTTGAAGGCCACTTTTTGGCTAGGAGACCATGGTATTCATATCATGAACAACTGACAGAATTGACTGCTGAAATCGTAGGTGCTAAACCTATCGAGGTTGTGGTAACCCATTCGCTCACTACGAACATACATTTATTAATGGTCTCTTTTTACAGGCCACAAGGTAAAAGAACAAAAATACTTTGTGAGGCTAAAGCATTTCCAAGTGATCAATATGCTTTGGAATCGCAGGTTGCATTTCACGGTTTGTCGAAGGATCATCTTGTAGAAATATTTCCCAGGGAAGGCGAGCAATTGATTAGAGAGGAAGATATTTTTGCCAAAATCGAGGAATTAGGTGACGAATTAGCCTTGGTTATGATTGGGGGTGTGAATTATTACACGGGACAATTATTCGACATGGAAAAAATTACGGCTGCTGGACATGCTGTAGGAGCTAAAGTAGGTTTCGATTTGGCACATGCTGCTGGAAATATTAACCTCAAGTTACACCATTGGGGTGTTGACTTTGCCGCATGGTGCGGTTATAAATACTTGAATTCTTCTCCTGGTGGTGTTTCTGGGATTTTTGTCCATGAACGTCATGCAAACGATCGCACACTACCTAGATTTGCAGGTTGGTGGGGATATGACAAGTCAAAGAGATTTAAAATGGAAGCTGGATTCGAACCTATGCCAGGTGCAGATGGTTGGCAATTAAGTAATGCGCCTGTTTTGTCGATGGCTGTCCATTTAGCATCCTTAGAAATTTTTAGTGAAGCAGGCATGGTAGCCATAGGTGAAAAAAGGGATCAACTAACAGCATATTTAGAATTCATCATAGATGATTTATCTGCTCGAAATCAAGAAAGGTGTACATTTGAGCTGATAACACCACGCGATAAATCAAAAAGAGGAGCCCAGCTTTCCATAATGGCAAAAGGACAAGGAAAATCATTGTTTGAAGCGTTGAGTAAAGAGGGAGTTGTTTCAGATTGGCGAGAGCCAAACGTAATTCGCGTAGCACCTGCACCGCTATACAATTCCTTTGAAGATTGTTTTCGGTTTGGTGAGGCCTTGCAAGCTGCTATCCAATAACAAAGGTTTTAACGACCTCCGGAAAATATAGCTCCTCGAGTTGTCTTACTTTTTGTTCGATTTTATCTACATCATCTGATTCCGAAATAGTTACTTCATACTGAGCAATAATTTTTCCTTGGTCGTATATTTCAGAGACTTCATGTATGGTAATTCCTGTTTTTGTTTCGCCTGCATTGAAAACAGCTTGATGAACATGCCTACCATACATGCCTTTTCCACCATACTTTGGAAGAAGTGAAGGATGAATATTTAATATTCGTTCTCTGTAGTTTTTTATAATGTTAGGAGAAATTTTTTTAAGAAATCCTGCAAGAATTATGTGAGTGACATGTTTTTCTTGGCAAATTTTTTCTATTTGTATATTCAATTCATCTGTATCACCAGAAAGCTCAAGATATTCTAACTTTCGGTCATTGCAAAAACTCTGAATTGATTCGTTATTTTTGGAGGATAACACAATGAAACTACAACAAGTTCTTAATGGTTCAAAATTAATCAACCGGCGTGCGTTGGATCCTGTTCCTGAAATCAATAGGGCTATTTTAGGCGAATTCATGGGACCACAAAGTTAGAAAACAATAAGGGATTATGACATTCTTTGGATTTAGTTAATAAATAATCGCGATTTATTTTGTTTTTTGGCAGTTTGTTTTTTTCTTTGCAGGCTGAAACCTTTAAATTATTTAAGATGTCTGAAATCAAAGCTAAAGTTATCGCGATAATCGTTGATAAACTGAATGTTGAAGAGAGTGAAGTAACGAACGAAGCGAGCTTCACAAACGACTTAGGTGCCGATTCATTGGATACCGTAGAGTTAATTATGGAATTTGAAAAACAATTCAACATTTCTATTCCAGACGATAAAGCTGAGGGCATCCAAACAGTTGGTGATGCAATTGCTTACATCGAGGAAAACGCGAAATAATTTGTTATTCCGATCGAACCATGCAATTAAAAAGAGTTGTTGTAACAGGAATGGGGGCGTTGACTCCGCTAGGAAATTCTCTTGAATCTTACTGGGAAGGATTAATTTCTGGAAAAAGCGGTGCTGCACCAATCACACAGTTTGATGCAACTCTATTTAAAACACAATTTGCTTGTGAGCTTAAAGGGTTTAATGTGGATGACCACATGGACAAAAAAGAGGCTCGCAAGTTGGACCAATTTTCTCAGTACGCCATAGTTTCCTCAACGGAAGCTATGGTTGATGCTGGTTTAATGGAATCGAATCCAAATCTGGATAAAATTGGTGTCATATGGGGATCAGGAATCGGTGGACTTAAGACCTTTCAAGAAGAATCTAAAGATTTCTTCCGAGGAGATGGAACACCAAGATTTAATCCATTTTTTATACCAAAAATGATTGCTGATATTGCGGCAGGGCATATTTCGATAAAATACGGATTAAGGGGACCAAATTATGTTACAGTTTCCGCATGCGCCTCTTCAACGAACGCAATTATTGACGCGTTCAACCTCATACGCTTGGGTAAGGCTGATGCCATTGTTACCGGCGGTTCCGAAGCTGCTGTAAACGAAATGGGAATGGGTGGTTTTAATGCCTTGAAGGCACTTTCTACACGAAATGATGACCCTAAAACTGCCTCTAGACCATTTGATGCGGAACGTGACGGTTTTGTGTTAGGAGAGGGAGCTGGTGCTTTGATTTTGGAAGAACTTGAGCATGCGCTGAAAAGAGGTGCAAAGATTTATGCGGAAGTGGTAGGTGGAGGAATGTCAGGAGATGCCTATCACATGACAGCACCGCACCCAGAAGGAATTGGAGCGAGAAACACAATGTTAGCTGCA
>Ga0194124_10005824_pt1 | contig 11285 bp, 21 predicted proteins | sample TA2KigCas0mmetaG_FD_148605 | JGI IMG/M metagenome (GOLD analysis project Ga0194124, IMG submission 148605) | Freshwater microbial communities from Lake Tanganyika, Tanzania - TA2015031 Kigoma Deep Cast 0m | ecosystem: Environmental > Aquatic > Freshwater > Lake | place: Tanzania: Lake...
ATGGCGGCACCCGCAGGCGCGTGAAGTCCGGTTAATTCTAAAATCCTATTCCAAGACCTAAACTATGGGGCTAAGGCCCCTTACTTGGAGCGCATCATCATGGACACCACTAATTTATGAAATCCTCCACAATCTCACTAATCCTCGGCGGGGCTGTCTCTGGCGCGGTCTTCGCCGTCATTCTTTTCGCATTTATATAAGGATATACTATGATCACGTATAAACTCGACAATCTTTCAGACCGGGATGCACTGTTTCGGCAATTCCCTGGTCAGTATGACGTTCAGCCCGCATACGTTCAGATGGACGAAGATGGGTTCGTTTCTGCGTACTATTCGGGCGAGATCGGCTATTCCGTTCCATCTTTTGTGTGGCATCACCGCACACTCCGGTGGCGCGTACACCCTTCAACCGACGGCCATGCTTTGCGTGACCTATTGCAATCGGATGCAGCACGAGCGCTGCTTGACCGGATACACGATGGCCATACCGTGGAGTGGCGCAATAGTAATTTCGAGGGCATTCTGACGCGCGACGCCAGAGATGCAGAGTCAGACCTGGAAGACATGCTGCTTGATTGTCCAACAATTAATATCATTTCGGCGCAAGACTATCTTTTCGGCGAATGGAACACTTTGCCCGAGATCTGGCCCGACGACACAACACTTGACGAAGCAGTGGAGGCGGTCAAGGCCGGCCTTGAATATGCTCTCGACGATATGGTTCTGAAAGGCGACATCAAGGAGGCGATGCTTGATCAAGCGCTATATTTATTTGAATGTAATAAACCATTGCACCAGTCGAAGATCGAAACGCTGCTGTCCCGGCATTTAATTAACGCTGACATGATTGCGGAGTATCAGGAACAAAGCAGGGGGTGATTATGCAAACAGAAACAAAGATCTACGGCGCAGCCCGAACTGGCCGAGGCAAGAAATTACACCCGGCGGTGAAGATTGAGGGCAAAGTCTGGTTCCAGTGTTCGTGCCCTGGGACACAACAGGGTTCGATCTATCACAGTTTTCAATTTTTCCCCGGTGCACAACGCACCTGCCGTGCATAGGATTTAAGTCATGATCAAAATCGTTTATAACAAACTGCTGCTAGGTTGGTACATTGTTCGAGGCAAACACCAGTCCCCCATCGCGGGGAGGTTCAACAGCCGCGCGGAAGCCGTGGCACATCTAAACAAAAGAGGATCAAATGCTTACTTCCGCTAAACTTAATTATACTTTGGCGTTCGATCTGCTGCCCGATGTTGACTGGGAGCTATTGTGGGGATCGCTTGATGCGCCGTCTGTTTTGTGTGCAGGAGCAACCTACCAGTGCCCCATCGGCCAGTTTCTGTTCAGCCTGCCCATAACCTATATCCGTCCTGGACATTGGAGCGAATATGTACATTGCTGAAATTCTATACTTTTATAACGATGTTGATGTTACAATTGGGGTTCTTGATTGGGAACCCTACGTTCCTGGCGTCACGCACCTCGCACCCGAAAACTGCTATCCCCCGGAAGGGGGTTACGGAGAATGGGAGATCATCGAGCCAGAACATCAACACTTGGAACTTGACGACGATGAAATTCAGCAGGTGATCTTCGATTACATGGAGCGCCAAGATGCGATTTCGCGTCACATCTAGCGGGTCCAGCCCACATCATGCCTTTGAGACTGCAACCATGAAAGCTAAGCTAAAATACGGAAACGGTGGTTTTTCTGGAACCATTGCGGAAAAGGGGTCTTTTCTGGTCATCAAGGTCCCGAAGGGGTGGGATCCCTACGACTATGCTGATAGACTTTTGCGTGAGGAGGACCCGCGCATCGCCGATGTGTGGGATCCTGCGGGATGCATAGAGTTGGGAAACAATGAATACTTATTCTTTGGAAAAGCAATCTGCTGACACGGTCAAAGGGTACCTGAAGAGGCAGCAGGACACAGGTGCCCTCATCCGCTACGCAAGTACGATTTGCGACAGTCCCTTCGATGCGGTTGGAGCACTAGCACTTGCCCTTGTCTTCATTGGCAGCCACTTTGTGTCTGATGATGCTCTGCATTTGCTTTTGCAGGAAGCCATAGAAGATCTGAAAACCAAATCACCGACGCACTGACACAAGTATTGACCGCAACTCCATCAAGCTCCTTTGATGGATGTCGTTTGCGTCACCATCTCCAACGACATACTTCCGCCCCGATTCTTCTGCGGCGCGAATCCCTGCTTCATCGTTGTCTGCAAAAACAAACCCCCTGACCTGTTTACCAATCGTTGATAGGTTCTGCGCGCTGAAACAAACCATGACCGCACAGTCCCAATACGCAGCCTTCAACCCTTCATGGATGGAAAGCCCTGTTGCATAACCCTCACAAAGCCAGAGTCCCTGTCTTGCGTTCGGGTTTATTGTGAAACAGGTGTTTTTTGCACGACCACCAACCAGGAATTTCTTTTGCCCATCTCCCTTGATTCTTTGCAAAGACACAACCTCCTTGTTGTACAAATCCCGCATAGGCACAAGCAATTCATCGTCAAGAACTTTTCCAAGAGTCTTTGGAAAACCTTTCTTTGCAAGGTAAGGGTGCTCTGAAAGGTTTGCGCGCTCAAGCATATCCTTTGCCAACTCAGCAGCTTTCTGTGGATTGCTTTCCTTAACTTTAATTGGCGGCGAACTTGCCCATATGGCTTTATCACTCGGCCATTTCAACACAGCATCCATCGTCGCCCAGTTTTTAATTAACCCCCTTGTTCCATCAAATAGATATGCTCCGTTTCTGTGCTGTGGTTTATCCGATGTTCTAACCCTGTGCCATCTTGCGTCTGATTTTACATAATCCACAATAAGACCATACGACTTGGCAAATTCCACAAAACTCATTTTCTCTCCCCATAAAAGCTAATACTTCCATTTAAAATACTGATTATTGCGCCAATCACGGTCGCTTTGATACTGATTATTGCGCCAATCACGGTCGCTTTGAAGGCGCATTTTCTTTCGATAAACCTGCAACATTTCGCTAACTTTTCTCTGTGTTTCCCGACTAGGAATTTTTGGATCTGTTTCCATGTATTGCCACCGGGCATACGAACCAAACATATTCTTGTATTGTGCCTGTGCAAATGCTCTTGCCTTTTCTTCGTCCTGCTTCCTTTCTCGCGCAATCCAACATAACTCCTGCCAGATTTCGTAATTGTTTACATTTTTTGAAGGCATTGAAAAAGCCTCCATCTTCCCCGACACTTCGATGACATCGCTCTTCTTGGTCTTTCTTGTCCATCCGCAAGAAGGACAAATCCTTCCAAGAAAAAACACACCGCAACCACCACATTTCATGGTTTCTTTTTCTTCTTTGGTGCGCTCTTTCCGCACCCTCTGATCCAAGCCCTCGCTTGAAAGCTCAGTTATTCCAAACTGGAATACCTGCTGCTGGTCCTCTGCGAAGCGCTCAAGATTCCCGGCGTGGTCCAGCCAGACTGCGTAGTCCTTGCCAGGGTGGGACCGCATTACCCTCCCGATCTGCTGGATATGGCTGCTCAAAGACTTTCTGTACGGTCTTGCGCCTATCCCAACCATGATATCGGGTACGTCAAACCCCTTTGCCAAGGCTTCGCATGAGACCAATCCATGAATGATGGAATCTCTCCTGCGAAATTCATTGATCAAATCAAGCCGCCTCTTGTCGTTTCCGTCTTTGTAACTTATCTGTTGGAAGTTGTAGCCACGTTGGGCAAATGCTCGACAAAGCTCTTCGCCATGTGCAACAGAAGCCGAGAAACAAATAGTCTTGCATGGGCCTTCAAAATGTTCAAATGTTTTCTTCTCCCATTCAGCTACAACATCGCCAACAATCTGAATGCTGCGTTTTTCTATTTCTTGATCTTCCCATTCTCCGTTGCTTTTAATTTCTACCCCATTTACATCAATAGCTTTTGCTACGTATCCACGAATTGGCACAAGCCAGCCTTGATTGATCAGACTTTGAGTTGTGGTGCTGTTAACTACATTTGTGAAAACCTTATCCATACCCTTTGTAAACGGGGTCGCTGTCAAACCAACAACAACAGCTTCAGAGTTAGCCTCAATAACTTTTAGAACAGACTTATAAATCGTATGACACTCATCCCAGATGATGAGCTTAGGTTTTCTAATGTAATCCCTTTTTGCAATAGTTTGCGCGCTAACAACTTGCGCCTTTTCTCCAGGACGGTATCTCCAGTGGTTTGCTTGAATTACGCCATGATCAAGCCCATACCTTTGCAACATTTGGCTTGTCTGATCGCAAAGCGAGACCCTGTCGCACATGAACCAAGCCACAGACCCCTTGGAAACGGCCTCGGACATCAGATGCGTTGCCATGACAGTCTTGCCTGCCCCGGTTGGAGCAACAACAACCTGCTTCCGATGCCCTTTTCCAACCCCCTGTCGCAGTTGATCGATGCAATCCTTTTGGTAGTTACGCAGGTCCAGCACGACGCCTCCAGTAAGCAACTTGTTTCTTCAATTCCGCCGCTTCTGACTGCCAACGGTCGGCACTCTCCTGCAAAACTTTCTTTTCAAACTCTAGCTTTTTGAGCAACGAAAAATGTTCGTTATCCCTTAAAGCCACAAGGACTTTGTTGTCTTCTGCCAACACTTCATAGTTGCTCTCCAACTCTTCGTATTGTTTACGCAACACTCTGTGGTTTTCTTGCAACAGTTCTAGCTCGTTGGCGGGCTTCTTTTTTGCAGGCTTCTGTTTTGCAGGCTTGGCAGATGCCTTCATTGCTTGAGCCAGGGTCTTGGATCCGCGAATCACTTCCTTGGCAAGATCCTCATCATCAATTGACACAGCCCGCGCCACAGTAGCGCGAGACGTTCCCGCAATCTCAGCCATTTGTTCTTGGGTTATATCGCGTCTTGAGTACTTGTTCTTTGATGTAATGACCGAAATTTGTACCACCATCATCGCCCTTTGACCCTCGCTGAGGTGACGGCGCTTAAGGTTTTTGTCCAGGACGAATGCCACAGGATCACCCTCGAACTCGAAGGTATCCGGCTCAATTCCAAGGTCTTGACAGCATCGGTAGCGGTGCCAGCCATCAAGTATCTGCCCTTCATGAGTGGCAATCGGATCCCGCTGACCATTCTGGCGGATTGATTCTTTCAAGTCTTCAAACTGATCCTGATCCATATCAGGAAAGACCATTGATAGTGCATGACGTTCCATATATATTCCTTTTTAGAACAAAGCTTCTCCAACAGAATCAAGTATCTGTTGCCGGGTTGCTGGAATATGCCACTTGTTATCACAATAGTGGCGACCAAAAGGCCACTGCCTGACTTGTAACAATTTCAATATTTTATGATCTATCATATTATTGTTTTCAGAAGAACAATCTGAGCTGACTGAGGACAATAAATCCTTCTTTTCAGTTTTATCACCCAAAGGCTCCCCCTACCCCAGTTGTTATCGGTAATAGTACCAACAAATAGTACACCTTTACCATGCTGGGTAGGGGGGATGCCTTTGGTGACTTTTGTCACCCCCTTTCGGGAAACTCCATGTGCCAGCTACTGCATTTTGCGCTGACACCCCTGGCGTGGAGTTGCGGCGAGCCATCGGATTCTTACGGATTTGCACCGGCTGAGCACTTGTAACCAGTTGTAATTGTATCTTGAGATACAATTGCGCCTGCTAACACCTGCCCGCTTACCGATACCCTTCTGCTCCGAGCGACCGGGTTAGGTCCACTGCTTGACGTGCGGAGAACGTGTTTGGATCTTACCACGATGCTATGATACCCCATTCTCCCCAAGGGGGTTTGCAATGAACCCCCTTTCGCCCTGCTTGTGCGGGGCTTTTTTTTGGCATTGCTCGATCAGCAGACGCCACTCCGCAAGCAGGCTAGGATCGTTTGTAGAGGCGATTGCAGTCAAGGCAATACCTAGGTCACTCTCGTCGATTGCGCCGCTCCAGAAGGCTCTACGAAGCTCTTGCAGCGAGGCTCTACGCAGTTCTTGCAACATGGTTGTGCATCTTCTTGATGGTTGCTACTCCAATGTCTTCAGTGACCATCAGCCAGTCGTCCTGAGCAAACGGCCCCGAGCCTCCCCACACTACCAGGAACGCGCAAACCGGGAACCATACCTGCCACTGGTTATGGTTGCGCCGATGCCACAAACATGGCATCAGGTGGTGCTTCCAGGCTGACGCCATCGCCTGCTGTTGCCATTGTCGCAGGGCAACCTTCTCTGCCCTCTTGACTTCGATAGCCCACCCAGCAACACTGATGTCGTAGCCGCCAAGTGCAGCCTGCGCATAGTTGATGGGCACTTCAATTTCCAAAGCTGCGGACAGGATCCTGGCAACTTCAACCTCCCCTCTGCGGCCTTTGTTTCGGCTATCTAAAACCATTCTTAACCCCTTATGGTAGAGTGGATACGTGGCTTGTGTTGGGTTTACTTAGGATACTATACCTCATGCATCAAGAAACGCAACTTTTGAGATCAGTGCTTTCATTGGCTGTCCGCGATGCCTACGCGGCCCCGACAGAAGGCACTGTCATTGCGCCAGAGGCGTTTACCGCTATAGACTTTTTGTTTTTTGAGCGGAGCGCAGAGAAGTATTGTTCTGCTTGTGATATTAATTACAAATGGTTTATAGAAAAAGTTTGGCTTTGGACAAGGTCGCCTCCAAAAAGCGGGAGCACTCCGGCAGAACAAGAGATCGACAATGCCAACAAGAGAAGATTTAGATTTAATTACCAGAAAGTTATAGAGCTTCACAGGCAAGGAATTGACACGCCGTGGGACTTTACGGAGGTAGAAGATGATGGAGATTAGAGACATGTTTGCGGCTGTGGCCTTGCAAGGCATTCTGTCTGGAAAGTGGGCCGCGATGCCTCAATCAAAACCAGAGCGGGCCTTTGCCCGTATGGCTTGGATCATGGCAGACGAGATGATGAGGCAGAGGCATGAAGAGTACAAAAATTCTAGTAGTGAACGGGAGCCTTCTTTTGCAAAGTAAAGACGCTCAGCGTTATCAGTGGTTGCGTCAAAAAGTGGTTTGCCTTTTTGATAAAGAAGGCTCTGCCATCATGGCAACAAAGACAGGGCTTGATCAAATGATTGATGGGGAAATGGATGAAAATTACCAACAGGCACAACCTGCCAGAGGTGTTAAGGAAGTTTGCAAGAAATTCGAAATACAGTAGGGGCGATTCTCAAATCTCCGTAACGCAGCTTATCAACAGCGCCAGGATTGTAGCGCTGGAGTACAAGCATTGGGATGAAATTGAACAAGATGTGAGCGAAACTCTTTTTGCTCTTTTGGGGACCGCCGTCCATCACATTTTAGAAAACTCAGTTGAAGATAATGTTATCACTGAGAAGAGATACTTCACGTTTTTGAATGGATGGAAAATTTCTGGACAGATTGACAGGCAGGTTGTTACGCCCGAAGGTAACATCATTGAAGACTGGAAGGTCACGTCCAGTTGGGCGGTCATGTCTGAAAAGGTTGATTGGGAAAACCAATTAAATGCTTACGCTTGGCTTGCATCTTCTGCTGGAATTACTGTTAAGCAATTAAAGATTAATGCAATTATTCGCGACTGGTCCAGAAAAAAAGTAGGAATCCCTGGATACCCTGTTACCGCGATGCATCAAATCGATATCCCACTATGGAATTTTGCAAAGCAACGGGCTTACCTTGCAGAGCGTTTATCGCAACATGCGATAGCAGTCATGGAAGACCCACCTTTATGCACTTCTGAGGAAAGGTGGGAAAAGCCAGCGATTCATGCGCTTAAAAAGATTGGAGCGAAACGAGCATCGAAGATCTTTGCAACGATTGAAGAAGCGAAACTAAATCTTAGAAACGGAATGGAGATAGTGTCGCGACCCGGCGTCAATATTCGCTGTGAAAATTTTTGTAGGGTAAGGCAGTTCTGTGATTTTGGTAAAACACTAGGGGAAACCAATGAAGAATTTGATACAAAGCTTGATTAAGGCAGCAAAAGATTGTGGTTACGTTCAGAAGCTTGGTAAAAATCCGATGGGGTACTCGTATGCTACCGAGGCGAGTGTTGTCGCGCATGTGCGCTTGTCGCTCCTTGAGAACGGTCTTGTTCTTATACCTGACCTTATTCAGCATACCTTTGATCCTGCTTTGGGTCTTAGCGAAGTTTTTATAAAATATACGCTCTTTCACGAAAGCGGCGAGATGCTGGAGTTTAAGATGGCTGGACAAGGCATGGACAAAAACTCCAAAGGCATTGGTGACAAGGCAATTTACAAAGCTATCACTGGAGCAAACAAGTATGCTTTGTTAAAGCTGTTTGCAATTGCAACAGGTGATGATCCAGAGAACGAAAAGGAAGACAACCGTGCCAAGTTTGAAACCGGTGCAGCGGTTCTTATGGAAAATAGTGCCAAGCTTATTATTGAATTTTTATCTGAGTGCAAAACCGTGCCGGAACTGGAGAAGTACTGGAAGGACAATCTTGTTGCGTTGAAGCAAATTCAATCTTACAGCAGCGATCTTTACACGGAAATTCTTTCCGAGTTTGGAAAGACCAAGAAAACTCTTAAGGGGGAAGTATGAATTTCGTAGCCAAGCCTGATTCTTTGTATTTGTTTGCGGTCACCGCAAAGTCAGACACGTCTCCATCTTGGAGCGGTCAGGTTACCTTGTCCAAGGAACTTATTCAAAAAATCGTGGACTGCCAAGTCAGGGACGAGCCTTGCCGACTGAGTGTGACGTTGTGGAACCGCAACGGAACTCGCGGGCCATTCCTCAGTGGAATAGTGGCGGAGTATGTCCAGTACGTGCCTAGTCTCAAGCATGAGCCAAGAGAAGAAGAAGATGACGTTCCTTTCTGAGGCGATCAGTTTTGAGGCTATCAAGGTTGCGTTGCGACAAAACGACAAAGGGTTCTTGTTGTCGCTGTCTGTTCACCCCGATGACATCCCGGAAGAGCTTATAAGGGATTTCGTCGGGGCAAGGTATGCGATTGCAATGGTGCGAGTTGGAGATGACGAGCGCCCACTGCGCCGTAGTAAACCAAATAGTTTTGTGCAGACCGCAGGCATTTTGGCAAGAGATTTGCAATTTCAGCAGTGGTGTTGTAATCAATACGGTGCAGAAAATTCTGAGGACGGGGCCGTTGAAGCCATTCACAATGTTTGTCAGGTTGGGTCCCGGGCAGAGCTTGCAACAAACACAAGCGCGCAATCTATGCTTATGGAATTGAGAAGGAGTTTTGAAGAATGGAAAAAAAGTTAGTTCCGTTTTTTGTTTATCTTACTCAAGAACAAGCAAGCGCGTTGAGGGAAACAGGTAATGTCTCCAGATCTATTCGCAAGGCTGTACAAGAAATGCTTGGAAGAGATTCCACTTACGAAGACGGATTTCGATCAGGAGTTAATCGTGCCGCAGAATGCGCAGAACGATCCCGCCACGGTTCCATGCGATATCCCCATGGAAAAACTGTCGGAGAATCAATTGCGGAAGAAATTAAATCCTTGGAATAAAAAGCAATATGATGCTAACATTTTTCTTCTTAAAATTGATTATCTTATGCATTGCAGAAAATGGGGAAAATCAAGGAAATTGTTTTATCCAGATTGGGTATTAAAATTAAATGCATGGGGACATAACAAGGTAGAAAGCGCTCGGAAAAAAACATGGGTGACAGACGGTGAGTTCGAGGCTTACCCCATATGGACAGAAATGGAAGGATGGTTTAACGCATGGATACACATTCAAGGAATGAGGTACTCAAACCCAACGGGCCGACTGCGAACCCAAGAAGAAATAGAAGCCGCTCATCAGGGGTATCTTTAAACGATCCAAATTCGGAATTAGAAAAGAAAACTCTACAAAAAGTTTATGTTCATGCAAATATAATTTATGTTCCTGATTACAAAATTTCTGGTTTGTATCAAGGGCCAGGAGAAAAAGTGTATGAAGAACATCAGTTAATTCGCGCTGGAGCAACAACAAAATTATATCCGCTTTGGGAGAGGAATTATGAACCAAGCGTTTGAGAAATGGGCGCGTCAACAAACAATGAGTGACGCGGAAAAAGCTGCCGCTTTCAAGATTTTTGCAGCCGGTTGGTGCGCAAGTCTTGAAGAAAGCAGGAGGTTGCTTGGGGAAACCCAAGTATTTTTAACGACGGATTTGGCATAGGAAAAAACATGCACACGCCAAAAGAAGTGGTAAACTTGCTTAAAGAAAAGGGTTGGAACGCATCGCAAATGGCAAGAGAATCGGGAGTGGCTCAACCAATTATCAGCAAACTGCTAAAAACGAATAATAATATTCGTTTTGAAACATTTGCAAAACTTCAAGCTTTGTTAGATGAGCCGGTGCCTATTACAGTTAGGAAGGCGCGAGCAAAATCTGTAAAAGCTGTTGTACGTTACAAGGCGGCGCTTGAAAACATTATTGATGCTTCTTCTTTGGATGAAGCTATTAAGATTGCGCAAGAAGCTATTGAGTGACTAATACCCCCTTCGGGGGGTTACGGAGTTGTTATGTATTACGTCGATCATTTGATTACAGCAAATACACTGTTAAAGCAAATGTATGAACAAGCTGAAGAAAAAAACTTTTTGCAGGCATATAATATTGGTATACAACTTTCTGGTGAAATTTTAGAAGCGTTAAAAGACATAAATAAAAATCACTTAACTCATAAAAAATATATAGATGTCAAATAATATCAGAGCAAGGGGAGTTAATAGATGAGCTACATAGTTGCCTCGCTTCCTCCACAGAAAGTGTTTGTGCGTAAGGAATTTCTTTACAACTTTGAGAAGGGTCACGGGCAGCTCGAACCAGCTATTTGGATTAGCCTGAAGGCGCTACGCGGTCAGGTCTTCAGGATCGAATCCCTGCTGCCCAACTATTGCGCCCTGTACGACAAACTGCCCCTGCATGCTTATGCCTGGAAAGAGAACCATGGCGACCTGCCGATTGACGTGCTGCAACTGTGGGATTGCATGGGCTACCGCTTCACGATTACCGAGAAGATAAGTCTACGCAATTTGAGCGCGAAGTTTTTGGACAAGCACAAGGTCTGGCACTTTGGGCGTTACCTGTTCACCGTTGATTTCTGCGCGGAAAGCATGGATCTTGACACGGGGTTTACGGAGCAAGCCGAGGAGCATAAAAGCTTTAACTTCCTTGCACTTGACAATGGTCAGTTTGCTGCTCAGCCAAATAACCGCTGTCTATGGTACGACCAAAGTCTAATTCCTTCTGAGACAAAAACACCGGACTTTCAAGCCGCCAAAAATTTTTGGTC
>Ga0194124_10005827_pt1 | contig 11278 bp, 13 predicted proteins | sample TA2KigCas0mmetaG_FD_148605 | JGI IMG/M metagenome (GOLD analysis project Ga0194124, IMG submission 148605) | Freshwater microbial communities from Lake Tanganyika, Tanzania - TA2015031 Kigoma Deep Cast 0m | ecosystem: Environmental > Aquatic > Freshwater > Lake | place: Tanzania: Lake...
GGGGTGGTCGGAGAACGGGGTAATTTACTCTCCGGCGGACAACGTCAGCGCATCGCCATCGCCCGTGCGATCCTCCGCAACGCCCCCATCCTGGTGCTCGACGAGGCCACCAGCGCCCTCGATGCCGAATCCGAGCGCGCCGTCCAGGCGGCCCTCGAGACCCTCATGGTCGGACGCACCACCCTGTGCATCGCCCATCGACTGTCCACCATCCAGCGCGCCGACCTCATCGTGGCGATGGAGGCCGGACGGATCGCCGAGCAGGGCACCCACGCCGAGCTCCTCGCCCGCGGCGGGCCCTACGCGCGGCTTCATGCGCTGCAGTCGGGCGGTGCCTGAGAAGCGGCCCTGCGTCGGCGGGAGTCCTCCGGGAAAGGGAAGTCCCAACGGGAGCCCTGGCTCCGGTGCGGCCCCTGGGCTGTCCCGGTCGTGTCGGATCGACCGCGTTGGTCCGGTGGCGCTGCCCGCCGGTCCATTGCGGCCGTCAGCGGCGCCACCAGCTGCGGCCCGACGAGGCGGGCGGGGCGGCCTGCGTGGCGGTGCCCGGCGCGGGGGCGGTTTCGGCGTTGCGCCCGGTGAGCTGGCGGACCAGCACCTGGCTCCGGGCCGCCGTCAGCGCCATGATGAACTCGTCGTAGCTGGCGAACCTCTCGCCCGGGTTCTTGGCCATGGCCCTGGACAGCGCGTCGCTCGTGGGCCGGCTGATGGCCGGACTCACCTCGCGGGCCGGCCGCAGCGGGATGGCTAGGTGCGCCGCGACGACGTCCTCCACCGACGGGGCCTCGAAGGGCACGTGGCCGGTCAGCGCGTGGTACAGGGTGCCGGCGAGGCTGTAGATGTCGCACAGGAACGTGTCGCCCTCCTGGCGAACCCGCTCCGGGGCGATGTAGTAGGGCGTGCCGAAGATCGGTGCGTAGGCGTCGGTGTCGGCGTCGGCCTTCTTGGCGAGCCCGAAGTCGACGACCTTGGGCTCGCCGTCCGAGCTGAAGAGGATGTTCCCGGGCTTGATGTCGAGGTGCAGCAGCCCGCGTTTCAGGGCCGCCTGCAGGGCCCCGGCGACCTTGATGCCGATGTCGAGCACATCGAGCTCGGGCAGGGTCTTCTCCGCCTCGATCCGGCTGTCGAGACTGCCGGCGTCGGCGACCTCCATGGCCAGGAACCGGTAGCCCTCGTGGTAGTCGAAGGCGTAGATGTGGATGATGTTGGTGTGGTTGAGCTGGGCGCAGGCCCGGGCCTCCACGGCGAAGGCGGTCACGGCGGCGGGGTCGTCGGCCAGTTCGCGCTTCATGAGCTTCACGGCCACCTCGCGCCCCAGGGCGGTGTCCCAGGCGCGGTACACGGTGCCCATGCCGCCCGAGGCGATCTCCGAGCGCAGCTCATACTGCCGGAGCATCATGGGCATCATCACCGTGGCCTGGCACTTCGTGCAGGTCATCGTGTCCAGTGGCGCCAGGTCGCCCGGGATGAACTGCTTGGCCCCGCACGCCGGGCACGAGACCATCTTCAGGGCTTTTTTCTGGGGTGCGGTCTGCTCCATGTGTTCGATTGCCCTGAGTCTAGGCCCGGCCGCTCCGGGGACAAGGACGGGGAGGGGATTTCGCCGCCGGGCGCGGCGAGGGAGGGTCGGGAGTCGCTGGAGAAACCGGCCCGCGCCGGTTCTTCAGGTCACTTCTTGGGATCGAGGTTGGCGGCGAGGTCGGCCTCGCTGATCGAGGACTCCACCCCGCCGGCCGGCACGTCCATCTGGGCGAGCCAGAGCAGTGCGTTGAGGAAGATCTTCCGCTGGTTCGGGTCGCCCCAGTTCTTGTGCGTGTGCCCGCCGGTGAAGCCCATGCCCCGGCCGCCGTCGAGGCGCTCGTGCACCCACATCATGGCCTCGCGTCGGCCGGAGGCGGCGACGATGTGGGCGTAGGGTCCGGCGGGATGGACGTAGGGTCCCTTGCGCACCGCGTCGGAGGGCGCGTCGTCGAGCAGCCAGGTGACCGGGCGGCCATTCTCCGACCAGCGCATGTTCACATACCATTCGTCCCGGGTGGAGAAGGGCTTCACGCCGCGGCTCACCGGGTGGTCGGGAAAGGTCGTGAACTTCGGCGACCACATGGGGTTGATGCTGTAGAGGTGCTCGTAGTGCCCGCCGATCCAGCGGATCATCGCCTCGCCCGGGTCGCCGGCCGGCACCTCGACGCCGTAGTGGGCGAAGCCCAGGCCGACCCCGCGCGAGGCCAGACGGTCGAGGAAGGCCATGCGCTCGGGCCGGATCGCCGGATGGCCGCCGCCGCCATCGGCGTAGACCAGGAGCGCATCGACCCGTTCAAGGGCCGCGTTGTCGTCGACCGTCTTGCCGCCCTCGACCCTCGTGGGCCAGCCGTTGGAATGCACCTGCACCTGCAGGTTCGGCACGCCGGCCAGGGCCTTTTGGAGGAGCAGGCATCCCGCTCGGAACTCGTGCATGCCGGCCGGGTGGCTGGGGCGCCCCCCGGCGATGAGGGCGATGCGGCGGGTCTTCGGGGCGTCCTTGGCCTCGAGGATCGCCGGGGTCGCCAGCAGCAGGACCGTCGATGCGGCGAGGAGGGCGTGCAGGAGTCGTTTCATGGATCAACCCAATGTTTTCCCCGGGGACGCCTCCGGTCAAGGCGTTGTCCGGAGGTTGTCGGGGTTGCCGACCCCGGCTCCCGATCCGCCGGTTTCAATGGTGGCCGTGCCGCCGCAAGGCGTCGGCAAACTTCCGCAACCCACCGGCAGCGGGCGGCGACGGAGACCGTCTAGGATCGGTGGCGATGATTGGGAAGCGATCGACGGGAAGCGGGATGCGGTCGGGTGGTCCGGGCATGGGCCTCATGGGTCTCCTGCCGTGGGTGGCGGCGGCCTGTGCGCTGGTCCCGGCGGCTGCGGCTCAGGACGGAGTCGACGGGGTGCCGCAGGGGCCTTCCCCGGCGGTCTTCCCCGAGGTTGCCGGCATGCTGCCGCGCACGACCATCCTCGGTGAATCCGACGCCGACGACGTGGTGTCGCGTCCCTTCCCCGCCGAGATCGAGGGCACGAAGGTGTATGCGGGCAAGAAGGTCACCCTGCTCGACTTCGACACCCTGCCGCAGATGCAGAACGACAACTACCGGCAGGCCTTCTCGCAGATCCCGGGCCTGCTGGTCAGCGAGCTACCGAATGCCAGCCTGCTCAGCCTCGGCTACCGGGGCATCGGCGACCCGCATGAGTCCCAGAACCTGCTGGTGCTCAAGGACGGACTGCCCTTCGTGCTCGATCTCTACGGCTACCCCACCGTGTACTTCGCGCCGCCCTTCGAGTCGGTCGACCGGCTCGAGTTCGTCCGCGGCGGCGCTTCGCTGATGTATGGGCCGCAGCCTTCGGGTGCCCTCAATTACGTCACCCACCAGCCCCGTCGCGACCGGCCCGTTGCGCTGCGCACCCAGCACGTCGCGGGCAGCTACGGGCTGTACACGACGCACTCCCTGCTCGACGGCACCGTCGGCAAGCTTGGCTACCTGGTGTCCTTCGACCACCGGCAGGGCGACAGCTTCCGGCGCGCCAACGGCGACTTCCGCCTCGACAGCGGGTCGATCCGGCTCGTGTACGAGGCCGTCCCCGGGACCCGCTGGTCCTTCGACATGGATGCCACGGCGGCCGACAGCGGGGAACCCGGAGGCCTGACGCTCCGGTCCGGGCCCGGCCTGCTGAACTACCAGGACGACCGCCGGGCCACCCAGAACCTGCATGACCGCATCCGCGTCGAGCGCTACCAGCCCTCGGTCGGCCTGGAACACGCCTGGGGCGAATCCACGCTGATGACCGCCCGGGCTTGGGGTGGCACTTATGAGCGCCAGTCGCTGCGCCAGCGCAATTCCGGTGGAAGCGCCTTCGGCAATGTCGGCAACCTGATCGACTCGAATACGATCAAAAAATTCCGGTGGAAGCGCCTTCGGCAATGTCGGCAACCTGATCGACTCGAATACGATCAACACGCACCGCTACGCCACCTTCGGATCCGAGGCCCGGGTGCGCCACGAGTGGCAGGCCTGGAACGCCGATCACACGCTGGTCGGCGGCGTCTCCACCTACGCGTCGGAGGCTCCATTCGAGGTCGACCGCGGGGCCTCGGCCGACGCCGAGACCGGCACCCCGCGCCAGCGTTCGGAGCGCCGGACGGCTGCCGGCAGCGTCTTCGCCGAGAACGTCTTCCGCATCGGACGCCTCAGCCTCACGCCCGGGTTCCGTCTCGAGAACATCCACCAGTCCATCCGCGAGACGCTGAACCTCGACAAGACCACTTCGCCGCTGCTGCGGGACAGCGGGCTCAACACCGTGCCGCTGGGCGCGATCGGGTTGAGTTGGACCCTCGCCCCCGAGAACGAGCTCTACGCCAACCTCAGCGAGGGCTACAAGGCCAAGACCTACGCCGACGCCGTCCCGCTGGGCAACAACACGGCCGTGAGCGGCACCCTGGATCCCGGGCGCACCTGGACCGCCGAGGCGGGTGTCCGCGGTCGCCCCGGCGACGTCTGGCACTACGACCTGAGCGTGTTCCGCATCGACTACGACGACCGTTTCGGGTCGGTGACCTCCGGCGGTGTCACCCGTTTCGAGAACGTGGGCCGTTCGATCAACCAGGGCGTGGACGCCTCCACCGAACTGGATCTCATCGGTTTGTCCGACCGGTTGCGGGGCACCCGCCATGGGGAGGATTGGGGATCCCTGAGCGTCTACGGCAACCTGTCGTGGCTGGATGCCGAGTTCGTCTCCGGCCCGCTCGAGGGACTGACCCCGCAGTACGCCCCCGACTACATCCTGCGTACCGGCCTCATTTACCGCCTGGGTCGACGTGTGAAGGTGGCCTGGCTGGGAACCTTCGTGGACAACCATTTCGCCAACGACAACAACTCGGCCGACTTCCGCATCCCGGGCTACACCGTTTGGGACCTCACCGCCGAGTGGGAATTCTGGCCCGACCGGGCCCGCCTGTTCGGGGGGCTCAACAACGCCTTCGACCGCCACTACTGGTCGCGTGTCCGCCCCAACGGCATCGATCCCGCCGTGGGGCGCAACGTGTACGCCGGCCTGTCCCTGCAGTTCTGAGTCCCAGCCCCGGGGGGCGGGGTGTTACTTCGTGGGGCCTGGATCAACGGCCGAGGAATGCCTCGGGAGTCCGTGCCATGGGGGCTCCAGCGCCGAGGAGTCGCCGGTCGTGCGTGAGCAGCGGGACCTGCAGCCTCCTGGCCACCACGAGGTACTCCGCATCGTAGGCACTCACGCCGGAACGGGCGCATTCCTCCAGCACCTCGTCGGACGAAACAGGGTGTTCCTGTGAGCCGATGACGGTTTCGGCCTCGGTCATCTTGAGGAGAGCCTCGGCCAATGGAAGGTGGTTCACCCGCATTTGGGTGGCCAGGACGTTCCGGAATTGCGAGCGCCACAGCAGAGGTGCGGCCCACGAAGGTTCCTGCAGGAACACGGCTTCGGCCACTCGGGTCCGCGGACCTGCCAACAGCAGGTAGGCGATGAGGTTGCAATCGGCGACGATCATCGACGTCGGCTGTCCTTGGCCGTCGCGAGAAAGGAATCCGTCAGTGGTGCGATTCCCGCCTGAGCCAGACGTGTGCGTGACGCGCGGATTTGTTCGAGAAGCTCGGCGGCATTCCGCTCAGTGGGTGCGATGACCTGTTCCAGGCAGGCGATGACCTCGCCGTTCAATGACCTCCGATTGCGCAGGGCGCGTCGCTTGAGTCCCTCGTGCAAGGCCGTTGGGATGCCTTTCAACGTGAGTGTCGGCATGGGACAACCGTAATGGAATCAAAATGGTTTTCAAGGTGCCCACGCATCCCACGAACCCTCATCCGGGTCGTGGTTGGCTGGTGGTCATCGCCGCCAGTTGTCCACAGCCGGCGGCGATGTCGATGCCGCGCCGCTGACGGACGGTGCTGGGCAGTCCGTAGAGGAGCAGGATGTCCTGGAAGGCCCGTGCGGCGGTGCCGCCCGTGGGCTGGCCCGCGTATCCTTCGGTGGGATTGAGCGGGATGAGGTTCACCTGCGACGGGATGCCTTGCAGCAATCGGCCGAGGGCGTGGGCATGGTCAGGGCCGTCGTTGCGGCCTTCGATGAGCGTCCACTCGAAGAAGATCCGGCAGCCCAACGTCGCGGTGTGCTCGCGGCAGGCGTCCATGAGTTCGTCCAGCGGCCACTTGCGGGCCACGGGGATGAGTGCGGCCCGCTCGGCCTGGGTGGCCCCATGCAGCGACACCGCCAGACGCACCGGTTGGCGTTCGGCGGTCAATCGACGGATGCCCGGCACCACCCCCACGGTGGACACGGTGATCTTGTCGGCGCCCAGCGACAGCCCGGCCGAATCGCGCACGATGGCGATGGCCTGCATCACCGCATCGTAGTTGTGCAGCGGTTCGCCCATGCCCATGAAGACCACGTTGCGCAACCGCTCGTGCCGGTGGAACACCGAGGCGTGCCGTGGATTGGCCAGCGCCGGCGCGGGCGGTTCAGGAGCCTCGGTCGCGTCGGATCGGTCGCGTCGGGGCGCCGTCTCGCGCAACACCCGGTCCACGTGCAGCACCTGTCCGACGATCTCCCCGGCCGTGAGGTGGCGGGTGTAGCCGCGCTGCCCCGTGGCGCAGAACACGCAGCCCATGGCGCAGCCGACTTGCGAGCTCACGCAGGCGGTGGTCCGCCCGCTGTAGCGCATGAGCACCGTCTCGATGACTTCGCCGTCGGGCAGTCCCAGCAGGTACTTGCGAGTGAAGCCGTCGGAGGAGCGCGTCTCTCGCAGCACGGCCGGGAACCGGAGGTGATGTTCCCCCGCGCAAGACCTGCTCCACGAAGCGCGGCGGCAGCCGATCCGAGGTCTGGAACTCGCGCAGTCCGGCTTGATAGAGCTGGTACCAGAGCGTGCTGGCATGCACCTCGGCGAATCCCCAGGCCTTGGCCCTGGCCTTCCACTCCGCCCGCGTCAGCCCCAGCACTTCTGCCGGGCTGGCTGTCGGATGAATCTCAGCATCGGATTGCACCTCGGCCTCGGACATCGGCCGCGAACCTAGGGCAATGGAACCCGCGGCGGAAGGAAGGTTAGGCCACCACATCGGTGAATCCTTCATCGGGCGACAGGCTTCGGATCGGTCGGGCCAGGCAGCGTCGAATCGGAGCGAGGGTGCTCCTGCGATTCAGTGGAGTGTCTCTGGAATCGTTCCCGTGGTATTCCAAGCTGGGAGTCTTGCATGGTTTCCCACCGATACTTCAACCGTTCACCGAACTTTCATCATGGGACTCCTCAGCAACCTGCTCGGCAATGCGTCCGAGGTCGACATCGCCAAGATCCAGGCCGAACTCGAACCGGTGCTCGTGCCCGGCGAGACCATCGGCCGCGGTTTCAAGGTGTTCCGCGACTTGTTCATCTTCACCGATCACCGCCTCATCCTCATCGACCGTCAGGGGATCACCGGCACGAAGGTCAGCTACCACAGTGTGCTCTACCGGAACATCACCCAGTTCAGTGTGGAGACCGCGGGGTCGTTCGACGCCGATTCGGAGCTCAAGATCTGGGTGTCGGGGGGCGGTCTTCCAATCACCAAGGAATTCAAGCGGGGCACCGACGTGGTGGGCATCCAGAAATATCTGGCCTACTGCGTGTTCGGCGGATCCATCGAGCAGCGCTGAGCCCATGCTGCCGTTGGAGCCGGTTTGAAATCATCGGCGATGTCGGGCATGCTGGTCGAGGCATGCGAATTCCGGGCGACGATACGGATCGACCGTGGCGGAAATCCCGCCTCGCGGCGCGCATCCTGTTTCGCAAGGAGGCCGGTCGCATGACGGCCCGTGACCAGCGCATCGGTCGACGGCTCGCCCTGGATCCGGAGGTCACCAACCGCTTGATCCAACCGGGAATCTATTCCCTCCGATATCAGGGACGCCGCATTGGAGACCGCAAACATGAGTTCGACCAAAACCTGGGACTGGTGGCGCGGTGACGTGGATTGGAGCACGCCGGCCGGGCGGTTGCTCCGCGCCTTTTTCGACGGACTGCCGACTTCGGAGTCTCGAAGTTGAGGCCGCGTCGGGAACCTGTTGCGACGGAAGCAAGCGGGTTGACGGAATGCCAGCTCTAGGCTGCGCATCAATTTCCGCTCCAGCGGCTGCGTCGGGTGGGCGGCACGGCCGGGTCGATGATCTGCACTGCGGCTTGGGAGGAGAGAGTGGTCTCCGCATCGGCCCGAATGGCGCCTTCCAGCATGGCTTCATAGACGTTGATCTGGCTGGTGGCCAGGACACCGTTGACGTCATTGGTGGTCGAGTGGGAAAGCCTCTGTTTGGCTTCGGCCAATTCTTTGGCGATTCTCAGGGTCGAATCGCGCCTCGCTATAACGTTTGCATGCTGTTTCCTCCAGGGGTAGACGTTGATCTGGCTGGTGGCTTGGACACCGTTGACGTCATTGGTGGTCGAGTGGGAAAGCCTCTGTTTGGCTTCGGCCAATTCTTTGGCGATTCTCAGGGTCGAATCGCGCCTCGCTATAACGTTTGCATGCTGTTTCCTCCAGTCCCTGTCGTCCGCGAGTGAGGCCAGCGAGTCGGCCAGGGCGGCGGCCAGTTTCGGATCTTCGCTCGCCACTTGGATCTCCAGGATTCCGGTTCTGCGGAATTCCGAAACCCGGGTCCGGTCCGTGAGGCGATCGACGCAGGCAGCCGGATCCAACGACCATCGCTTCGGCAATTCGTGGATCTCCGATACGGAGGTCAGGCTTGCCGGAGATTGGATCTCTTGCATGGCCGTCATCAGGGAATCGGTATCTTGCGTTTCCATTTGCAGCCTCAGGCGGGCTGTCGCGACGTAAAGGCGGGGGCCGAGGACGATGGAAACCAGGGCGATTCCGAGGCCGACCACCATCAGGACGAGGGTCCTCCGAACCCAGCCTTTGCGGAAGGCGGTGGTCCCCGTGGATCCAGGCGGCCGGCCTTGTAGCAGGCGTCGGACACGGGAAGGCGGTGGTCCCCGTGGATCCAGGCGGCCGGCCTTGTAGCAGGCGTCGGACACGGGAGGCCACGGAGCCGTCGGTGGCGGCCAGTGCGAGGGGCTTGGCGGAGTGCGCCCGTTCGGCCAACGTCACCAGGGCTTCGGCCAGGGAGTGGCCTTGGCCTTGGGCCTCGATGACCCGGTCGTCGCAGCGATGCTCGCGCTCGCGGCGGATTTGTTCCGAGACCCACCACACGGCCGGATGGTAGAAGAGCAGGGTCTCGACGGCGTGCTGCAGCAGGTGGATGAGCGGATCCCGCCCGTGCACGTGGGCCAACTCATGCAACAGCAGCTCCTCGATCTGCAGGCCTGGCAGACTTTGGAGCGTTCCAAGCGGCAGCACGAGCATCGGCCGGAACCACCCGACGATGAGCGGCCCGTGGACGCGGGGTGACTCCCGCAGGGGGACCTGGCTTCGGAGGCCCAGTCGCCGACCCAGGGAGTCGCAGCGCTCCTGCCACTCCGAGGGTGCGGCCGAAGTCTCACGGGTGGCCCATCGATGCACCTGGGCTTCCGCCTCGCCCTCAGAGCAGTCCCCCGGGCATGAGCGAGAGGAGTGGCGGAGCCAAGCGAGCCCCCGAGGGACGAAGGGGCGGCGAGGCGGAGGCACGGAACGAGCGGCGGCCCTGGAAGTAGCCGTGCCCGCCCGGCCACGGGATCGCAGTGGATCGAGCCGATCTCCTGAAATATCGGGATGAGCGCCTCTTGCCGCTGGTCTGAAGCCCGATCGGGACGGCCTCTTGGGGCACATTCCATGTCCGAATCTCCTCAGTGCAGCAAGGAAGCGGGGTCACTCGTTGGTGAAGAAACTTCGCAGAAACCTCGTGGCTGAGTTGAAGGCGCGAGGGATTCAAGAGCTGAAGGGGCTCCAGGATCTTGACGAAGTCATTTCGAGGACCCTGTACGACCGTGACGCGTTGCTGGAAGAGGTCAGCCACCTGCAGGCATCTTTGGCCACAGCCAAAGCTAAGGCATTCCATTTGCAGGGCTTACTGAATGCAGTGAAAGAAGATGCAGGTCGAGTCGCTCGTCGGCCGTTTCTTTCGCAAGGAAGGCACCCAAGACCAGGTGAGCCGCCTGTTCGTCTTGGTGACCCCGACGCTCATCGACGCCGCCGGCCGCCCTGTCCACGATCCGGCGCATCCGCCCTTCGATCCTGCGACGTTCCCGCAGAAGCCCTGAGAGCCTGTCTGAGTTTTCAGACAGGCTCTGAGGGGGGACCGCTTCCTCCACGCGGATGGCCAACCGGAGTTTTGCCGTTGGCCTGCCTTATTCGTAGTGGGTCCAAAGCCGAAGAACCTTCACCGTCTGGATTTCCGGAAACACCTCGTACACCAAGCGGTGCTGGATGTTGATTCGTCGGGAGTAGGCGCCCGACAAATCACCCACCAGCTTCTCAAAGGGTGGAGGGTTGCGAAAGGGATCTTCCGCGAGGATCTCCAGGAGTCGGATCGCCTTGGGCTTGAGGCCGCTGGCCGACAGCTTCTTGGCGTCTTTCTGGGCCTGTTTTGTGTAAACCAGTCTCCAGGCTACCATGCCAGTCGGGTGGAGCATTGGTCGACCGGGGTAACCATCCCGGCGCGGATGGATTCGCGCATGCCCGGAATCGAGAGCAGGAACAAGGTCTCTTGGATTGCGCTCCAATCCTCCTCGGAGACGAGGATCGCATTCGACCGCTTCCCGGTGATTTGGATGGGTTCATGCGACGCAGCCGCCTGATCCATGAGGGTGTACAGGGAAGCTCTTGCTTGGGTGGCCGGAAGACTCAGCATGTCGAAGGAAAGCGTACGGGAAACCGTCCGTGAATCAAGAGGTCCCTCCGAATCCCCTGGAATCCATTCACGCCCCCCGGCCTCACCTGATCTTGCGCTCCCGGGTGGCCAGATCCGGTGGGTCCTCCGCCAGAATGGTCTTTGGCACCGGGACGTCTTGAGGCTTATCGTTTCAGGAAGTCCACCATGAAGCCCTCTCTCCCTGTCGTCCCTACTGTGGCAACCCACCCGGGTTCGGGTCCGGTCTCCGCCTCGGCCCCGGCTTGGATCTTGGCGGCGCTCCTTTCCGGAGGCCTCTTCGGGGCCTCCGCCCAGGCGGCCGAGGCGGTGGGGTTCAATCGCGACATCCGGCCCATCCTGTCCGACGCCTGCTTCCACTGCCACGGCCCGGATCCCGGCACCCGCAAGGCCGGCCTGCGTCTCGACACCCAGGAGGGGTTTTTCGCCGCCACCGCCAAGCGCGGGCCGGCCGTCGTGCCCGGGG